>ODAI011803558.1_pt1 | contig 15231 bp, 15 predicted proteins | sample 1539321 | NCBI WGS metagenome assembly ODAI01 (sample SAMN02144231, study PRJEB22623) | gut metagenome | biome: sheep rumen | host: Ovis aries | place: New Zealand
AAGGAGCTGGGAGAGGCGCTGTATCTGGATTCCGGTACGCTGACGCCGCTGCTGAAGAAGATGGAGGCCAAGGGCCTGTTGACCCGGCGGCGCAGCACCGAGGATGAACGCAGCCTGATCGTGACCCTGACCGAAGCGGGACGGGATCTGCGGGACAGGGCCGTGGACGTCCCCGCGAAGATGTCCCGCTGCGTGGCTCTGGAGCCTGGGGAGGCCCTGGAACTGTACCGGCTCCTGTACAAGCTGCTGAAGCAGAACGGCAAGGAAGAATAAAACTGATCCCGTGAAAACGAAGTTTTCACGGGATCAGTTTTTAGTTTCTAGTTTGTAGTTTTTAGGGGAAGATCCCTTCAGCAAGCGCGAACAGCGGGAAGCTTTGGCGAAGACATGGATTCATCAGCGTTATCCTTGCGAGCCGGGTTCGGAACGCTTCCAGAAACTATGCTCTAAAAACTAAAATCTAAAAACTAAAAACTAGAAGAAGCTCCGCTTGGGGCGCTTGCGGCGCTGGCAGGTCTCCTGCAGGTCCACCAGCACGATGTCCGAGCCGATGCGCACAATGGCGGTCCAGGGAAGCACATAGTCATCCTCCCGGCCCAGAAGGCCGAAAAGCTTGCTGCGTCCCGGAGTGATGAGAGAAGTAAGCCGCCCCTCCTTGTCGTCAAACTCCGCATCGCACACATAACCCAGGCGAAAGCCGGTGTGCACATCGATGACCTCCTTGTAGCGGAGATCCGAATAATAGCCGATCATCCGAGCACCTCCTCCTGCTGAAGAGTATATGGCGCCTTTTGTCTGACTATGTCTGCTGCGTGTTTCCGTTTTTGGGAATGGAGATGGTGAGAATCAGGGCGTCCTCCGTCTCCTGCTTCTGCATGTCCGCCTGAACGCCGCCCTGCTTCATCAGGTCCAGGCTGCGGTTCAGGGTGTTGAGAAAGAGCCGCAGGTCCTTGGGCACAAAGGTCCGCCTGGGTTCCTTTTTCTCCGGCGGGGAAGGGGGCGCCTCCTCCTTCGGGGCGAGAAGAGTGTCGATGTAGGCCTCGGCGGCGGCCACGGTCATGCCCTGCTCTAAAATGGCGGCCAGGGCCGCCCGCTGGCTCTCCCCGTCCGGCAGGCGCAGCAGCGCCCGGCCGTGCCGCTCGGAGAGCTGCTTTTCCCGCAGCGTCTCCAGCACGTCGGGGGGCAGCTTCAGCAGGCGGAGCTTGTTTGCCACCGCCGACTGGCTCTTGCCGATGCGGCGGGCGGCCTCCTCCTGGCGCATGCCGAACATGCGGATCAGCTTGTTGAGGCCCTCCGCCTCCTCCAGAAAGTCCAGATCCCGCCGCTGGAGGTTCTCCACCAGGGCCAGGAGCCCCGCGTCCTCCATGTTCACGTCGATGAGGATGCAGGGCACCTCCCGCAGCCCTGCCAGTTTTGCCGCCCGCAGCCGCCGCTCCCCGGCTACCAGCTCATACTTCCCGCAGCGCAGCCGCACCGTCAGCGGGTTCAGAATGCCGTAGCTGCGGATGCTGTCGCTGAGCTCCCGGAGCCCCGCCTCGTCAAAGTGCCGGCGGGGCTGCACCGGGTTGGGGGAGATGTCCTCCACCCGGAGGGATAGGATCCCGCCCCGGTGGACCCCGGGGCGTGTTTTCAATGCCTGCATGGATATGCCTCCCGTTTCCGTTTTTCCACTGTCAGCATACGCCGCGCTTGACGCAAAAGCTGCAAAAGGAAGTCGGCGGAGAGGCACGCAAGAAATCTTTTACAAACGGTGGCTGCTGTGCTATAATAAATCGGATATATACCTTGCGGAAAGGAGACGGCCATGTACAAACCCCTCGCCGATGAGATCCGACCCGAGTCCCTGGAGGACGTGGTGGGCCAGCGGCACATTCTCGGCCCAAACGGATTGCTGCGCCGCATCGTGGAGAGCGGGCAGATCCCCAATATGATCTTCTATGGCCCCTCCGGCACCGGCAAGACCACGGTTGCCCGCATCATCGCCCAGAAGACCAACCGCAGCCTGCGGAAACTCAACGCCACCACCGCCGGCATCGCCGACATCAAGCGCATCATCGATGAGCTGGATACTTTTCTTACCCCCGGCGGGGTTCTGCTGTACCTGGACGAGATCCAGTACTTCAACAAAAAGCAGCAGCAGTCCCTGCTGGAGTTTATCGAGGACGGGCGCATCACCCTCATCGCCTCCACCACGGAAAACCCCTATTTCTGCGTCTTCAACGCCATCTTGAGCCGGTCCACGGTGTTTGAGTTCAAGCCCGTGACCCCGGAGGACGCGGAGAAGGCGGTGCAGCGGGCGGTGGCGCAGCTGAACGAAAGGCGGGAGACGCCCCTTGTCCTTGAAGACGGGGTCACCCGGCGGATCGCCTCCGCCTGCGGCGGGGATGTACGCAAGGCCCTGAACGCGGTGGAGCTGCTTTTCAACACCGCCCGTGATACCGTCACTCTGGATGACGCCAGAGACGTGACCCAGCGCAGCGCCATGCGCTATGACCGGGACGGGGACGAGCATTTTGACTGCCTCTCCGCCCTGATGAAATCCCTTCGGGGTTCGGACCCGGACGCCGCGGTCCACTACCTGGGCCGGCTCCTGGAGGCCGGGGACCTGATCGGCGCAAGCCGCCGGATCCTTTGCTCGGCCAGCGAGGACATCGGCCTTGCGTATCCCCAGGCGGTGCCCATCGTGAAGGCCTGCGTGGATTCCGCGCTGCAGCTGGGCCTGCCGGAGGCGCGGCTGCCCCTGGCGGAGGCCTGTATCGTGCTGGCCACGGCGCCAAAGTCCAACACCGCCTGCATGGCCATCGACCGGGCCCTGGGGGATATCCGGGCGGGCAAGGGCCGGGGCTTTCCCAGAGAACTGCAGAACGTCCACGCCGACGGCACGGGCTTTGAGCGGGAGCAGGGCTATCTCTACCCCCATGATTTTCCCCATCGCTGGGTGAAGCAGCAGTATCTGCCGGACGATCTGAAGGACGCAAGGTACTACGAGTACGGGGACAACAAGACCGAACAGGCGGCGAAAAAGTACTGGGACGAGATAAAAAAATGAATAGAGAATAATGAATAGTGAATCGTTTAGGTATCGCCTTCGGCGATGGATTCCAATACGTCCGCGAAGCGGACACAATAACTCTTCACTTTTCACTTTTCTCTCTTCTCTTAGAAAGTGTGATCGTATGGACATCCGGATCGGGGATATCCTCACCATGAAACAGCCCCATCCCTGCGGCGGCAGGGGCTGGCAGGTGCTGCGCATCGGGGCGGACTTCAAGCTGCGCTGCTGCGGCTGCGGCCACGAGGTCATGGGCGCGCGCTCGAAATTTGAAAAGAACGTCAGGCAGGTCAGGCGGGAGACGGTATGAACTTCTGCTATGTGCTGCGCTGCGCCGACGGCAGCCTCTACACCGGCTGGACCAAGGACCTGGAGCAGCGCCTGCAGACCCATAACGCCGGCAAGGGCGGAAAATACACCCGCAGCCGGCTCCCGGTGGAACTGGTGTACCGGGAAGAATTTGAAACCAAAGAGGAAGCCATGAGCCGGGAGTGGCACCTGAAGCGGCTGTCCCGGCAGGAAAAGCTGCGTCTCATTGCCGGCGCGGGAAGAAATGAGGAATAACAGCATGGATAAGGCAGCGATCAAGCTCTCTGTGACCTGCATGGCCTATAACCATGAGAAATATATCCGGGACGCCCTGGAGGGCTTTGTAAGCCAGCGCACCGATTTTCCCTTCGAGGTACTGATCAGCGACGACGCCTCCACCGACGGCACCGCCGCCATCATCCGGGAATACGCGGAGAAATACCCCCATATCATCCGCCCCTTCTTCCAGGAGAAGAACCTGTTTTCCCAGGGAATCGACCCTCTGGATGCGGTGCTCTTCCCGGCGGCCCGGGGCCAGTACCTGGCCGCCTGCGAGGGGGACGACTGCTGGACCGATCCCGAAAAGCTCCAGCGTCAGGTGGACTTTCTGGACGCCCATCCGGACTACTCCGCCTGTGTGCACAACAGCCTGGGACAGCTGATCGGCTCCGGCGAGGAGCCCAGGCCCCTCTTCCCCAGCACCGGGGACCGGGATGTGGGCTTTGACACCACCATCCGGGGCATGAGCCATTCCTTCCACACCAGCTCCATCGTGGCCCGGCGGGAGTGGATCGTGAAGTCGCCGGACTTCCGCTATGTGGGATGGAAGTATCAGTTTACCGACTACGCCGTGGCCATCTGGCTCAGCATGCAGGGGAAGATCCGCTTTCTGGACCGCTGCATGTCCCTCTACCGCATCGGCTCCAACCCCGGGGCCTGGAGCAGCGGCGTAGGGCAGTATTACAACAAACGCATCCACTTCGTCACCGGCGAGCGGGAGATGCTGAAGGCTGTACTGCCCCACGTGAGCGGGGAGCAGCGGGCGCAGACCGAAGCCGTGATCCGGGAGCGGGAATTTGAGCTTGCCTATCTCCAGGGCAGAACGGAGGAGCTGGTGAAGCCCGTTTACCGGGATCTGTTCCGGGCAAAGCCGCTGTCCTTCCGCCTGGCTACCCGGCTGAAAAACGCCTTTCCCCGTCTGCACCGGCTCTATCGCAAAAAGCGGGGTTACGGCGAATAATCTGCAAGAATACCAAAGGATTCTGTTATGGATAAGAAAAGCAAAGTCATCAGCAATCTGATCTGGCGCTTCTTTGAGCGCTTCGGCGCCCAGGCGGTCAGCATCGTGGTGAGCATCATCCTGGCCCGCAAGCTGGGCCCGGGACCCGCCGGGGACATCGCCGTGATCATGGCGGTGATCACCATTTTGAAGGTCTTCGCCGACAGCGGCATGGGCAACGCCCTCATCCAGAAAAAGGATACGGACGATCTGGACTATTCCTCCGTGTTCTTCTTCAATCTGGGCTTCAGCCTGCTGCTCTACGCGGTGCTGTTCCTCGCGGCGCCGGCCATCTCCCGGCTCTATCAGGAGCCCTCCTATGTGCCCATCTTGCGGGTGCTGGGTCTGCTGGTGGTGGTGTCGGGGCTCTTCAACGTGCAGCAGGCCTATGTGGCCAAGACCCTGCAGTTCAAGCGCTTTTTCTTTGCCACCCTGGGCGGCACCCTGTTTTCCGCGGCGCTGAGCATCAGCATGGCCTATCTGGGCTTCGGGATCTGGGCGCTGGTGGCACTGCAGCTGTCGAACTTCACGGTGAATACCGTGATCCTGTGGTTCACGGTGGAGTGGCGGCCGAAGCGCATGTTCTCCTTCCGGCGGCTCAAGGGGCTTCTGTCCTACGGCTGGAAGCTGCTGGCCGCCGCCTTCCTGGACACGGTCTATCTCCAGGTCTATCCCCTCATCATCGGCGCGGCCTATTCCAAGGAAGCCCTGGGGCAGTTCGACAAGGGCCGCAACTGGCCCGAGCAGATCACCCAGAGCATCAACGCCTCCATCGACGCGGTGCTGCTGCCGGTGCTCTCCGCGGAGCAGGACGACAAGACACGGGTCCGGGACATGACCCGCCGGGCCATCATGACCAGCTCCTATGTGATGATGCCCATGATGGCGGGACTTGCGGCCTGCGCAAGGCCCCTGGTGCATTTCCTGCTGGGAGACGCGTGGCTGCCCTGCGTGCCCTATCTGCAGATCTTCTGCGTGATCTACGCCTTTTATCCCCTGCACACCGCAAACCTCAACGCCATCAAGGCCATGGGCCGCAGCGACGTGTTCCTGAAGCTGGAGATCGTGAAAAAGATCCTGGAGACCACGGTGCTGATCATCACCGTGCGCTACGGGGTGCTGGCCATGGCCCTGGGCGAGCTGGGCTGCAGCATCGCCTCCCAGCTCATCAACGCCTGGCCCAACCGGAAGCTGCTGGACTACTCCTACTGGCGCCAGCTCTGGGATATGCTGCCGGCCATCCTGCTCTCGGCGGGAATGGCGGCGGTGGTGGGTCTGGTGCTGCTGCTGGGTCTGGGAGATCTTCCCACTCTGCTGCTGCAGGTCCCCCTGGGCGTGCTGGTTTATGTGCTGGGCTCAGTGCTCTTCAAAGTGGAAAGCTTCCGCTTCCTGTGGGAGCTGGTAAAAAACTATCGCAACAGAAAGGGGGCGCAGGCATGAAAACGCTGCTGCTCCTGGGCGGCTCCCGCTATCTGCTGCCCGTGATCCGGGAGGCGAAGGCCCTGGGCTGCCGGGTGATCACCTGCGACTACCTGCCGGACAATATCGCCCACCGCTATTCCGATGAATATGCCAATGTGAGCATCGTGGACCGGGAGGCGGTGCTTGCCCTGGCACGAGAACGAAAGATCGACGGGGTCATGTCCTTCGCCTGCGACCCGGGCGTGGTCACCGCCGCCTATGTGGCGGAAAAGCTGGGGCTTCCCAATGTGGGGCCCCTGGCCTCGGTGGAGCTTTTGCAGGACAAGGGGCGCTTTCGCCGCTTCCTGGAGGAAAACGGCTTTCCCGTGCCCGCCTCCCGCAGCTGCGCCTGCCTGGAGGAGGTCCCCCTGAAGGAGCTGCGCTACCCGCTGATGGTGAAGCCCGTGGACTCCGCCGGCAGCAAGGGCGTGAGCCGTGTGGAGCGGGAGGAGGAGCTTCCCGCCGCCATCCGCCACGCCCTGGACTTCTCCCTCTCCGGCCGCTTCATTCTGGAGGATTTTATTGAGCCGATAGGCTTCCCCTCGGATACGGAGTGCTTCACCGTAGACGGTGAGCTGCGCTTCGTGTCTTTCAACAACCAGTATTTTGACCGCAAGGCGGACAATCCCTATACCCCGGCGGGCTTTACCTGGCCCTCCACCATGCCCGAAAGCGTCCAGCAGGATCTGGCTGAGCAGCTGCAGCGGCTCCTTCATCTGCTCCACATGGGCACCGCCGTCTACAACGTGGAGAGCCGCCTCGGCAGGGACGGGACGGCCTATCTGATGGAGGTCTCCCCCCGGGGCGGCGGCAACCGCCTCTGCGAGATGCTGCACTACACCACCGGGGTGAACCTGATCCGCGCCGCGGTGCAGGCGGCCCTGGGCCTCCCGGTGGACGAGCCGGAGATGCCCGTCTACACCGGAAACTGGTCCTATGTGGCGCTGCACAGCTATGAAAGCGGCGTCTTCCGCGGCCTGGAGCTCAGCGAAGAGGCAAAGCCCTTCCTGGTGGAGGAGGACCTCTGGGTCCGGCCGGGCGAACAGGTGGAGGCCTTTTCCGGCGCCAACAAGACCATCGGCACCCTGGTGCTGAACTGGCCGGACCGGGCTTCCCGGGACGCGCACATGGCCGATCTGGACAAGTGGCTCCACATCCGGGTGGAGAAAGGAGAAAAGCAATGATCAATGTGACGCGCTCCTCCATGCCTCCCTTTGAGGAGTACTGTGAGGAAATCCGTGGCCTCTGGGACAGCCGCTGGCTCACCAACATGGGCGAGAAGCACCAGAAACTGGAGCAGGCCCTGGGGGACTATCTGGGCTGCGGATATCTTGCCCTGCACACCAACGGACACCTGGCCCTGGAAAACCTGCTGGAGGCCTTTGGGCTGAAGGGAGAGATCATCACCACCCCCTTCACCTTCGCCTCCACTACCCACGCCATCACCCGCTGCGGCTGCACTCCGGTCTTCGGGGACATCGACCCGGAGAGCTTCACCCTGGACCCCAGGGGGATCGAGGAGAAGATCACGGAAAAGACCGCGGCCATCCTGCCGGTGCATGTCTACGGCAACCTCTGCGACGTGGACGCCATCGCCGCCCTCGGGGAAAAGTACCACATCCCGGTGATCTATGACGCGGCCCATGCCTTCGGCGTGTTCCGCGGCGGCGTCAGCGCCGCCTCCTTCGGAGACGCCGCCATGTTCTCCTTCCACGCCACCAAGGTCTTCCACTCCATCGAGGGAGGACTTGCCGTCTGCCGGGACGAGGAGACGCTCCGCCGCCTGAACGATCTGAAAAACTTCGGCATCCACGGGCCGGAGGAGGTGCCCTATGTGGGCGGCAACGCCAAGATGAACGAGTTCTGCGCGGCTATGGGCCTGTGCAACCTGCGCCATCTGGAGCAGGAGATCGAAAAGCGCCGCCATGTGGTGGAGCACTACCGGGCAAGACTCGAGGGCGTCCCGGGCCTGCAGCTCAATCCCGTCCAGGAGGGGGTACGCTCCAACAACGCCTATTTCCCGGTGGTCTTCGACGGCTTCCGGATGACGAGGGATGAGGTCTTTGCCCGCCTGGCGGAGCAGAAGATCAACGCCCGGAAGTATTTCTATCCCCTCACCAACAGCTTTGCCTGCTACGGAGGAAAGCCCGGCTTTGACCCGGCCCTCACCCCGGTGGCCGCCCATATGGCGGACCGGGTGCTGACCCTGCCCCTCTACGCGGACCTGTCCGACGAGGATGTGGACCGGATCTGCGATATCATCCTGAAGTGACTCCCGACCCAAGAAGGAGCTGAACCCATGCGACCCATTCTGAAAAACAAGATCTACCTCTATCTTACGGAATTCTTTGCCGGCATGTCCGTCATGGCGGTGGAGCTGGGGGCCAGCCGACTGCTGGCGCCCTATTTCAGCTCCTCCCAGATCGTGTGGACCATCATCATCGGCACCATCATGATCGCCATGGCCCTGGGCAATGTGTACGGCGGACGCCGGGCCGACAAGGACCCGGACCCGGACAAGCTCTACCGCCGCATCCTCATCGCGGCGGTGTGGATCGGCCTGATCCCGGTGCTGGGCAAATATATCATCCTGGGCATCTCGGCGGTGATGATCTTCTCGGTAAACGCCAACTATCTCATCTGGGCGGCCTTTGCCGCCTGCATGGTGATCTTTGTCTTCCCCCTGTTCCTCCTGGGCACGGTGACGCCGTCCCTGGCCAAGTACACCATGGAGAACCTGGAGGACAACGCCCGCATCGTGGGCTCCCTGGGGGCGGCCAACACCATCGGCAGCATCATCGGCACCTTTGTGCCCACCTTCGTCACCATCCCCGCGGTGGGCACCGCCATTACCTTCCTGATCTTTTCCGGCATCCTGCTGCTGCTGGCCCTGCTCTACTTTTTCAGCGGCAAGGGGAAGAAGGGCGGCGCCATCGCCGCGCTGCTCTTGTTTTTTCTGAGCTGCCTCCTGGGACACAGGTCCAACTTCGCCTTCTGGAAAAACGACCTCACCTTTGAGGGGGAGTCGGTGTACAACTACCTGCAGGTGGAGGAGAATGAGCGCAGCGTGGTGCTCTCCACAAATGTGCTCTTCGGCGTGCAGTCCGTGCGCATGAAGGACGAGGGCCTTACCGGCATGTACTATGACTACGCCCTGGCGGCGCCTCTCATGGCCGGTGCGCCGGAGAAGGAGGAACTGGACCTGCTGGTGCTGGGCATGGGTACCGGCACCTACGGCAGCCAGTGCCTGCGCTATTTCCCGGGCACGAAGGTGGAGGGCGTGGAGATCGACGAGAAGATCACCGAGCTTGCCCACCGCTACTTTGCCCTGCCGGAGTCGGTCCCCGTCAGCACCTATGACGGGCGGGCCTTCCTCCAGGCGGTGGATCGGAAATACGATGTGATCCTGGTGGACGCCTACCAGGACATCACCATCCCCTTCCAGATGGCGTCGGTGGAGTTTTTCACGCTGGTGCGGGAGCATCTGAACGAGGACGGCGTGATGGTGGTAAACATGAACATGCGGGGCGAGGAAGACAGCATCAACCAGTATCTGGCGGATACCATCGCCTCCGTGTTTCCGGGGGTCTGGACCGTGGACGTGCGGGGCGGCACCAACCGGGAACTCTTCGCCTCCCTGCGGACCGACCTGCCTCAGGAGCTGGAGAATAACATCCCCCTCTGCGAGGACCTTTCCCTGCAGGAAATGATGCTGCGTGTCTCCGGCAGCCTCCTGCCCTATGAGGCGGGCGGCCGGGTGATGACGGACGACCGGGCTCCCGTGGAGCTTCTCAGCATGCGGGTGATGGACGATCTCATCGGCTCGGAGCTCAGCTATTACCGGGCTCTCTATGAGAGGGATGGCATCCGGGGCCTGCTGGCCAATATCTCGTTTTAGTTCTGAAAAGCTTAGAGGGCTGCAAAAGTTGCAAGCGAGATCGATTCAGCTCCCCGGAGGGAATTGAAATCTGTTTTTGAGGCAGCTTTGCCGCTTCAAAAACTCCTTAAGCCGAGCTGAGCGAGGCCTCGCGCCGACCAAAGCGGCCTAAAGCCGCTGCGATAAGCGCGAGTTTTCAATTGCGAAACGAGTTTCGCAATTATCTGATCAGTTCGGTGCCGGGGTAATAGTGGGAGAGAATCTCCCGGTAATCGGCCCCGTCCCGGGCCATCACCATGGCGCCGTACTGGCTCATGCCCACTCCGTGGCCGAAGCCGGTGACGGTGAAGAGGAAGAGGCCTTCCTCATAGGTGAGAGAAAAGGCGGTGGAGCGCAGGGAGAAGAGCGCGCGCAGCTCCTTGCCCGGAATGGCCACGCCTCCCAGCTCCTGATACGCCACCCTGCCGCCTGCGTCCTGCTCAAAGGGCCCGATCCAGGTTTCCTCCGGGCCGGAGAAATCCGCCTGGGGGTAAGCGGAGAGGATCACGTCCCGAAAGTCCAGGGGCGCACAGCGCAGCTCACTCACAAAGCCCGGAACATCCTGGGCGGTCTCGGGACTGGAGACGCTCACCAGATAGGGAAGGGCGTTCCAGATCTGCCCGCTCTCTTCGGTGCGCCCCGGGGAGGAGGAGTGAAACACCGCCAACACCGGCTCCCCTTCATAGGAAAGGGTCTCGCCGGCGGTGGCCTCCACGGCGGCGCGGATGCGCGCGAGCTTTTCGTCCGCGTCTTCGCCCCAGCTTCCCCGGAGCGAAGCCTCGCTGCGCCAGGCCTGGCAGCAGCCGGGATCGGCGCAGAGGTCCGCCTCCGGATGCTTGCCGGAGCCGATCTGCCAAAGAGCATAGCTCCGGGCGGCCACCGCCTGGGCCTTCAGGGCCTCCTCGGGGAAGGAGGCGGGCATCTCCGCGGCCACAACCCCCACCAGGTAGTCCTCCAGGGTGAGCTCCAGCAGCTCGTCTCCGCTCAGAAGATGAATGCTTTGCGCCTGGGGCGGATCCGCCGACTCCTCCGGGGAGGAGGAAACCGCCGGGGAGAAGGACAGCGAATGGAGCGTTGGCAGGGGAGGGGCAGCCTCTTCCGCCCGGGCAGTGCTCTCCCGCGGCAGGATCAGCGGCAGCAGATACAAGAGCAGCAGCGCGCTGCAGACCATCATCAGGTTCTTTTTCAAGTCAGGACCTCCATTTCCTTTTGCCGCACTTGACGGCCTGTCCCATTCAGAGTACAATGAACGATACCTCATTCGATATCAATCCTTATGGAAACGGAAGCGGAATTATGCGTAACAAGCCTTTGGAACTGACTCTCTACCCCGCGGGCGCGGGCGCCTTCGGGGTGTTTCTGCGCTGGCTGGAGGATCAGCTTGCCTTCAATGAAGAGGGCCTGGCAGACCCCAGCGCCTTCCATGTAATCGTCCCCCTGTTCCTGATCGCCTGCGTGGTGGTGTTCTGGCGCTTCCAGCAGGAGATCGAGCGGAAGCATTGGGCAGTGCCCACCGAACTGGGCAAGGCCCTGTACAGCGAACTGCAGCTGCACACGGCGCTGAGCATTCTGGCGGGCTTTGTGCTGGTCCTGGGCGGCCTGCTGCTCTTTGCCAAGAGCGAGACGGATCGCTTCGTGGGCGCGCTGCGGCTGCTGGCGGCCCTGGCCATGCTCTCCGGCATTGCTTTCCCCCTGGTGCTGCTGGAGGCAAAGCGGACGGCGCCGCGGCTGAGCCTGCTCTGCCCGCTGATGCTGCTGCCCCTGCTGATGTATGCCGCCTGGCTGATCCTGAGCTACCGCAAAAACGCCATCAACAGCGTGCCGCTGAACTACGGCATGGACATGCTCACGGCCATCATTGGCATGATCGCCTCCTTCCGGATGGCGGGCTTCGCCTTCGGGGCGGCCAAGCCCAAACGGGCCGTGCTCAGCGGCATGCTCTGCGCCAGCATCTGCATCATGTCCCTGGCCGATGAGCGCTACACCGGCATGCAGATGATCCTGCTGGGCACTGCGGGGGAGATGCTGCTGTATAACTGGATCCTGCTGCAAAATCTCCAGCAGAAGGAACGCAAAGTGGTGGCTCGGAAGGATGACGGCTTTGAGCATCTATAAAAGAAACACCGGCATGGGAAAACGGATCTTCCCATACCGGTGTTTTGCGTTTTTGTAGGGGCGGCCTTTGGCCGCCTCCTTTGTTGTTTTCTGTCAGGCGACCACAGGTCGCCCCTACGATCACTTGACCTTGTAACGGACCTCAAGCTGCACGGTCTGGCCGCCGGCCAGGGTGAAGACGACGATGGCCTTGTAGTTGCCTCGGGTCAGATCCGCAGCCGGCTGCAGCGTCCAGGTCTTGCTGTCGCTCTTGCCGGCCTTGAGGGTGGCGCCCTCCTCGGTGCTCAGGCTGAAGTAGCTGGCGCTCTTGCCCGAGAGGCTGACACTTTCGATCACCGCCGGGGTCTTGCCCGGGTTTTCCACGGTGAAGGCCACGGCCTCGGGGGGCTCCTCGCCCTGGGTGCCGTCGGGGATCTCCGGAGCGGTGATGGTCACAAAGGCGTAGGCGGCTTCGGTGATCTCGCTGGGCTCGGCGCCGGGGAACAGGGCCGCGGCGCGGACGGTACAGCCCTCCGTGAGCTGGATGGGCTCTTCATAGAGCAGGCTTTCCTCATCGGGGGCGCTGCCGTCCAGCGTGTAGTAGAGCGCCGCGCCTTCGGGACCGGTGATGGTCAGGGCCTGCGCTTCGGCATAGCAGCCCTCCGCCAGATCGAAGACCGGGGCCTCCGCCTGGACCTCCAGGGTCAGGGTGGCGTCGGCGTCCAGAGACTCCAGGGTCCAGCTGCCGTCCTCATTCTCCGTGAGGGTGCCTGCGTCCGCCTCCACGCTGCGGAGGATGAGGCCCTCCGGGACGCGGATGGTGCAGCTCTGGCCCTCCAGAAGCATGTCGTTCTCGTCCAGCCCCTCGATCTCGGCGATGGCGCTGTAGTCCTCCGCCGTGGCCACATGGAAGGCGCCGTAAACGCGGCTCTGCTGCACGTCATCGGCGAAGGTATAGACTGTGGCGCTGTTGCGGTAGACGGTGCCGCCGTTGTTGTACACAACGCCGCCGTTGGCATAAACGATGCCGCCGTTATTATAGACGGTGCCGCTGTTGGCATAGACGATGCCGCCGTTGTTGTACACCAGGGCGCCGTTGTTGTACACGGTGCCGCCGTTATTGTACACGGTTTCTCCCTCCAGCGGGTAGCAGACCTGGTCTGCCTCGTTTACCAGAGGCGCGTCCTTGTCCTCGTCCTCTTCGGCGGCAGGCGCGTCCGCATCCTCTTCGGCGGGCAGCTCCTCATCCTCCGCGACGGGAGGCTCGGTCTCGTCCGCAGGCTCGGCCTGCTCCTCATCCTCCTTGCTGTTTGCCGGATCGGCCAGGGCAGCGGCAGGCAGCAGGCACAGCAGCAGAGTCAGCACCAGCAGGATCGAGAGCCATTTGCTGATCTTCATGGAAACACTCCTTTCAAATCTGGATAATTCATCATCCTATATTATATCGCGTCCGTCCCGGCGTGTAAAGCAACAAAACGGTAAAATGAACGCTTGCCAAAGCCCGGGAAAGAGGGTATTGTGGAGGCAGACGAAAAGGAGGGATCACCATGCAGATTCCGATGCTCCGCTCCCCGGAGAATGTGCGGGATACCGTGCTGACTCTGGGCTTTTTGCCCTTTTTCCGCAACGAGATCCCCGGCTTCTCCCTCGAGGAGCACACACCCCCGGCCCTGTGGTTCACGGAAGAACCCGGCCCCTGGGAGTGGAAAGGGGAGCTGGCAAGGGATCCGGACCTGGTCTACGGCAAGTTTTTCCGCGGCCGGGCGGGCTTTCTCCGGAGGGACTGGTTTGCCGTTTTTGCCAATTACCGGCGGGACGGTTATGACTTCGACGCCCGCTTTGACGACGGCCTGGCCTCTCTGCGGGACAAGAGCCTCTATGACATCGCGGCGGAGCGGGGGAGCCTCTCGTCCAAGGAGCTGCGGGCCCTTGCGGGCTATGGCAAGGGCGGGGAGAAGGGCTTTGACGGCCGGATCACCCGCCTGCAGATGCAGACCTATCTGCTCATCACGGATTTTGTCTATGCCGTGGACCGCTATGGGCGGGAATACGGCTGGGGCATCGCCTGCTACGGCACGCCGGAGCATCGCTTCGGGGAAAACTGGCTGGAGGAGGCCTACCGGGAGGACCCGGCCAGGTCCCGCCGGCGAGTCTATGCCCATTTGCAGGGCCTCTTCCCGGAAGCTTCGGAAAAGCAGCTCCGCTGCCTGCTGGGGGACTGAGGCGAGGGAAATTCGGAATTCGGGGTTCGGAATAACGCGGGAGAGGGGGCTTCCCGTCAGCCGCGCGTATCCCCCCCCGCCCCAGTGTGCCGCCGAGCAATGCTCGGCGCTACGGGACCCCCCTTTAGGCAAGGGGGGCTTTGAAGTGCTCCGGGAAGAGATAATCAAGCCCTCCGCCTGCCGTCTCGCGTGAGATCGACAGCAGGCACCTCCCCTTGCACAGGGGGGTGTGCGGGCTGCCGAGGGCGGCAGCCCCTACGGGAAATCCTCGCTGCGCTCGGGGACCTCATCCGTCATCCGCCTCGCGGGGGATCGGCGGATGCCACCTTCCCCGTGCGCGGGGAAGGCTTTGCGCGGCATCTCTGTCCCAAAGGTGTTGTACCGCAAAAACCAGCCCTCTGCCTTGACAAAGGAGGCAGAGGGCTGGTATGATCTCTTCGCGCCGCCGCCGGGTGGCGCCCACGTCGGGCTTCTGTCGTCAGGCACAGCAGGGAAGGAGCGGATCCTCTCTGCTGGGAGACAGAGGCGCCGGCGACTTTTGTTTTTTTTCAGGAGGTATCGGGAGATGGAATGGATCTATTTGCTGCTGGCAGGCGTGCTGGAGGTCACCTGGGCGGTGGCCATGAAGGCGGCGGAGGGCTTCACCAAGCTCTGGCCCAGCCTGATCACGGCGGCTGGCTATCTGGCAAGTGCGCTGTTTCTGGCCCTGGCGCTGAAGAAGCTGCCTCTGGGCACGGCCTACGCCATGTGGACGGGCTTCGGCATCCTGGGCACCACGGTACTGGGCGCCCTGCTCTTTCACGAGAGCATCACCCTGCCCCAGGGCCTTTGCGTGGCCCTCATCGCCGCGGGCATCGTGGGATTGAAGCTGCTGTCCTGAAGAGAGACGATTGCGGCA
>ODAI013797984.1_pt1 | contig 15231 bp, 10 predicted proteins | sample 1539321 | NCBI WGS metagenome assembly ODAI01 (sample SAMN02144231, study PRJEB22623) | gut metagenome | biome: sheep rumen | host: Ovis aries | place: New Zealand
ACGCCCTCATACATAACATCGGACATCTTTTCACGGTTGCCCTTATATGCCTTTTCACCCGTCATCTCAGGGAATTTAGAATACCAATAAGCCCGTCTGCTTGGAGCAGGACGGTCAAAACAGATGGCAGTAGGCAATCTACCATACTTACTCCATCTGTGAATACTTTTCAAACAGTTGGTTTGGATAGTCGTAATCTTTTCACGAACTACCCCTCCATCATTTACTGTGACTGAGAGTTGATGATTGGAATGGTAGTACAGGTGAGCCATGTGGTTAAAATCAACAATTAAAACACGCGTCTCCATATTCTTATCTCCTTAATCTAATTTGGCATTTTCAACAATGTATTCAAATGTTCTTGGTGTGAAGTAAATATAAGGCATCATGCAACCTACATTGTACATATTGCATGGGTAGCCAGTTGTTTTTATTGAGTCGAGGCGAGCTCTTTTGATGATTTCATATTCTCTACTGTCATGAACGTGAGAATAAAAATGATACCAGCCATAATAATGGTTTTGAAAAGTTACTATCGGGTAATGAGAAAGGATTAACTTTCGATTATCAGCTATTGGCAATATTTTATAGTGAGTAATTTCGTCAAAGCAGGAAGTAAATTCTCTACTACTTAGAAAATTCTCGTCGTGGTTGCCAACTATTAAGCACTTATACCCTTCCAATTGAGGAAGAACTTTTAAAGCTTCAGAAAGTTTTAAGGCTACATCACCTAAAATGTACACCTTGTCTTCTGGAGAAACAACATAATTCCAGTTTGAAATAATTCTTTCGTCCTGTTCGACCAAACTTGAAAATGGACGATTATCAAAACTCAAGGCTTTCTTATGCCCTAAATGTAAGTCGCCAATGAAAAATTCTTCAGACATTACTTACCCTTTCATAGTCAGCAAGGCACTTTGATGCATCCCTAACATTGTTCATTGTGATTACACCTGCTGAGGTTTTAAATAACAAAGTACCAATATCTACAGACTTTCGTTCTTCATTCACATATTCCAGATGTACAGAAGCAATTTCTGAATATCTAAAGAATGCACCACTATATTCGTCTCGAAAGTGTACACCTTTATTGGTGATGTAAATAGCTTCTCCAGACAGATATGAAAACATATTAGAATAGCTTTCTTTTCTAACTCTTACGCAAGCATACGCTGCACAAGCGATTAAAACAAATAAAAGCTCCATTAAAAAGTATTTATCTGATTTTAAACCATACCCAAGACTAATTACACCTCTGACAAGTGAAGCAACATATTCCATTATCAAAACAATAAGGAATATTCCTTCAATTTTGGACAGAAAACGAGCCTTTCGTTCTTTATTTACCTGCAATAAGATGTCCCCGTATGTTGTTTTATTATAAATATTTACATAGCGGTTTACCAAGAGTTCTGACTTCTTTTGGCTACGCTTTTTACAATAAGGGCATCTTTTTAATTCTCGGCTGTAGATATTTTCACAACAGCTACATACTACCTTGTTGTCTTTTTCCATAAACAACCCTCACATATTATCTGCGATAAAATACTTTTCTCTTTCATCACAAATAGCATTTACACAGGACTTTAAATCTTTTATACCTACTACACGCTTTGTCTTATTATAAGTCCTTAATATGACAGAGCCAAAATACCCTTCTCGCACCTCTATCAAGTCTGTAAGGGCTATCCACTCATCAGGCTTATTTACATAACTAACAATCACACGCTTGTTTGTAAGTGTAATACACTTTACAAGATAAGCTCCACCATGTTTGTAAGCGACATACTTTTTATAAAAGAGGCCTGTCAAGCAAATTACACCAAACCATATAATTACATACATTGCAGACACATCGTGATACTTTAAGTATGCAAACATACCCACTACTATTAAGGCAGAAACTGCCATTAACAATAGGTATAATACAGATTTACCCTGCACCTTAGCCGTTACTCTTACAGGATAGTCTCCAACCTTATTTTCAGCTGCGAACTCCATCTGAGCTCTGTACATACCTTTTGCAAAGTTGTAGCCAGACTTCTCAGAGTGTTCCAACACTACTTTCTCATTATCAACCAAAACCTCACCACCACAATAATTGCAAGTGCATTTGGTCAATTCACTATTTACTTCGAGTTTTGCACCACAATTAGGACAAGTGAGATTAATTAGTTTCATGGTTGTCACCCATTCTTATGTTTATCAGTATATGCTTTAACAAAAGCTTCTATAGTGCTTGAAAGGCTACTATAATCCTCTTCAGACAGATACCCTATAGGTATAATTGTATATCCGTCATATATGTAACAGATTTCTTTATTATAAGATATGCCTTTACCAAGACGGAAATCCTCATGAGGGAATACGAGTTCCCTTCTTTTACCATAACATAATTCTATTGTACTTTCATTAATGGTTATGCTGTCACAAAATCTGCACTTTTTCGTTGCAAAAAACACATAGGATGTAAAGGCAAACTCCATCAGAATTGCACCAATATGCAACATAATACTCTCTTTCTGGAGCACATTGATGCCATAAAAATATGCAACTACAGAGATAATGTGTACAACAATGTACAATAACATTAAATACCTTAAAGTAATTAAGTCATTATCTGCGTTATACTTTTTGCTTTGATGATATACATTATATTTCATTTTTATACCCCGCTATCTTGACGTTTAATCCTAAACCAACCCTGAAACAAATATTCGTATCTACAATACTATCTTCACTTGCATCTCTTTTTACAATTGACAAAGACCAGCATACTAATGTACCGTCTGAAAGTAATAAAGCCGGTTTCTCCAGTAAGCTATACACACTCAACTTATAACATTGGTGTTTTCTATACTGATACACAGGTATAATGAAAGCTCCGTCCTCCTTGCTAAAGAATTCAAGCAAGTTGCTTGCGTCACTTTCAATAATAGGCTTTACTACTTCAAACGGTACTTCAGACATTACTTTACTCCCCAATCATAGTTCCATAACCAGCAAAATGAGATTGCCAGTAAGGAATACCCTCATATTGTGTTAACTCAACTCCGTTGTTCCCTGCGTGGTACATCATACCATCACCAGCGTAGATGGCAACATGTGACATACCTTCTGTATCATAAGTACCTTGGAAGAAAATTAGATCTCCAATTTGAGGCGTATCTACAGTCTGGCACAACTGCCATAGGTGATTACAAGAACCACCTATCTCTAATAGCCCAACACTTCTATATACATAGGAAACAAAAGCTGAGCAATCTATACCTACTCCTGGAGTTTTTCCACCAAATACATACGGTGTCCCTAAACATTCTTCAACGGCTGGTTGCATTTCTTGCCACAGCAATTGACGCTTACTGAGAGTATAGAACAATATGATGTCTGCACCAGCATCGTTATTTGACGGAACAAACGCAATGACTTGCACATCGTCTTTTAGAATAGTCAGTGTGTTGCCGTCCAAAATGAAGTCTTCCTTAGTACCAAATACAGGAACAAAAAAGATTTCTTCAGGAGTACAGCCACTAAATACTAACTGGTATTCTTCTCCAGCATTCAAAATATATGAGCTTTTACACGCAGATAAATACCATTTATCAGAATTTGGAAGATCTTCCTTGCGACCAGTACTTACCTGAATATCCGTTGCACTTGCTTGGATTACACATAAACTTATAATTAGAGATAAAGCAAGAAATAACCCTGTACTTCTTTTATAATACTTCATGATTACTCCTCATCCTCGTCCTCTGACATAGTTTCAGCAGGCATTAGATTTTCAGGCTTCCCATTTTCACCCATAATATACTCGTATGCTTTATCAGCTTGCGATACGATATATACAAAGTCTTTACCCCAGTTCTTAATTCTCTTTTTCCAACCTGCCACATAAGCAAGGTTGTTTTCGTACTCCTTACTTAGAGAAGTCTCCATAACAGTGATACCAGTCTCTACGCAAGTTAAGAACGCTGCAATTTCTGCAACACACTCTTCTTTTGCGTAATCTTCCGTACCAAAGGCTTTTAAGATCTTTCTATTTAACCTGAAAGGGTGACCGGTGCTATGAGCCAACTCGTGAAAAGCAGTTGAGAACCAAGCCTCTTCTGAAGAAGTAAGTCTGTTTAGCTGCACTGTGTCTATCTGCGGTATATAACATGGCGTACCATAAGTATATTCAAGCTTTACGCCAGATCGAGAAATGTAATCGTCAAACACCTTTTGAGGATTTGACTGCGTGATTACTACTTCACCAGTCTCAATTCTTGACGGCAACATTTCGCCCTTACTATTCTTAAAGTGCTGACGCTCAGCAACCATATAATATCTTAGAACATTTCTCTTCTTGAAATAAGCTCCAGAATCTGCTTTCCAGTAGGTCCAGTAGCCATCATGACCTACAAATCCGTCTTTAGGATTGGCAATGGGGTCAGACACTGTTTGTTCGATTTCTTCCCAAGTACAAGAGCGCTGTTCTTTTTTGAAAAATACAACAGGGAGCCACCTAATACCCTTCTGGAACCTGAAATCTTCGCCTGTCCTCTTATTATATTCATTGATCTGGTTTGCAGTCATGTACTCACCACCATCAAGAATAAGACGGTTAATACCCCTATATTCTTGTTTAGTGAAGTAATTGAAAGCATTGTGTCTTCTATAAGGACGCTGCCAAGGCATACTACCTTTTTCGTCTACATCCTTTAAGAAGTTTTCAATTACAATCTGAGCAACAGTTTTCTTCTCTGAAGTAGCAGTTTCGGATTTCTTAGCACACATTTTATATAGCACCTCCAACATAAATTTTAAATTATACACAAATCAGTGATTAAAGCAAAAGGACTGGGACGAACCCAGTCCTTTTACATTCAGTGCTAAATGTACACGATAACCGACAGCTTTGTTTTTAGTTCTCGATCTCTTCGGAGATAGCCTCCCAGGTGAAGCGACCATAGTCTCCGTTGCGCCACTGGCCAATGCCAACATACTTACCGTACCCAAGCAGGGCTCTGACCATCTCCATATCGAGAGGTCTGGACTTGTCCGTAGCTTCGTTCTTGATGAGCTCCACAGTGAACTCGACCTGCCAACCAGCCTCGATCAACTCCGAGGTGGCAAGGGCGATTCGGTCTCCCTGCGCAGTGGAGGCTCTGAGGGAGCGCTTAAACAGACGGTCAGCATTCATGAGCGGCTGTCCATTACGGGTGATCTTGACATGGATGGGGTCAATGGACATGAAGTTGTCCACCTTCGCACGATACTGCGTGTATCCAAACTGTTTACCAAGAACCTTCCCCGCGTTCTTGAAGAAGCCCTTGATCTGCTGGTGGAGAATGATCTCCTTGGTCACACGCTCACGCTGAAAACCGGTGACGGGATCCGTGTTTTCCTCGTCCACACCGATGTCTTCTCTGGTCGGCATCAGATCTTGGTCCGCTGCCATACGCTCTGCTGCTTCAGGGTTCTCCCTACGCAGTTTTCCCACAAGGAATTCATATGACTCGAAATCAGCGGGAGTGCTGCCGAGGATCGGGGTGATGCCGGTCAGTCTGAAGGTCTGACGAGTGGTTTTGATTTGGAGAGATTCAGTAAGACTCTTTTTACCCATTGTAGATTTCCTTTCTTTTACATTACATAGTTTGTACATTGCAAGCCTTCCAGTTTTATCTTGCAACTATATTGTACCATAATTTAACAAACTTTACAACATATTCACAAATAAAAATAGGGGATTGCTCACGCAATCCCCAAGTTTTATAACTTTATTCCATCAAATCCGTTGATATAGACTCTCCCATATCCATAGTACCAGTTCTGGATTCTTCTGACACAGGACTGGTGTCTAAGTCAGGACTATTTGGAACAGCTTCACCAGTAGGAACAGTAGCATCTTCATTGATAATATTACCACCAGATGAGCCACTTGAACCAGTCGTAGATGTCTTTCTTAATTCAAGCTCTTGAGCTTCTTGGTCTCTAATTGCCTTTCTGTCTTTTCTACGGCGAACTATCAGAAGAATAAGCATTGCAAGAACTGCTGCAATAACACCACCACTTACAAGCTTAAACCACAGCTGGTTCATCAAATATACGAACAGATTAGAAGTTACAAGAAAATCTTTAACTTCAACCTCGGACTTATTACCAGCATAATCTGTTACAACTACCCTAATAGATTGCTTGTGGTTTTGCTCTTTTACAGTGATGTAATAGATACCATCCGACTCAGTTGCTTTTATTTTCTCACCATTTAGGTAAACCTCTGGTTCATTAATGCCAGACATATCTCTAATATCTATAGCCACACGCTTTTCGTATGCACGATAGTTACCATTGTCCTCAACGCCAGAGATAATAATCTGAGCAGGAGTACCATCAATAATGAAATCGTAATGTTCCGTTTCACAGGTATAATCAGTACCATCATAAGACTTAGAAGAAATACTTACTGAGTATTTACCGTCTTCCATAAAGGCTTCTTTAGAGATCTTATAAGTGTACAGATATTTACCATTGATTTCCTCTTCTGTGAACTGCAACCAGTTCCTATTAACTATAACAGCTTTACCATCCTTAGTAATAGAAACAACAACATCGTCAAGTTCAAGTTTATCTACATTCAACTCTGAAATTTCGATGTCTTTTGGTTCGTTCATATAAGTACCCAAATAAGCTTCGTCATAGAACTTGTATGTTGAACCAAACCTATTCACGGAGAAGTTCACAGTCTCTGAAGTCTCATTACCTGCTTTGTCCTTTACAACAACTGATAAGGTATAAGAGTCGTCCACTTCTGCATCTTGAGGGAAGTCGGTGAACTCATACACAGATAGTTTCTCATTATATTCTCCATTGATTTTTAGAGCATCATGAGTTTTACCGGTCAGGACTACAGAAATTTCGTCTTTATCCAGATAATTATCAGATAACTCTACAATGAAACCAACGTTAGACTTATATGATACACCATCTGTAACACCCTTAATAGCAATCTCCGGAGCAGTTTTATCAATTATAAACAAACCACTTGTATAAGGTTGCCCTACCACATTACCAGCCTTATCCGTACATGATAAAGAGAAGCTATACTCTCCGTCTTCTGTAAACGAAATTGTTGCTGTTCGGATATCACCACTGTTATTCCAGCCAACAATAGTTCCGCTACCAGTCAATACAACAGATGCAGGGTCAAAATTGTGCTCATTGATTGTTACAGTTGCGATCCTGTCAGAATCGTAATAATTTACATTCCTTGCAGAATCGTTACTCCAAACAACAGTCATTACAGGAGCGGTCTTATCAACTGTAAAAGCTTCACTCTTATACTGGGTTGCTACATTACCAGCACGGTCAGTGCAATCTAATGTAAAAGCATAGTCTCCATCAGCAGTAAAGGAAATAGTATTTGTCCAGATATCCCCGTTACTGCTCCAAGTACCCAATGCGCCTGCTTGTCCACCAACCTTAAACTGGGTCGGGTCAAAGTTTACTTCTTTTACAGTAATGTTAGCTACTCTGTCAGATTTATAGAATGCATTCTGATTATTTGAATTGTATGTTACAGTAATTACTGGAGCATCTTTATCGATGCTGATTGTAGTTGATTCAGTTGAAACATACCCTGACCAATCCGCTACTGTTATTTCAATCGGGATAGCATTAATGTCAAGAGAAACAGGAATTGCCTGAGTTGCCATAATCACAATATTCTTCTCCTGAGAACCAGCAACAGTGCCGGTAACTGCAGTACCCTTGTTTACAGAATACTCAATACCCTTAATGCCAGCCCAAGTAGACTTTAATTCCGCAGACACAGTCACATCCTTGTTATAAAGAGGGTGTCCAGAAGCATCTTTGTATGGGGTTTCCGGCAGTACAAACCTAATTGAAGTATTATTTACATGAGTTTGATTTGTTTCAGAGATTATTAGGTCAGGTTTATTCGAATTGCCCTTGTTTGCCACCTTATCAACAGCATAGGCTTCCATTACACCCTTGTAATCGGCAGGTACAGATACAATAACAGATCCATCTGCTGACACCTTGTACTCTTTCCAGTCACCACCAGTAAGTTTTACCCATATTGCGTCCAAACCTGATGATGGAGCGGAATCGGTAGCTTTCACGGTTACAGTGCCGTTTCCATTAAAGAAGAAGCCATACTTATCTTCACCGTTAATCGCGTTTCCGATGCTGTTTACAGTACCATTCAAAACAAACGCTGAAATCTCGGGAGATACTGTATCTAAATAGTAAATATCAGACCAACTTACTTCCCTACCAGCATTGTCCCAAACGTGAACTTCAATGTTGTAAGAACCATCGTTGTTCATCTCACTCTTTGTGGTATCAAAATCTATACCAACAGGGGATTGGATAGAGGATAATTCACTAATCTTAACAGATTTACCATTGATGGATACAGTATATTTAGCAATGCCATTTTTATCAGAACTACTTAATGAGTATGTTGCATGGGCATTCTTCCATACACCACCCAATTTAACGCCAGAAACTACAGGCTCGTCTGTGTCCACAATTAGATTGTTTCCATTCCATCCAAGCAGAGTTCCAAGCTCCACCTTTGCAGATGCATTCCCCAATCCGTCTACTGCATATACCCTGTAAGCACCAGTAGATAAAGCTTCCTGGATATTTAATTCTTTTCCTTCAGCGTTTACAATATGGTATGTGATTTTACCATACCCATTGTCAATGGCGTTGTAAGACACACTTACAGGGCTCCAATAATACGCATTACCATAAACATTTGTCTTCGGAGCCTCCGCAGAAGCTGTTAAATTACTCGGTGGTGCGTTATCATGAGAGTACGAGTACGAAAGTTGACTTGAATTGCCGGCCTTATCTACTGCTGTAACCTCTACTAACACTGCCATATTTTGATATTTGCTGGTGTCGACACTGTAAGTACCTGGCCCAGTCTTTCTTACAACTTCATCTCCATTTACTTTTACAACAAAAGTGTTTAAGTTAGCATCATTTACGCTGTACTCTAAAGTAGGAGCGTAATTATACCAACCTGCAACAGTTTCTGAATTCGAGTCAACACGCTTAATAACAGGGTTTGTTAAGTCTACACAAAGATCACTTATTTGAGAATTTAACAAATCTCCAGCATTCAGCGTGATCTCATTACCACAGTTATCTATAGCCTTGACGCTATAAACACCACTTTGAGATTCCTTGTCTATTGTGTAATTAACAGCACCATTATTATTCGTATAAACAACAGCACCATCTTTGAGAATTGTAAACTCCCTTAAACCACTTTCAGCATCATGCACAGACCCAGTAAACTTAAAAGCACCATTCGTATAGATAACACCTGAATATTCCATCTTAGTGCCAGTTACAATCAACTGGAGTTCTTCCAAGTTTACAGGAACAGTATCAACACAATATGAGTAGGCATAAGTAGCTACATTACCAGCCTTATCTACTGCAGTTACATTAAACGAATTTTTTACGGCTGTATATTGAGACATATCTATTGTATATTTATTGCTTGATGTTACACCTTGCGATAGAGTAGTGTCTCCTACCTTTACGACAACATCGAGAATATTGTCGTCCGCAATCTCGAATGTAAACACAGGAGTCTTGTTATACCAATCTTTTTCATTGCTATCTTTGTAAACAGGCTTATCTGACGGGTCAACAAAAGGAGTAATCACAGGACTTACTCCGTCTATAACTACTGTACTACTGTTAGCACCCTCTAAAATATCTTTCAAGGCCCAAGTTTTTACATTTCCTACATTATCTGTTACCCTAATCAAATAAGTACCGTTAGACCTGATTGAATAAGGTAGTGAATCGCTAACAACAGTTGAGCCATTCAATACCTCCACCTTATTGACTCCAGACTCTAAATCAGTTGGAGCTCCGTCGATAGAAAGATATTCTTTTACATACAACTTCATATCTTCGGCGTTTTCAATAAAGTTTCCAGTTGCCTTTACAGTTCCAATCTCAGGGACAGTTGTGTCATTAACATAACTTATAGTAGACTGAACTTCGTGACCAAAAAAGTCTTTAGCAACTACTCGGATGTTAATCTCACCACTGATACCCTCCACGGGGACATTAAATGTAAGAACGGATTCTGACTGAACTTTTTCGCCATTTATATAGACATCAATGACATCAATGTTGTTTTCCACAACAGACACATTTAAGGTTGTATCTCCGTTATAAAAGTTCTTCCCGGATTCGTTAGTATAAACTGGGAGTTGTTCGATTTGAAGAGTAATTGACGGATCAACATTATCGATAACAACCGTACTACTGTTTGCACCTTCGAGTAGGTCTTTAATCCCCCAAGTTTCTACATTACCAACATTATCCGTTGCCCTTACAGTATATACGCCAGAGCTTACAATACTATAAGGTAAAGATGTACCCACTACCACACCATTCTTCAGAACTTCTACCTTATAAATACCGGAATTTGCATCTTCTGGAAGTTCTTTAGGAGAACCTGATACAACAAGTTCATTTTCAACATACAGATTGCCATTCTTCTCAACAAATGTACCGTTAACTACAAGAGTACCCTTCTCCGGCTTTACTTGGTCATTTACATAAATGTATGTCTTATTAGCATTGTTGAAAATGTTTTCTGCCAGCAACTCAACTTCTACCCGTCCATTAATACCACTTACAGGTACTTCAAAAGAGTATGGCTCAACTTCCTGCATAAACTCATAGGAGAAATTCTCTCTAATTTCACCATTTATTTTAACAACCAAATGTTTGATAAACGGATCATTTACACTGATTACGACAGTAGTGTCGCCATTATAATAACTTGTTTGATTGTTTACATACACAGCCTCTTCCTTAACGGAAATAGACACATCAGGAACTTCTGTGTTTAATGTGATGTAACAAGTGTCCTCCTCTGATAGCTCTTCAATAAAGTTATACATATAGAAGATTGTGATGTTGCCTACATTGTCGGTTACCTTTAAGTAATACTGACCAGCAGTATCAAAGGTATAAGGCAACATTGAAACGATAAGCTCATCCTCAGGAATATCGTAGTTGTTTTCCTGGGGTACTACCTTATACAGCTCAATAGAAGCAATCCCGGATTCAGTGTCTTCAGGATCCCCCTTAATAGAAAGAGTACCGTCTGAACAGATAATTCCGTCAAAGAGCTCATAATTGCCGTCTACACAAAGCGACCCAATAGACGGAGGTGTCATATCATTTACATAACTTAAAGTCTTTTCGGTTGAATGACCATAGAGGTCTGTTGCAACAACCCTAACAGTGATTTGACCTACAATACCCTTGATGTTGAACAAGAAATCAAGATCTGTAAACAACAGAGGGTCTTCATCGTTAATATAAACAGATACGACATCGAGATTCTCTTCCGTTACTGAAATGTGTACATTAGTATCGCCGCTATAAAACACAACATTACTGTCGTTTATATATGCAGGATCTTCCATTACTGATAATTCTAATGCAGGAGCGTCATTGTCGATGATAACAGTATTGCTGGTAGCTCCTTCTAATAGGTCTTTGAGATTCCATACAGAGAAGTTACCAACATTATCTGTAACTTTTATGGAGTACGCACCACTCTCAGTAATTGTATAAGGTAATTCTGCGCCATCAATGACAGTACCATCTTTGAGAATTTCAATAGACTTGATACCAGAATTATATTGCTCTGGCATATCAAAAGGAGTTCCTTTAAGCTGCAAACTACCATCTACATATAGATACCCATCTTTTTCTACAAAGTCCCCAGTTGCCTTCAAGGAACCAAGCACAGGATTTAAAGTATCATTGTAGTATGTGTAAGAATAGTTGTTTACTGAGAATATACCACACATGTATATCGACACAGAAATCTTTCCATTGATGTCAGTAACAGGGATTTCAATACGAACAGGATCTGTTTCCTGTAAGATTTGGTAACTGGTATCCGAAACTACAGTCCCGTTAATACTAATTTTCAACTGTCTGAGACTCTTGTAGTTAGTTTTTACAACGAAAGTTGTGTCGCCATTATAATAGTTGTTGTCATTGAATGCATATACTGGCTGCTGTTTTACAAAATATTCAATAGTTGGAGACTCATTCTCAACATATACTGCGTTATCCGAAGCATCTTCAATGAGATCTTTTAAGTCAAATCTTGCTGATATACCAAGGTTGTCTTCCACAAGAACATAATATGAACCAGTTTCCTGAACAGTATAAGGAAGTTCAGTTGCAACTACTTCTTGTGAATCAGAGTCATATTTATACACCTTTAAGGACTTCACGCCTGAACCAGTATCTACCGGAACTCCTGTAATCTTCAGAGTACCGTCGGTATAAATCTTACCTTCAATTACCTCATAAGTACCTTCAACACCTAAAGTACCCTTCTCTGGTGTTTCATCGTCGATAAACACAGAGAATGATTTCGAAGAAACATTGCCTGACATATCAAGAGCAACAATTTCTATAGTATTTACGCCATACTGAGAAAGAGGAATATTTCTTAACTCCCAAACAGTCGAGCTCTGTTGAACCCATACTGAAGAAGCAACTTGAACACCATTTACAGAGCAAGATGCAGAATCTAATAGAACATCGTCTGAAACTTCGACACTAAAGGATGCAGTCTTATAATAGGTATATCCGTTACCACTATAAGAGGTATCTTCAGATACCACCCTATAGTTAATGTCAGGAGAAACAGAGTCAAATATGAATTGTACAGTATCACACCAGCCGTCTGGTTTACCCATAACAACTTCAATTAGCTGCTTTGGAGTATATGTCGTAGAGTTATCGGCGTTGTCGTACACAACCCAATGTACTTCTTGAAGATCACTCTTTAAAAGATTTACATCGAAATTACCACTATATACTTCCGATTCTACCACAGTACCAACATACTTTGAGATTTTCTTAACACCTGAAGTCGGGTCGATGAAAGTACCCTTGATGTTGATAGACCCCTTTACATAAAGAGCGTTGTCATCTGAATCATACGTTACATTGCTGATTGAAAAGTCGTTACTCATTACAGGAGAATCAGCATCATAATGTACAGTTACAGATACAGATGCATTGTATGCAGAGGCACTGATTTCATTCTCTGTTGCAGTAATAGATACATTTTTCACAATGTAAGTAGCAGATGTCGCTGAAGAAGCATATAATGTAGGGTACAACTGGTTGAGGTTTAAGAAAACTTCTGGAGTCTGTAGTTCTCCATCTACCTCTACATCATAGTCTCTGTTAAATACAATGTCAATAAGAAGATCAAACTTAGAGTCAGAAGTCCATTCATTTGTGAAAGGGGACCTCCCATCTTCTGTCTTCTTATACAAATATACCTCCGCAACCAACTCTTCCAAAGGCTCAGAGGGCTCCGTTGGCTCTGTCGGGTCAGGCTCTGTTGGGTCGGTTGGGGCAGGTTCTGTCGGGTCTGTTGGAACCTCTTCGTTTACAACAATTGGATCAGACGATACAGACTGAACTTCGTTGGTTACATCAGTAGGCCCTTCAGCGTACACTTGCATCAATGGCGCAGTACACAGCATCAATGCAAGTAGTAAAGCACAGATTCGTTTTAAAATAGTCATAACAATACCCTCCTAATTGTTTAAACTGGATTGCTCAGTTCTTAATACAACTTTATGAATTGTTTTTACTGGTAAATCTTCCAGCATACTTGTTGCTGCATCGTTTACAACATAGTCTACTTGTCTTTGAGCGTTACGAGTAACTGGGGTTTTACTAATTAAACTATAAGGATCCGCTACTCTATCCTTTAACGACATTTTTGCAGGATCAGGGCTGCGTTCACTTACAGTAAAATCATTTCGAGTTGATAACTCTGAAATGGTATTTAACTCGTCTGTATTATAACTTGTTATAGACACTTGAGATGATTCAAGTGACTTTAACTTTTCGAGTTCCTTCTTAGCAAATCTACCACTCAGCTTATCGATTAAACTTGGCACTCTCCAATATAGCATTAGAAATAATGAGACAAGTAACAGTAGTGAGCCAGCACCAAGCATCACCAACCATAATACTTCAAGATTCATATTAGTGACCTCCTTCCATACCGTACACCTTGTCAACACGGGTCTGTAAGCCACTAACGATAATTTTAAGTTGATTCATTAGATTTGATACAGCTTCAATACCTGAATCACTAATCTCATTGTCTTCTACAAAACGCTCAAGCATTTTTACATGAGAAGATATATCATCATACGTCACACCATCTCTTTTTAGACTATAAGTATAAACAGAAATGCATTCGGCAAGTGCTAACTTTGTCTGGATTGTAACAATATCTCCAACATTGTTTTCTTGAACTTGTTTTAAATTCTCCCAATATTCTATATACATACCAGCATCTTCTGCTTCTGTAATAGAAGTTTTTATGTCTCTATCGAAGATACCGATGTTATAATACACCTCAGAAGATTCTTTGTTATACCCCCTATCAAGAGCGTCTTTGAACCACCTAACAGAGCGGATTGTTCCGTCCGTAGGATAGTAGAACCAATATAACTTACCAACTTCAAAGGCTAACCTACCATAATCGCCCATTTGCTTCAGCTGTGACAGATTAGGATTTACATAATTCAAAAGTACATTTTCTTCTTCGATTGAATATTCACCATCACTCTTAATAGCCTCTATAAGCCCAAAGTAAGGCCCAATCTCCAAAGCATTAAGACTTAGTGCTTTATCATAATCTTTCACCAAGCCAGATTGCTCTGCCACAAGTACAGCATTTTTATATTCCCTCAAGTCTTCTGCCTTATTAGCAAAGAAAGGAATGAAGCTACCAAGTATTAAAAGAATTGATAATGCAAGCAAGGTCAAGGCTGTTCCAACTTTTTTCTTGGCTTTATGCCTAAACTCACCGTCTGTTAAGTCAACTTGCTGTAGAGCTGCGTATAGCTCCTTGCAATCCTGATATCGGTCATCTGGATTTTCCGCAGTACACTTTTCTACTATCTTTTTGAGGTCTGAACAAATATTTATATTATACTCGCCCAATGGCTTTAATTGCATGTACTTCGGAGGTCTGCCATTAGATGTTTTTAACGCTTCTTGCTCATATATGCTGTGAGGGTTAACACCTGTTAACATATTATACAGCGTTCTACCCAAAGCAAAAATGTCACTTCGTAAGTCACAAAAGTTCTTAGAAGAAGTTTGTTCTGGAGC
>ODAI010803942.1_pt1 | contig 15228 bp, 13 predicted proteins | sample 1539321 | NCBI WGS metagenome assembly ODAI01 (sample SAMN02144231, study PRJEB22623) | gut metagenome | biome: sheep rumen | host: Ovis aries | place: New Zealand
ACGCGGCGATGTCAGCCAGTGCGTTTCTTAGGCCATTTCACCATCTTTCGGCATCAGCATCAGGCTTAGGGCTCTCCGGTCGCGCTCGGTGAGCATGCCGAGCGGCTCCCCGTTGAGGAGATCTGATTGCGCGAGTTGGAAGAGTGGTGCGACTTGGACGCGAGACGGCTTGAGCAGCCCCTCCCGCTCCCAGTCGGCGAGCTCGCAGTACGTGTAGCGCTCCCGTGGGTCGGCGGTGGTGACCTTCGCCACGACTATTGCGGCGGCCATGTCGTCGACGATGACGACGGGCCGCACCTTGCCGGCTTCGGGGTGGTCGGCGAACCGCAGGTAGGCGAGCCAGACCTCCCAGGGCGCCGGCTTCGCGCTAGCGGACGAGGCTGCCATAGAGGTCGCCTTCCTCATCGTCCATGTCGGCGGGCAGGACGCTCGATCCATATGCGGGGTCGATCGGGAGCACCGACGACGTGTCGTATGCAGGCCGCGCTTCCGGTCGCATGTCGAACGGCAGACCGCCCACCTCGATGGATTTGATCAGGAACGTGTTCACCGCGTCGCTCAAGCTCATGCCCCAGCGTGCGTATACCGCCTGTGCCCCTGACTTTACGTCGGGCAGCACGTACGACTTCACCTCTGCGCTCCTCGCCGCCATCGTTGCCTCCTTGTTTAAGCCTAGACTATGCATAGTATAGGCTATTTTGATTCGATACCGTGGATGCGTTGCCGAACCGTGCTCTTCCGTTTGTAGGCGGCTGACGTCCTTGTGTTTTGATGTTGCCCGAGATAGCTCGTCCGGAACTCTCATAGGGCACATCTGCTTGCATGTTGCGGGCGATGCCGGGATCACCGAGCTTCTTCGACCCGCTTGGCTTGGGCCAGCATCGCCTCCAACTGCTCGACGGTGAAGGTGACGCCCGGGAGCTGCGACTGCGGGGCGGGGGCGCTTAGCGGGTCGCCGCCGCAGATGCCGGCCATGTCGATGTCGAAGGAGTCCTCTATCTTGCCGACGGCTTGCAGCTTCGCGTCGGGGTCGACGTCCGCGTAGGTGTTGAGCGTCATCGAGACCGACGAGCGCCCGAGGTAGCTCGCCACGCTCGTGTTTTCCACAGCTTGCCGTCGGTCCGCGCTGACCTACATTTGACCAACATGGCGACCTACAAATGACCTACAAGGCCTCGTCCGCGAAGTTGAGAGCACAGAACAACGGTTACAATGCAGAACAGAAAACCACAGGTCATCCACATGTCGAAGGCGTTTTTGAGAACCCTGAGAGGGATTTAAACCAGTCCGCCCTCCCTGTTAACCGGAGGGTTGTAGGTTCGAGCCCCGCGGTACGCCGACGCGCCGATGCGCAAGCTGGCCATTGCCTGCTGCACTAAAGCTGCGCCGACGTCTTTCACCCGCTAAAAGTGTTGGCTGCAAAATCGCACTTGTTTAGTGAAAACTGCTGCATATTCGCACTTGTCTATATATACAAGCCGCGATTTGCAGCATATTCTCCTAAACAAGTGCGATTTTGCAGCCAACACTTTTAGCGGGCGCAAGCTAGTGGCCCGAGCCAACGGGCCCGAGCCAACGAGCGCAAGCCAGCGGCCCGGGCCAACGAGCCCAAGCCAACGGGCCCGAGCCAACGGGCCCGAGCTAGCGGATGCAAGCTAAAAGCTGGAAACCAAGGCCTCAAGCCCTCCTACCCAACGACTTGAGCCAAAGGGATTCGAGTTGCAGCCCCTTTTCGCATGAAAGCGATGGGACCGAGACAATATAATGGGCGAATTGCATCATGAATCCCGAAAGCTGAAAGCTCGATGGCGGGTTTGCCCGAAGTATTCCCTACCCTGATGGAGGTAGCATGAGCAACTTGTCGCGCAGGTCATTCGTCGAACTGACCGTTGGATCGATCGTATCGTTGCCCGTACTGGCAGGTGGGCTCGTCGTCGCGCCCACGACAGCGCTTGCAGCTGACGAAAAGCCTTCCGAGACCGAATCCGAAACCCTCAACTACGCCATCATCGACGTGGTGTCCCCCTAGGAGGTGGGCCTCGTCGTGCGCGATGTCACCCGATTGGTGAAAACAGGCACGGGGAGCCAGCAGAACGACCACATCCAGGGCAGAGTGCACGTCACCGTCACCTCCCGCGCAAACGGCAAGAGCGTATCAGGCGACACGAACGAGGCGCCGGCGCTGCGGCATTTCGCAGGAGATGATAGTAGCTGATCTCTATCCACAAAGCTTTATCCACAGCAACCACGGATGGGCTTTGAAAACTATTCCGTTTGCGCGCTTTGCATATACTTATTAACATGTAGATTATCAATCGAGCGATTCAATCGCTCCTAGAGCAGTTATTGGCAATATATTTCCGTTTTATCAGGTGTTTTGTGAAACGTCCGACATTCGATAGATGGATCAGGCGCGAGTGCTGCCGCATCGCGCAGACCGACTCGTTCAGCCTCGTGAAGCTCACCGCGCTCGCGCAAACGTCGCATAAGGGGCCCAAGGACACGATCCCGCGCAAAAGGCTGGCGGCGGCCCTTCATCTCTATGCGCTTGCCAACGGGTGCGAGCAGCGGCTGTTCAACCACGTCTGGGACCGCAAGCTCATGGAGCGCTACGAACGGGCGCACAAGGCCATCGGGTCGCGCGACTTGCAGCGCCTGGCGCTGCGCGGAACGCCCATGATGTCGCTGCCTGCCGAATACCAGGCGATCATGCAGGCGTTCTACGAGAACTACTACTCCCCCGAACTCACAGCCGAGAAAAAACGCGTCCTGCACGAGGAGGCACGCGAGCTCAAGCTGAAAACCGGCACGACGCAAACGGAAATTGCGCAAGCAACGGGCATAGCCGTGACCAATATCGTCGCATTCCTGAAGAACGGCGAACTCAACCGCGTCTCACTTGAAGGAATCGACGCAATGCTCGAGTTTCTCCGCTCGAAAGCCGAATAGCACCGCCGCGCCCGTCCTGCAAGCATCTGTGTTCGCACCGCGCGGCCGTCCCGCCCGCATCCGCGTTCGCGCCGCGAGGCCGTCCCGCCCGCATCACACGTTTCCGACGACGAGGTCCTTGAGCAGGACGAAGCTCTCGCGTGTCATGTTGTGGGGCAAGTACCATGCAAGCGACGGCGCGGCGATGCCGCACACGTTCGAAACGCCTTTCTTGCGTGCTATCAACAAGCTCCTGTACAGGTGAAACTCGTTCGTAACCACCCCGACGCGGTCTTGCTGCGGGTCGAAATGCTCCATGCTGAACTCGATGTTCTCAGACGTGCTCGTCGCCTGGTCCTCGCGAATGATGCGGTCGGGCGAGATGCCGCGCGCTATGAGGTACTCTGCCATCACGTCGGCTTCGGCAGCGGGCTCGTTGTAGCCCCGACCGCCTGAAACGATGCAGACGGTGCGCTCGTTCTCCACCAGGTAGCCATAGGCCGCGTCGAGCCGGAACTGGAGCACGGCGCTCGGCCCCTGCGGTTTCACGAGGGCGCCGAGCACGACGATGTAGTCCAGGTCGTCCTCCCCCCGCTCGCCGAAATGGCTCGCCATGAGCGCCTGCGTGCTCACGAGCAGAACCACGAGCGCGATGCCCGCGACCTCGACGACGCGCCTCGCAACGACCGGAACCTGCGTCCACGCGCCCGTTTGCAACGCCCAGGCAAGTGCGAAGAGGGCCGCGGCCGCGGCATACCAGAACAGGAAGAAACGCGAGCCGGACGTCGTTGCCATGACGGTGAGGCCGTACACGAGGCTTGCCGCCCCCACTATTGCGAACGCGATGGACATGTGCGAACTTCCTGACATGCGATGAATCCTTAGCTACTTGGCCGAGCCCCATGATACCAAGGCGCCGCATCGGGCACGCGCGCAACGCCGTTCGGGCGGCTACCGTTACCCTGCCGTCAATCCACGAGGGCCTGGCCCATGGACGGCCGCCCGAGCACGCGCTCGCCGAGCCGGTTGGCCATGCGCTCCGGCCAGAACGAGTAGTACGACACGAGCCGTTGCCCGCGCATCCGCACGAGGGGCGGCCATTTCGCCCAAACGATCGATGGCAAGCCGATGACCGGCAAATACAGCGGCCCCAACGCGAGCGATTGCACGGCGTGGCCGAACTCGTGGACGAGCACGCGCTCGAGTATCCGCTCGTCGGAATCGTCCAAGTTGCGGCAATACGGCGCTTTCTCGCCGATGAAAAGGAACAATCCGAGCGACAGGCTCGAGCGCAGCGCCCATGTCGTGACAACCGCACCATGGAAGAAGGAATGCGGCCGGCGAATTTGCGCCAGAAACACGATGAACCCGAGCGCCGTCTGCGGAAACCCCCACGTGATCTGCGCCAGAATGTAAAGAAAACGCGCCATGCGCCCTAACCCGCCGAGGCGGCCATAAGCACCCGCAGCGCCTTCGGCGACGTCGAGATGGCATAGGAATCCGCGATGTGCGCCTCGCCGTCGATTTGGCACGGAGGCCGTCGGTCGAACGTCAACTCGATTGTCGACGCGCGGTCGAAATGGATGTTCCTGAACTTCGTGTGATGCGCGTCTTTCGCGCGCAAGAACTTGAACGTCGCCTCGGGCACGCTCATGGGCGCATCGGCATAGCACATGTCGAACATGCCGTCGTCGATCCGCGCCTCGGGGCAAATGCGGAAACCGCCGCCGTACGTTATCCCCACCTGCACGCAGAGCATGTGCACCGAACCCGCTATTCGGCGTTCGCCGTCGAGCAGCGCCTCGAAGGAGAACGCATCGAGATGGTGCAAGAGCTGGTCCAAGCCGCTCATGAGGTACAGGACCGTCCCTTGCTGACCTGTGCGCTTGCGGCGCTCGACCGTATCGAGCGCGATAGCCGCGTCGAGCCCGAACGAGAGCGTCTCCGCGAAGTACTCGCCGTTGCAGCAGCCGACGTCGACGAGCTGCTCGCGTGCGTCTAGGAACTGAACGACGGCGTCCGGCACCGACTCCGACATGCCCAGCGTGCGCGCGTAATCGTTGCCCGACCCCACGGGGACGAGCCCGAACCGCGGACGCGCATCGGCAGGAAGCTTCATGAGGCCGTTCACGACCTCGTGCACGATTCCGTCGCCGCCGAGCGCCACGACGCTGGCGAACCGGTCGCGCGATGCGCGCGAGGCCAGCTCGATCGCATGGCGCGGACGTTCGGTTAAGGTTAGCTCAACGGCGTCCTCCCCCAACCATTCACGCAGCAAATCGCAGGCTATCGTCGCCGCTTGCGCACCGTTTCCCCGTTGCGCCGCAGGGTTGGCCACAAGGAGCACCCGCCCGTCTCGCATGGTCATAGTTCCTCTTTCCTTCCGCACAGCCCAAGCCGCACAGCCCTCCGCCCGGCCCAAGCCGCACAGCCCTCCGCCCGGCCCGTGCCGCACGGTCTCCCGCCCGGCCCGTGGCTCACGCGTTAGTTGCTCGGTTCGTGATGGGCCACCATGCTCGAGCGATCGATCGCCTCGAGCGAGTAGCCGTTCTTTAAATAGTGCTCGATGATGGCCGGGAGCGCCTCGACGGTCGTCTCCTTCCCGACCGCGTCATGGCAAAGCAACGTGATCGAATCGAACTGGAGCAGCGACTGATCGGTTGACTGCGCGATGATGTCCTCCGTCGAGAGCACGCCGCCGTCGCCGCTCGAGGCGTTCCAGTCATAGTATTGGTACCCGCGCTTCTGGACTTCGCCGGTGAGCGTCGTCATGATGCCCTTGGCAAAGCCCGTCGAAATCGTGTTGGACGAGCCGCCCGGGAAGCGGATGAAGCACGGCACGTAGCCTATCTGGTCTTTCACGATCGCGCCCATGCCCTCGAGGTCTTGGAAGTAGCTGTCGACGGACGAATAGCATGTCTGGTAATCGTGCGTGAGGGAATGCAGGCCGATCGTGTGGCCCTTGTCGTACTCCTTCTTTATCAGGTCGTAGTAGTCGGTGTTCTGGCCGATGACGAAGAACGTGGCCTTCGCGTCGTAGCGGTCGAGAATGTCGAGCACGGCCTGCGTGTTCTCGGACGGGCCGTCGTCGAACGTCAGGTGAAGGACCTTCTTGCCGGGAGTCGGCTGGAAGTTCCAATCCGTCTTGTTCGGGTCGACGGCGAAATCCGCGTCGCGTTTCGCGAGCTCGTCCTTCTTGGCCTGCACGCCGGCGGCGAGCTTGTGGCTCACCTCGCCGAGGGCGCCATCCGGCACCTGGGCCGCCGCCTGGCTGTTCGCGGATTCTTCCACCCGCTCGGCAGACGTGCACGAGCGGACGCACGAGCTGACCGCGAACGCGAGCACGAGAAGCGCGATCACGACAACGGCGCCGAATACGATGCGGTTGCGTAATACCGCCTTGCTATCGTAGCTGCGCCCCTGGGGGCCGATGGAGGCGTCGGGCGTGCGATATGCGGAGTCGCCCGTATAGCGCCTGCTCGAACGCGAATACCTGTCAGCCTGCCGCGATGTCCGGGGCTGGGCGTAGACGTCGCGCGGCGAGCGGGCGCCCTCGCGGGAACGGGCATCCGCGCGGGAACGGGCGCCCGACTGCGAGCGGGAGCTCGAGCGGTTGCCCGACTGCGAGCGGGCGCGATCGCCTTCGCCGCCGAATTCGCCCTGACGGGAGCGGCGCCTGATTTCAGAAGAGGAAGATGCAGTCGAGCCCGATTTGGCCCTTACGCGCGAGGAGCTATTGCGCGAATCGAAATCTGACACGGTACCCTGACACTTTCTCGACTATTACGTAAATTACTATCCTTGAGCCCCATGATAACCCAGCGACGAAGCCTTGTCTGCGCAAATGCGTCGACACGGCCGAGCCGATCCTTCGACCAGTTCAACCAGTTCGAACTGGACGACCAGTTCGGCTGGTTCGACCAATTCGACTAGCTCAACCGGTTCGAGCCGCCCTAGTCCGCAACGCCGGTTCCGCTTGCGCTGCCCGCGCCGTTCGTCCCGCTCGTACTGTTCGCCCCGCTCGTGCCGGTCGTGCCTGTCGAACCGGTCGACGACGTCGTCTGCTTGCGATCGAACCCGTAAACCGCCTTCGTCTGGAGGATGAGCGTGTTCACGTCCCAGTCCTGATTCGTCCTGACCGCCGAGAACGGATCGCACAGCGACACCTTTCCGTCCTCGGTCATGCCCGTCGCGACGATGAAATGGCCCGTCTCCGTGAAATCGCCCGGCCCGACGTAGAGCAGCACGACCTGCTGGGACTTGAGCGCCTCCTTGAGCGTGAGCTCGCCTACCGGCAGCTCGACGTAGTTGAGGCCGAGCATCTTCGCCGCCTTCTCTACGGGCTCGGAGTCGACCGTCTCGGCTTCCTTCTCGGCGTCTTTTTCCTTCGCATCGCCGTCGGTCGAGCTGGAATCGCCGTTTTCGCCGTCTCCACTGCTGTCGCCGCTGCCGTCGCCCATGTCGTCATAGGGGCTTCCGATGTAGTAGCCGTCTGCATCGTATTCGCCGTTGACGTCGTAGTTTCCATCTTCGTCGTAACGGTCGACCTGTTCGGTGCCCTCGTCATAGTACTCGTCTCCGCTTTCGCCGTTCGCGCCCGCCGTCTCGACGACCGTGCTCGAGCCGATCTGCTTCTCGGAAGCGGGAATGGTCTTGAGCTGCCCGTCGGTCAAGGCGATGTTCTGGGAGGCGAGGCTTTGGCCTATCGCGTAGGGCGTCGCCTCGGCATCGCCCTTGATCGTCTGGCACACCATCGACAGCGCCGTCGGGAAGTTTCCCGTGAACGCGAACGCCGACGAGTCGTATTCCGTGAAGCCCCAACGTTCGTCCCATTGGTAGAGCACGGGCACGCCGTTCTTCGAGGAATCGGCGTGGTCTGCCCCGGTGTTCGGCTTCGAGGCGGGGTAATCGTAGGGGAACACGCGCGCGAAATGCACGGCCTCGGGCTCGGTGGCGGCGAGCTTGATCACCTTCTGCTGCAGGTCGGAGCCGAACGAGGCGTACTCGTCGGGATGGGCGGCGATCCAGCGCACGTCGGTGTCGTTCTCAGCGGCGCTGACGAGCTCCTTGGCGAAACCGCTGCCGATGAGGTCGGTGAGCGCCTGCTCGTCGATAGGGGTCTCGTCCTCTTCCTGGGCCGCCTGCTCGTCCCCTCCCGCACCGAACAGCGGAGGGAGGTTCGTGACGAAGCCGACGAGGCCCGAGACGAGCAGCGTCGCGAGCACGATGGCGACGGCGCCCATGATGATGGCCGCGACCAGGCCGAACCGGTCCACGACCGCATGTGCGAAATCGACGGCGGCGGCGGGCAGCCCGACGAAGAAATCCTTCACGCGGTCGAGCGCCGACGGGCCCCGGCCCGCGTTGCCGCGGCCTCTCGTGTCGCTCGCGTGGCCGTTGTCGCCGCGGGAGCGACGGTTAGAGCTGCGGTCGTCGTAGCCGCGGTCGTCGTAGCCGTAACGTTCGTAGCCGCGGTCGTCGTAGCCGTAACGTTCGTAGCGGCCGTAGCCGTCGGAGCGGGAGCGCTCGGAGATCCGTCGGCTGCGGGTATCGCTGCGGCCGATTCCGCCGTACAAGTCGTACGGATCGTACGTGGATTGGCGGCCGCGCTGGTCATAACTGCTTGATGATCTGCGGGAACTACGGGCGCTTTCTGCTGCGCCCGAGCTTCGCGGGCCCCGCGAAGAGCTGCCGCTGGCACGCGGAGCGCCGCGCGTGCCCCCAGCTGCGCGGGAGCTGCGGTCGCGGGACGAGCGATCGCTCGAACCGGAGCGCGACGAGCCGGCATCGCGGTCGGCAAACAGCGAATCGCTATCGATGCTGTCGATCTTTTCGAGCAATCCGCCACTTCGCATCGAGCGCGAACCGCGTGACGAGCGACCGTCCAGGTCACGGCTGTTGCGTGACGAGCGAGTGCTGCGACTGCGATCGTCGGCGCCGCGGCTGCCGCTACGCCTGCTTTCGCGATCGTAGCGGTCGCTGTAACGATCGTCGTAGCGGTCGTCGTAGCGGCTGTCGAAACGGTCGCCGTAGCGGTCACCGTAACGATCGTCGGAACGATTACGTCCGCCGTCACGCCATATGTTGTCCTCGAAACTCATATAGCCACAGGTTATCGTATGCGCCTGATCTTCGCCACGTAGAAACCCTCATAATATCGATCGGGACATAAACAGAGCGTCTCTTCGTTACCTGTCGGCAACTGCGGCGCGTCTTCGAGTCCAGGCAAATCGATGGGAACGAGCTCGTAAGCCGTCCCGCGCCTCGTTTTCCCCAAACACTCCGTCACGATGTCGTCGTTTTCAACCGCAAGCACCGAGCAGGTCGAGTACACGAGCGTACCGCCGGGCTTCAGCAGGCCGAGCGCTTTCGCCAGGAGCGCACGCTGGGACTTGCGCGATTTCTCGATCAGGGCCTTCGTGAACCGACGCTCGACTTTCGGGTCGTCGGCGCGCAGCGTACCCGACCCCGAGCACGGCGCATCGACCAGGATGCGGTCGAACGAGAAGAAGTCGTCGAGGCGCCGAGCATCCGTGCGCATGACCGTGACGTTGCGCGCTCCGAGCTTGTTGAGGTTGAATTCGAGCTTCTCGGCGCGCGGTGCATGCATCTCGCATGCCGTGAGATGGGCCTTCCCTCCCGTGAGCGCAGCGATCTGAGTCGTCTTGCCGCCCGGCGCCGCGCACATGTCGAGCACGTCTTCGCCCGCCTGGGCATCGAGCACGAGCGCCGGGATCATGGACGACAGGCTCTGGAGGTACACTTCGCCGCGTTTGTATGCTGGAAGTTCCCAGATGACGCGCTCGCGAGCTTCGGGAAGCACGAACGCATCCTCGTACCACGGGACGTGCTCGTATGCGATTCCGGCATCGTCGAGCGCAGCTGCCACGGAAGCGCGGTCGGCGAGCAGCGTGTTGGCTCGCAACGTGACGGCGCGCTGCACGCCGCATCCAGCGAGAACGCGCGCTGCGCCATCGCTTCCAAACTGGTCTTCGAGCAGCGGTTTGAAGAATTCCGGCAAGCCCATCGCCGCCAACCCCCGTTTCATCGAGCTTTTCAACTTGTGCGATTCTATCGCATCGTCCAACTCGTGTGGTTCTATCGGTTCGCCTCCGATGATTCCATTTCACGCCTTCCAAGGCAATCGGCAACATCACTCTGGCACGGACAGAGTTCGTAATATAATCCTGTCATCCCAATGAAAGGACATCAACATTATGTCTATTCAAATCGAAACGGCCAACCGCCCGGGCGCACATCGCGCAATCAACGCGGCGGCACAGCAACCAGGGCATGCGAGCATCTTCGCGTTTGCAATCGCCGTCCTCCTGGCTGCCACGCTCGCAGCGCTCGTGCCAGCTTCGATGCCGATGCCGGCCTATGCGGCGAATACCGACCTGATTGCCCAGCCGCTCGATCTCTCGACGCAAGGATCTCAAACCGAGCCTACGCCGCAGGCTTCGAAATCGACCGCGAAGAAGACACCTGCCGCCCATGTCGCCTATCGAACCCATATCCAGCGAAAGGGTTGGGAGCGCGGTTGGAAGACCGACGGCACGGTCTCGGGCACGAGCGGGCAGTCCCTGCGCTTGGAGGCAATCAACATCAAACTTGCCAATCATCCCTACAAGGGGTCGATCCGCTACAGAACCCACATTCAGAAGCGGGGATGGGAGAAGGGCTGGAAGTACGACGGGGCCATGTCCGGCACCAGCGGCAAATCCTTGCGCCTTGAGGCGATTCAAATCCAGCTCACCGGCGAGATGGCCAAACGCTACGACGTCTACTACCGTGTTCATTGCCAGAACATCGGCTGGATGGGATGGGCGAAAAACGGCGCATCGGCAGGTTCGGCGGGCTATTCGTACCGACTTGAGGCGATTCAGGTGAAGATCGTGGCCAAGGGCAGCAAAGCGCCTGGTTCCACCGTCGATGCTTTCACCAAGAACATGCTTCCGACCTGGCTGGACAATGCCAACAAGGCAAGCGGGTCGAAAGGTTTCAGCGTACGCAACGGCTCGCTTTCGTCGCAGCAGCGACGGGGGCTCGACAGCATGATGAGAAACGCCCCGGGCAACTACGGGTTCATCGCGATAAACACGAAGACCGGGAAAACGGTCTCGCGAAACGCCGACACCGAAATCTACACCGCCTCGGCGATCAAGGCCCCGTTCGTGACGAGCTTGTGCAAGTACAACGCACCGGGCCTCTCCAACTGGGAAGAAGAGATGGCCCGTACGCTTCAGGATTCCGACAACGATACCTACAGGTCACTTGTCGACCATTTCGGCGCGTCGCGGCTCTACGCGATGATGAACTCCGCAGGTGCCTGGTTCGACGTGAGCGGCGGTGGCTACGGCTACTGCACGCCGCGGCAACTCGAGAAGCTCTGGCTGGTCACGAAGGACTTCATGAAGGCCAAGACTGGCAACGTCGCGCGGCTGAAAAAGGCATTCGGCGGCAACTCGAACAGCTACTACAAGGTTGGCTGGCTGCCGACGAGCAGCTCGACGGGCGGCGTCTACACGATCGGCGGCTATGACGGGGATGTCGTATACGTCGTCATGGGGCAATACGATTCGAACGGCAGGGTCATCAACGTCTTCAATGCGAGCCAGGCGCTTATCAACGCTACCATGAATTAGCACGGGTTTATGGGCGAACGGGCGCTCGCACGCCATGGGCAGCTTTGGGGGTTATTGGCCTAACCCCCAAACGTGTTGATGATTTCACGCATCATCCCAGTTCAAATGCCCTGATTCCAATGGCGGCCCCGCAGCGGTAACTCGCGCCTCCTGCCCCGGTGTTGGCAGCTCCTTCATGCTGTGGGCTGTCGGGCGGGCCGCATGCGCTTTCGGCTGGAGAGGGAGCGCGTGGTCGGAGGCCGAGCCCGCCAGGCGGAGTCAAATCAAATCCTTCAATGATTAAAAAACCGCTGTGAACTGCGGTTTTGAATTTGGCGCCACAGCCCGTTTGGGTGGGTGTTGCGCATCGACTTCCCCGAAGCCGTGCCCTGCGAGGGTCGCCTGATCATCAAAAAAGCCAGCCCGAAAGGCTGGCTATCCATTTTTGGTGGGCCCAGCAGGACTCGAACCTGCAACCAAGGGATTATGAGTCCCCTGCTCCGCCATTGAGCTATAGGCCCTTATTTCACAAGCTATTCTAGCTCAACTCGGATACGCTTCGCCAGAATGCACCAGTTCGACACGAACGGACAACGGCGCATGACGAGACGAAGGGACTGGTACATCGCCTCATCGACGCACGAGGTAGCACTTGTGGATGCGAGGCGTCCGCGCGAAATCGACGGGAATGGTCTCAGGCGAGATATCTTCGATTTCGACGCCGTATTTCTCGAGGTCCTCTATATACGGTTTGAAGCTGCGCAGATTGCACGAGAAAACCGCCTTGCCCTCTTCGGAAAGCAGGTGCGTCACGCCGATGAGCAGCTCAACATGGTCGCGCTGCACGTCCCACGTGCGCCGACCCATCGATTTCGAGTTCGAGAACGTCGGCGGATCGACGAAGATCAAGTCGAATCGGCGCCCGCTACGACGCGCCTCGGTGATCCAACGCATGACGTCGGCGCGCTCGAACGAATGCTCCGGACCGGTAAACCCGTTGGCGGCCATATTCCGTTGCGCCCAGTCGAGGTAGGTCTGCGACAGGTCGACGGTCGTGGTCGTGCGCGCACCACCTGCGGCAGCGTACACGCTCGCCGTGCCCGTGTAGGCGAACAGGTTCAGGAAACGCGTGCCCTCCGCCTCGCGGCCGATGAGCTTGCGCGTCTCGCGATGATCAAGGAACAGGCCCGTGTCCAGGCGTCCTGCAAGGTCGACTTCGAACTGGTGACCGCACTCCTCCACCGTCGTGACGTACGCCCGGTGCCCCGCATTCCGATACTGGCTTCCGCCCTTCTCGCGAATGCGCGTCTTCGAGAACACATGGTCGGGACGAATCCCGCACACGATGGGGGCAATCGACAGCGCGTCGTTGAAACGGTGGCGCGCCTTCGCGGGATCGACCGACGCCGGCGGGGCGTATTCGGCGATATGAAGGTACGTGTTGCCGCGCGCATCGCCCGCGCCCGTGTACACATCGATGGCGACCGCGTAATCGGGCAGGTCGGAGTCGTATACGCGGTAGCAAGTGACGCCCTCTCGGGCGGCCCATTTCCGACGTTCCTTGAACACCTTGCGCAATCGCGAGGCGAATTGCTCAGAAGCTTGCTCGAACACCTCGACCTTATGCGGGGCGCCGCCCGCCATGTCGGGAATCTCGATGAGGACCGCGCCAGCCGGCGTGCCCTCGAAGACCTGGACGGTCGTCTCGATGCGACCACGGCCAATCTTCGCGCTGGTCACAGGCGCGGTTCCGAAACGGGACTCGACATCGACCGCGCCAAGCGCGATGAAGCGCGGGGAGAGGGTCTCGGGGGCGGCGCAAGCGTCGTCTTCCAGGACGCCCGTGTGCGGCGCGCTTTCCGCGGCGACGGCTACCTCGGCCGGGCCACCCGCGGTCGGCACATCTGTAGCCGGCGCGCCAGCAGCCGGCGCGTTTTCCGCGGCGACGGCACTCGCGGCGACGAACGCGGCCTCGTCGGCCTGCACGTGCGCGGCGGAATCGGAGCGCGACTTCGAGTCGAGGTTGCTCGCCACGACCGCGAGCGAGCTGCGGCGTGCCACTTTCAGCACGCGGGCCGTGAGCTCGCCGACGCTCGACGCATCGCCGAGCTCGACGCTGACCGCCGGCCGCAGGCCGGCACGGCGCACATGGTCGCGCGCCTTCGAGATGAACGGGGACGACGACGAAGCGCCCGCGAACCTCACGCGGCTCAAATCGGGACGCGCATCGCGGGACGCCTCGAGCGCCTCGGCGCCCGCCACGCGGGCAAGCCCCGCCTCGAAGCGCTCGTACGCCTCGTCGACAAGCTCGTTCCAAACCGCCTCTTCAAAAAGCGACCAACCCATGAAGCCCCATTTGGCCCGGTTCAACCCCGGAGCCTGGTCGCATGCCATGGACGCGGCTTCCACCAACATGATGCCGTCGCGGCAAACGGGGTCAACGAACGCCGCACCCGCCTCGGCGAGCTTGGCCCAGCCGCCCACGGCGAGCGCGCCCGCCGCAAGCGAGCACGACAGCGCGGCGTCCTCCTTGTCGGCCGGCGCAAGATAAGAGCGATGGTTCAGCGCCTCGCCCGACAAATCGAGCGAGATCGTTGCGCGGCGGTCGTGCACCCGCACGTCGACGGACGCGCGGGGCGAAGTCGTGTCGATGACGGGCCTCTCGTCGCGCTTCGAACGCATGCGGTCGACGATGGCGTCTTTCACCTTGAGCGCCGTGAACCGCGAGTTGCGCAGCTCGTCGTTCGCGCCGTGCGCCCGCACCGCCATCGTGGCATCGGGCGCGAGCACGTCTTCCCAGGCGAGATTGTAGGCGCCCGCATAGAGCAGGTCGGCGTCGCCCGCGTTGACGCGCCCGACGACGAGCATGATGCGCGAGGCGAGGCGCGACCACAGGCAGGCGCGCATGACGTGCTCGACATCACAGAAAAACGCGGCGCCCCCGCCCAGGGGACGCACGCGTTCGATTCCAAAGGATTTGAGCTCGGCTGCAAGCGGCTGCTCCAAACCGGCGAGGCAGCTCGCGAAGAATTCAAGTTCGGCCAATGAGTCCTCCGAATGATTTCCAGTTGAAAAGAGGCAGACGGACGAGCCGCCTGCCCCACTACGTTACGACTGCGCCCGGTTAGTCTTCCAGGTAGTCCTTGAGCTTCGACGAGCGGGACGGATGGCGAAGCTTCGCGAGCGTCTTCGACTCGATCTGGCGGATGCGCTCGCGCGTGACGCCGAACTCGCGTCCGACCTCCTCGAGCGTGCGCGGATGGCCGTCCTCGAGGCCGAAACGCAGGCTGATGACCTTGCGCTCGCGCTCTGCCAGGCCGTCGAGCACCTTCGTGAGCTGCTCTTGCAGCATGGAGAAGCTTGCGGCATCGGGCGGCACCACGGCGGCGTCGTCCTCGATGAAGTCGCCCAGCTGGGAGTCTTCCTCCTCGCCGATGGGCGTCTCGAGGGAGACCGGCTCCTGCGAGATCTTCTGGATCTCGCGGACGCGCTCTGCCGTCAGGCCCATCTCCTTGCCGATCTCCTCGGGAGTGGGTTCGCGGCCGAACTCCTGCAGGAGCTGGCGCTGGATGCGGACGAGCTTGTTGATGGTCTCGACCATGTGGACCGGGATGCGGGTGGGGCGGGCCTGGGCGGGGATGGGGGGGGGGAGGGGCCGGGGAATCCGCCAGGTGGG
>ODAI013727010.1_pt1 | contig 15226 bp, 8 predicted proteins | sample 1539321 | NCBI WGS metagenome assembly ODAI01 (sample SAMN02144231, study PRJEB22623) | gut metagenome | biome: sheep rumen | host: Ovis aries | place: New Zealand
ATCGTTGGTCGGCTCGTCGAGCAGCAGCACATTGCCTTCGTCCTTGAGGGTCAGGGCAAGGTGCAGTCGGTTGCGTTCGCCTCCGGACAGCACGCCGCAGAGCTTTTCCTGGTCGGCTCCGCTGAAGTTGAACCTGCTCACCCAACTGCGTGCATTGACGTCGCGTCCGCCCATGCGTATCCAGTCAAGGCCGCCGGCTATGGTTTCGTAAACCGTGAGATCCGGGTCGATGCTCTTGTGCTGCTGGTCAACGTAGGAGAGCTTGACCGTGTCGCCGATTTCTATGGTTCCGGAATCGGGCTGCTCTATGCCCATGATGAGTCGGAACAGCGTGGTCTTGCCTGCACCGTTGGGGCCTATGACGCCCACGATTCCTGCCGGCGGAAGTTCGAAGCTGAGATGTTCGAACAGCAGCTTGTCCCCGTAGGCCTTGCTGACATCATTGAAATTGATGACCTTGTTGCCAAGGTGCGGGCCGTTGGGTATGTAGATTTCCAGGTTCGCTTCTTTTTCTTTTGCGTCGGCAGAAGCCATTTTCTCGTAGGCCCCCAGACGTGCCTTCTGCTTGGCTTGACGGGCCTTTGGTGCCATCCTGACCCATTCCAGCTCGCGCTCTAGAGTCTTCCGACGTTTGCTCTCCTGCTTCTCCTCCATGGCGAGGCGCTTGCTCTTCTGCTCCAGCCAGCCGGAATAGTTGCCTTTCCATGGGATGCCTTCGCCGCGGTCCAGCTCAAGTATCCATCCGGCAACGTTGTCAAGGAAATAGCGGTCGTGGGTAACGGCGATGACAGTGCCTTTGTACTGCTGCAGGTGGGCTTCCAGCCACTGGATACTCTCTGTATCGAGGTGGTTGGTGGGCTCGTCGAGCAGTAACACGTCGGGCTCGCGCAGCAGCAGGCGGCACAGGGCTACTCTGTGGCGCTCACCTCCGGACAGGGTGGCGACGCTGGCATCTGGCGGGGGACACTGCAGGGCGTCCATGGCGCGCTCTAGTTTGGCATCGATTTCCCAACCGTCGTGATGCTCTATGAGTTCGGTGAGTTCGCCCTGACGCTCGATAAGGGCATTCATCTCGTCATCGGTCATGGGCTCGGCGAACTTCATGCCTATCTCGTTGTACTCGGTGAGCATGTCCATCACTTCTTGCACCCCTTCCTGGACTACCTCCAGCACTGTTTTTGACGCATCCATATGCGGCTCCTGCTCCAGGTAGCCGACACTGTAGCCGGGAGCCCAGACCACCTCGCCGCGGGTAGGTTTTTCTACCCCTGCAATGATTTTCAGAAGGGTTGACTTACCGGCTCCGTTGAGACCTATGATGCCTATTTTGGCGCCGTAGAAAAAGCCGAGGTAAATGTCTTTGAGGATGGTTTTGTTGTTGTGGGGAAGGATCTTGCTCACCCCGTTCATCGAGAATATGATTTTTTCGTCTGCCATAGATAGAATTGCTGGTGATTGTCAAAGATAGGCAATTTTTCCAATAATCGAAACTGTGCTTATAGGTGCCGGCAAGTGTACCCATAGGTACGGATCGGGCTCGCTGACGGAGAAGGCGGGAACATCCGAATGATAATAGGGTAATGGGTGCCGGGACTGAATATTTTCCGTGATATTTTTTATATTTGCATTCATATGAAGAATCTGGTGATTATACCGACCTACAACGAGGTTGAGAATGCTGAAAAGATTATCCGCGCAGTGCTTGGCCTGCCCGAGGGGTTTGAAATACTTATCATTGACGATGGTTCTCCCGACGGAACCGCCGGCGTGGTGAAGGGTTTGCAGGCAGAGTTCGACGGCCGGCTCCACCTTATAGAAAGAAAGGGAAAACTTGGCCTTGGAACCGCATATCTGACCGGTTTCAAGTGGGCGCTCGAAAGAGGCTACGACTTTGTCTTTGAGATGGATGCCGATTTCTCCCACGCCCCCGCGGACCTTCCGAGGCTTTTGGAAACATGCCAGAACGGTGCGGACATGTCGATAGGCTCGCGCTACTGCAACGGCGTGAGCGTCGTCAACTGGCCCATCGGCCGTATCCTTATTTCCTATTTCGCCTCCGTCTATGTGCGTACAATGCTGGGATTCAAAATCTACGACAGCACAGCCGGCTTTGTCTGCTACAGCCGCAAGGCCCTCGAAACCATAGATTTGGACGCGGTGCAGATGAAGGGGTACGGTTTCCAGATAGAGATGAAATACACCGCCTACAAGAAAGGCTTACGTATTGCCGAAGTACCTGTTATCTTCGTCAACCGCAAAGAAGGCACATCTAAAATGTCAGGAGGCATTTTCGGAGAGGCATTCTGGGGCGTCATCAAACTTCGATTCCGGAAGTTCTAATGAAAGAGATATACCTTAGGCAGATAGCCTCCACGGTTGGCGCAAAGGTCTGGCAGATAGAGAATTGCGCCGACATGTTCGCCGACGGCGACACCATCCCCTTCATAAGCCGTTACCGCAAGGAAAAGACTGGCGGCATGGACGACGCCGCCGTGGCGGAGGTCAAGCATTGGATAGATGTCTTCGACCAGATGGAGAAGCGCAAGGAGACCATCCTGGCCACCATCGAAGAAGCCGGAGCTCTGACCGAAGAATTGAAGTCCCGGATAGAGGGATGCACCGACGCCGCTGAACTGGAAGACATCTACCTCCCATGGCGTCCCAAGCGCCGCACCAAGGCTACAATAGCCAAAGAACTTGGCCTTGAACCTCTCGCCGACCTTATGTGGAACCTCAAAACCCGCGACCCTCATCAAAGCGCCCGGGCTTTCATCTCCGGCTCTCCCTCTTTGAAGGGAAAAACGGGGGCGGAAAGCACTGAGGCCGCTCTTTCGGGAGCCAGAGACATCATCGCCGAACGCTTGTCGGAGACTGCTGTCATAAGGCAGGACCTCAGGAATATCTTCCGCACTCGCAGGCTTGAGTCCAAGGCCACTAAAGCCGCCAAAGACAATCCAGAGGCCGGCAAGTACCGCAATTATTTCGACTTCAAGATGCCGCTGGACCGCATGCCGTCCCATAACCTGCTGGCCGTCTTGAGAGCCCAGAACGAAGGATTCTTGTCCGTGGGACTGGATACAGATGCCGAAAAATGCGGAAACAAGGTTTACTATGACTTCTGCCAGGCTCAGGGTTATCCCGGCGGAGCCCTTGCAGACCAGATAAAAGAGGCAGTCGCCGATTCCTTCAAACGTCTGCTTGAACCCTCCATAAGCGGAGAAGTTATACGAGAGGCCAAACAAAAGGCCGACATAGAATCGATTCGCGTATTCGGAGAGAATCTGCGCCAGCTGCTCCTGCAGGCCCCCGTGGGCGAGAAACGCACCATGGCGGTGGACCCGGGCTTCCGTAACGGCTGCAAAATCGCCTGTCTGGACGAACAGGGAGGCCTTTTGTATCACACGATCATTTATCCCCATCCTCCTCAGAATGAGAAGGTCAAGGCACTCATGTCTGTGCAGTCCATGCTGGATAAGTACCATATCCAGGCTGTTGCTATAGGCAATGGAACCGCGTCGCGCGAGACGGAGGAATTCTTCCGCAAGATTCAGCTTCCGGCCGGCTGCAAGCTGTGGACGGTCAGTGAAGACGGTGCCTCGATATACAGCGCCTCAGAGATTGCTCGGGAAGAGTTTCCCGATGAAGATGTGACGGTGCGCGGGGCCGTGAGCATCGGCCGGCGCTTGATGGACCCTCTTTCCGAACTTGTGAAGATAGACCCCAAGAATCTCGGAATCGGTCAGTATCAGCACGATGTGGACCAGGCCCTCCTCAAGGAGAAATTGGACAACACTGTAGAGTCTTGCGTCAACAGCGTCGGTGTCAACCTCAACACGGCATCGCCCTACCTGCTATCGTACGTGGCCGGCATCGGGCCGGTGCTTGCTCGGAATATCGTTACGTGGAGGACGCAGAACGGCGCTTTCAGCAGTCGTTCCCAGCTTCTCAAAGTTCCGCGCCTCGGTCCGAAGGCGTTTGAACAGTGTGCAGGTTTTCTCCGGATTCCCGGCGCCGACAATCCCCTGGACGCTTCGGCGGTGCATCCCGAATCTTACCATGTGGTGGATGCGATGGCCCGGTCCCTGGGCGTCAGCACTCGCGACTTGGTTGGCAATGCAGAATTGTGCGCACGCATCAAGGCTGAGGATTTTGTCAGCGGAGATGTCGGTCTTCCGACTGTCCGGGACATCCTGAAAGAGCTTGCAAAGCCCGGGCTGGACCCTCGGGAGCAGGCATCCGAATTTGCCTTTTCAGATGATATTCATGAGCTTGAGGACCTCAAGACCGGCATGGAACTTCCGGGCATAGTCACCAACATCACTGCGTTCGGAGCCTTCGTGGACATAGGCCTGCACGACAATGGTCTCGTGCACGTGTCGCAGATGGGGCCCCGCGGCACCGACCCTTCGCGTGTGGTCAAGCTCCATCAGCAAGTCCGCGTCCAAGTCCTTTCCATCGACCCCGACCGTCGCCGCATAGGACTGAAGTTGTTGTAACCCCCGTGTCCGACTGTGCTTGTGGGTACGCTTGCCGGCACCCATAAGCGCGGCTATCATGCCCGGCGGCCTGTTGTCGGAGGCACCGCAGGCCTGACTAGTCTTCGTTGGAAATCTCTTTGAGTTCCCGGCGGTAAGCTGTGAGCAGGCGCGACCGGGATATGAAACCGAGGTACCTGGATTCGGCATCGACCACCGGCAGGCGCCAGGCCCCGGTGGAGTCGAACTTACGCATCACGCTTTCCATCTTCTCGTCCTCTCGAATGAGTGCAGGAGCGGTTTCCATGAGGTTCTCCACCTTGAGCTTGTCGTATAAGTCGGTACGTAGCAGGTACTTGCGCACGTTGCCTATGTCGATGAGCCCCTGGAAGCGGCCGTCGGTATCGACCACTGCGATCACGGCTGCGGTGCTGTCTTTTACGGCGGCAACGACGTCGCGGAGGCGCTGCTCAATGCGCAGGCGCGGATATTTGTCCCTGATGAGGTCGGACGTGCGCAGCAGAGTGAGCACCGCCTGGTCGTTGTCGTGGGTGAGCAGGTCGCCGCTCTGGGCAATGCGCATGGAATAGATAGAATATTTCTGGAACAGGCGTACAGTGCCGTAAGAGACCGTTGCAGTGAGAATTAGCGGAATAAGCAGCTCGTATCCTCCGGAGATTTCGGCGATAAGGAAGATGGCGGTCATCGGGGCCTGCATGACTCCGGCCATCATGGCTGCCATGCCCACCAGCACGAAGTTCTGTTCGGGAACTCCTGCCCCCAGCATATTAAAGCACCGTGCCACCACAAAGCCGGCAATGGCTCCGCAGAACAGCGTAGGACCGAATGTACCGCCGTTGCCTCCACCGGCGTTGGTGGCTGTCATGGCCAGCACTTTAATGAAGAACACCAAGGCGAAAAACGCGATGATACCCCAGCCGGACTGCGTCATGAAAGACAATATGGAACGGCCTTCCGCTTCTATCTCACTCCCATTGAGCAGGTCGGACAGCACTCCGTACCCTTCGCCGTAAAGCTGCGGAAACAAGAAAATGGTGAGGCCGAGCCCCACGGCGCAGATGAGCCATCTGAAGTACTGGTTGCCTATCTTGGCGATTTTGTCTTCCAGCCACAGCGTGGTGTTGGTAAAATACAGCGACCCGAAACCCAGAACTACACCCAGGAGGATGTAGAAGGGGATATTGCCCATCGCGAAAGGTGTGAGCGAGCAGGCGAACATGGGCGTCTGGCCCCGGAAGATATATGATACTACGGTTGCCGAAATGGTGGAAATAAGCAGCGGAAGCATTGAAGACAAGGAGATATTGAAAAGAAGTATCTCCATGGTGAAAAGCACTCCCGCGAGCGGAGCCTTGAATATTCCCGAGATGGCCCCGGCGGCGCCGCAGCCCAGCAGAATGGTTACGTTTCTGTAAGACAGGCCGAAACTGCGGCCCAAGTTGCTGCCGATCGCGGCTCCCGTGTACACTATTGGAGCCTCCGCTCCAACCGAGCCGCCGAAGCCTATGGTCACGGAGGAGGTGAGCATAGACGACCACATGTTGTGCGGCTTGATTTTGGACTCGCCCCGGCTGACGGCCAGCAGTACCTTGGTCACGCCGTGGCTTATGTTGTCTTTGATTACAAAGCGGAGGAGCAGCAGGCTAATCAGCATTCCTGCGCCTGGAAGCAGCAGGTACTGGATGTTGTAACTAAGACTTAAGGTGTTGTCCAGCAGATGCTTGATGCCGTCTATGCAACTTGTCAGCAGCACGGCGGCAAGTCCAGAGCATATGCCCACCAAGAAACTGAGCAGCAGCAGAAGGCTGCGCTCGGACGGATGGAAAAAACCTTGCTTATGCGTCTGAGGAGTCGTCATCCCCGCCGTACTGGGAAATATTGTCGTCTGGCAGCGGAGTGTCGCCGTCGGGAGTACCATTGGTTCCGGCCACCTCTTCGGCCTCGGCTTCTTCTTCGCCTTCAAGCCAGCGTTCCACGTCTTCGGGATTGTCGATATCCACTTTGATCTTCACCAGGTAGATGTCGGAGTCGGTCTCGATGGTCACTGCGTAAAACGGGTCGATGGTTTTTCCCGTGCGGGGATTGACTCCCGGAGAGTACTTGACCAGGTCTGGCAGCAAGTCGCTGAAACCTTTGGGATATTTCTCGTTGAACAGTGAAGCAATTTCGGCCGGAAGGTTCTCCTGGCTTATTACGTGTCTGTGCTTGGTATCTGAGTTCATTTGCTATATCTGGCTTATTCGGGTGCAATAATAAGCCAAATATTTCAATCAAACAAAAAATTGTTTTTAACTTTGAACATTATGAAGAAAAATAATCTTGTGGTGCTGAGCGGCTCCGGAATCAGCGCAGAAAGCGGAATCTCCACATTCAGAGGAGGTAACGGGCTTTGGGACAATGTCCCGGTAGAGGAAATATGCACTCCGGAGGGCTGGAGACGGAACCCTGCAAAAGTTCTTAAGTTCTATAACGAACGCAGGGCGCAGCTCCCGCAGGTCGAACCTAACGAGGCCCACCGCATAGTGGCGGAGCTTGAGAAAGACTACAATGTCTGCGTCATTACCCAAAATGTGGACAACCTCCACGAGAGGGCCGGCAGCACCCGGGTGCTGCATCTTCATGGAGAGCTCACCAAGGTGCGTCCCGAGGACTGCTATACCGACGCCGACGGTTATTCCCTGAAGTATGTACAGGATATCGGCTACCGGCCTGTGGCTCTCGGCGAGCAGGGAGGGCCTCATTCAAGGCAGCTGCGCCCGCACATCGTGTGGTTCGGGGAGGCGGTGCCAAACCTCGAGACGGCAGCCCGGCTGGTGAGCGTCGCCGACATTCTTGTCATTGTGGGAACCTCCCTGCAGGTGTATCCGGCGGCTAGTCTCTACCATTATGCCCCGGACGGCTGCAGAATCTTCCTCATAGACCCGGATTCACATCTCGGTCTTCAGGTCCCGGGCGTTACTTTCATAAACGACGTGGCCACGGCGGGAATGAAAAAGCTGAAAGCATTATTGTCTCAATAATGATGGTTCAGAGAGAAATCCTCCCGGGACCGTAAAACATGAGAAAAGGTCCCGGGAGGATTTCTCTCTGAACGTTAATTTGCAGATTCCTCTAAAAAGAATTATATTTGCAGTCCAAACGCCACTTTAGCTCAGTCGGTAGAGCAGCGCATTCGTAACGCGCAGGTCGTCAGTTCGAGCCTGATGAGTGGCTCCAAAGCAACAGGTCGCCTTTCCGGCGGCCTTTTTTTGTGCTTGTGTTTGCATTGTCTCGTTTTTTTCCCTACCTTTATGCAATATTAACGACACTAACAACTCAACCAATACTACTTATGTCAAAACGAATTCTTACCTTGCTTTCCGCATTGCTGGTCTTTGCGGGAGTGCAGCTTAGCGCCCAGACGGCAATAGGCGGAAAGGTGCTTGACGCAAACGGCGCCCCTGTGGAAGGGGCCGGAGTGTTTGTGAAAGGCACTACCAACGGAACGCTTACTGCCGCCGACGGCTCCTGGCAGCTGCAGGCTCCGGCGGATGCCACGATTGTATTTTCCTGCCTCGGATACGAGACGCAGGAGCTTGCGGTCGGAGGCCGAAGCCTTATCAACATCACATTTAAGGAAGACCGAGAGCTTCTCGATGACGTGGTGGTTGTAGGTTACGCCACCATGAAAAAGCGCGACCTTGTGGGCGCCGTCGATGCCGTGGGCACCGAAGTCATTGCCAACCGCGCTTCGTCTAACCTCAGCCGTGCGCTGCAGGGCGAGATTGCCGGTCTGAATATCACCTTCAACGACTCCAAGCCGTCGCACGGCGGTTCTTACAATGTGCGTGGCACTGGATCGATTGGCGCAGGCGGTTCGTCGCTGGTGCTGATCGACGGCGTGGAAGGCAGCCTGGCAATGGTTAACCCTCAGGACGTTGAGAGCGTATCCGTGCTTAAGGACGCTTCCTCCACCGCCGTTTACGGAGCAAGGGGAGCTTTCGGTGTGATTCTCATCACAACCAAGAACGCCACCAAGGGCCGTCCCGTGGTCAACTATAACGGATCGTTCATCGTGAACCGCAGGACAGTCATTCCCGATGACATTCACGACTCCAACGAGTGGCTGGACATCTGGATCGCCGTGTACGACGGTTACTACAACGGATCCAAGTCAAGGCTCAACCACCTCGACAACAAGGCTCCTTATTCGCAGGCTATCTACGACGAGATCGCCCGCCGCAAACTGGATCCCAGCCTCCCCAAGGTGGAAGAGAATTACGATGTGTCCGGCTTCGGTTATGCCTACTACGACAACTTCGACTGGCTCGGAGCGTTCTATCGCGACTTCCATTATTCGACGGAGCACAATCTGTCCGTCTCTGGCGGAAACGAGAATGCCGACTACTACATTTCCGGCCGTTTCTACGATTCGCAGGGTGTGTTCAAAGTGGGTAACGAGGATTACAAAAAGTACAATCTCAGGGCAAAAGGCACCCTCAAGATCCGTCCCTGGCTCAAGCTCTCCGACAACATGAGCATTTCCATCGACGACACCTACCTGCCTCGTCAGCAGGCAGGCCAGAGCGTCATGCGAATCATGGAACACTGGGCCAACCCTATGGTTGGACTCACCAACCCCGACGGCTCTTGGACTCCGGCAGCGGTGGGTACCGGTTATGCAGCCTACGCCGAAGGCAAGAACTACCGCAAGGATAACTACTTGTACCTCAGGAACAAGACAGCGTTGGACATTGACCTTTGGAAAGATGTCCTGAAGTTCCAGGCTGACTATTCGTTCAATATCACCGAGCGTCAGTATATGCTGGTACAGAAGATGGTGGACTATTCCAAGTATCCCGGAGTGTTCGTGTCCGAAAGTGAAACCGCGGGTGAGAAGCTCCAGAAGATAGATTACCATACTCTCTATCAGAGCGCCAACGCCTATGCCACCTGGACGCCGAAGCTGGGCAAGAACCATTCTCTCACGGCCCTTCTGGGTTACAACGTGGAATGGAGTACATACAGCACTCTGAATGCATCTCGCGTCGGATTCACCACCGACAAGCCTTCATTCGCCCTTATGGACGGTGAGGCCACCATTACCCAGGCCGGTAACGAGTGGGCCTACATGGGCGCCTTCTTCAGGGTCAATTACAATCTTCTGAGCCGCTATCTCTTCGAGGTGAGCGGACGCTACGACGGTTCTTCCAAGTTCCCGACCTACAGCCGCTGGGGCTTCTTCCCTTCGTTCTCTCTCGGCTGGAGGGTATCCGACGAGCCCTGGATGAAGTGGTCCCGCAATTTCCTGGACAACCTCAAGATACGCGTCTCCGCCGGCTCTATGGGCAACGGCAGCGTGTCCCCGTACAAATATACTTCCGAGATGACCCTCTCCAAGGCTACCGACATCACCCTCGGAGGCGACCTTCCGATAGTCACCAGTGTTGCCAGTACGGTGCCTGAATCGCTCACCTGGGAGACTTCCACCACTTATGATGTGGGCCTCGATTTGGATATCCTGCAGAACCGTCTGTCGGCTACTTTCGATATCTACCGTCGCATGACCACCAACATGTACACGGCGGGTGAAACCCTTCCGGGAGTGTTCGGTGCATCGGTTCCCAAGGGCAACAATGCAGAGCTCCGTACCGACGGCTGGGAACTCTCGCTTCAGTGGAGAGACCAGTTCAACCTTGGCGGCAAGCCATTCAGCTACAGCGTCAAGGGCTCCCTCTGGGACAGCCGCTCCTTTGTGACCAAGTTCAACGGCAACGACGGCAAGAAGTTCGGCACGATCGCCAACCTTATTACCAATATGGGTCAGCCCGATTACTATGAGGGCATGGAACTCGGCGAAATGTGGGGCTACACCGTGGTGGGCCTTTACAAAGACTGGGACGATGTGGCAAACTCAGCCACCCAGAACTTCAAGCAGACCGTCAACAATGCTGTATATCCCGGTCAGGTCAAGTTCGCCGACCTGGACCTGAACGGCGAGATTGAGTATAACGGCCTCACTCTGGAGGACCACGGAGACTTGAGCGTCATAGGAAACAGCCTGCCGCGTTACCGCTTCGGTCTTAACTTCAACGCCAGCTGGAACGGAATAGGTCTCAACCTTTTCTTCCAGGGAGTCGGCAAGAGAGACTGGTATCCCGGTTACGATTCCGGTTACTTCTGGGGAAGGTACGCACGTCCTTTCTTCTACTTCACACCTTCTATCCACAGGCTCAGCAATCCCACCGTGGCCCAGTTCGACGCCGAAGGCAACTGTACCAACTGGGACACTGCCTACTGGCCCCGCCCCACTACCTATCAGACCAACAGCACCGACAAGAAGACCGTGCTTTCCACGCCGAATACCCGCTACATGCAGAATGCAGCTTATCTGCGTTTGAAGAATGTGGAACTTAGCTACTCTTTCAACGAAAAGGTCTGCAAGACTCTCGGACTCCAGGGACTCAAGCTCTTCCTGAACGGCGAGAATCTTCTCACCATGACGCCTCTCCATAAATGGGCGCCCAACCTCGATCCTGAAGGAATCGACGGAGGCGACACCGATTTCTCTTCCAATACCCTCAACGGAACTGCCTATCCGACCTTCATGTCGCTGGCAGTGGGTGTAAACGTAACATTCTAAAAGGGAGGAAAAACAATGAAACGACATACAATAGCATTGCTTTCAGTTTGTCTGCTTGCCGTGTCTTGCAACGACTTTCTGACCAGAGAGAATCCCAACTCCATCGAGAGTGAGTATTTCTTCAAAGACGAGACGTCCCTTGTCATCTACACAAACACCATGACCCGCTCCTGGGTGCCGGAAATCATAGATTTTGTGAACGGTGACCGCTACACCGATACCCACGGATGGGACGGGCTCTACAATTTCTACACCGACAAGTACGATGTGGGAGACATGACGAGCTGGAGCTGGAGCTTCCTGCGCACCGTCAATTACTACCTCGAGCACATGGGCGAGGCAGAAGTTGATGAGGAAACGCACAAGCACTACGAAGGCGTAGGCCATTTCTTCCGTGCCATGTTCTATATAGGCAAGGTGCAGCAGATAGGTGCCTGCCCGTATTACGACCATGTGATAGATCCGAAGAACAAAGAAGATCTGTACAAGGCGCGCGATGCCCGTTCGTTCGTGTGCTCCAAGATTCTGGAAGACCTTAACTTCGCCTGCGAGAACTGCTCCGGCGACGCCAAGTACCGCACCCGCTCCACCTATGTCAATAAGTATGTGGCGCTTGCATACAAGGCGCGTTTCTGCCTCTTCGAAGGAACATACCGCAAGTATCACGATGTGGATCCTTCCACCGGCAAGGCCTGGACGGCCGCCGAAAAGGAAGAAGGCAACATGTACCTGCAGGAGTGTGTCAAGGCTTGCGAGGAGATTATGAAATCCGGCGTCTATGGCCTCATCGACAATCCCGCCAAGAGGAGCACTCAGTATCGCGACCTGTTCACCAATGAGGACGGCTGCGCCAACCTCACCAAAGAGTTCATCTGGGCCCGCGATTACGATGCCACCTATCAGGTCAACAACACCAAGTACTCCATCAACGACTACATGCTGAATGCCCAGCATGCCCAGTATGCGTTCAACCGCGACTTCGTGATGACATACCTGATGCTCGACGGAACGCCCTTCACTTCCAAGTACTCGGGCACCGATTATTACAAGGCATCTTTCAGGGAGGAGTGCACGGGCCGCGACCTGCGCCTTGCGCAGACCATGCGTACCCCTGGCTTCACCAGAAACGGCGGCAAGGTGCATTATGCCCCCGACCTGGTGTATTCCAAGACCGGTTACCAGCCTATCAAATGGCTCTACGACCGCGTAGATCTCGATGAAATCAATTCCGCCACTTATACCGACGTACCTCTGATGCGTTATGCCGAGGTGCTTCTTAGCTATGCAGAGGCGAAGGCCGAGCTGGGACAGTGCACCGAAGAGGTTTGGAACGCCTCTGTGAAACTGGTTCGCGAGAGGGCCGGAGTGAAGAGCATATATCCCACCACGGCCGATCCTTACATGATGGCTTATTTCCCCGGCGTCACAGATCCCAAGATCCTGGAAATCAGGCGTGAACGCGGTATTGAGTTTACCATGGAGAATCTGCGCCAGCAAGATATCAGGCGCTGGCACATGGGTGAGCTGCTCGTGAAGCAGAAGACCGGCATGTGGATTCCTGCGATTGAGACTGAGCTCGATCTGGACGAAGACGGCGTGGCCGATAACATGGTGTCTGCCAAACTGACCGAGAAAGCCGGTATCAAGGTGCTCACGATCAACTACAACGGTTCCACTCTTTCCGGAACAGACCACAGGCTGTCCGAGGGCGACCACGGATATATCCTGCCGTACCAGGCCAACCGCGCCCAGTACAACTGGAGCGAAAAGAAATATTTGTATCCAGTCCCTGCATCCAGCGTGACGCTGAACGAAAATCTGGACCAGAATGCAGGTTGGTGATTTTAAATACGATAGAATTATGAAGAAGTATATATTTTTAGCATTTGCAGCAGTGGCAGTCATTGCCTGCGGCAAGAAAGATCCGGTCTTCTCCGATCTCACGTTGTCCCAGACCGAGATCAGTGCAGAGGCCGACGGAAGTACCGTCAGCATAGACGTTACTTGTGCCGACAATTGGGCCGTCAGCACCAAGGCGGACTGGATTACTGTAGATCCTGCTTCCGGCAGCGGCAACGCCACGGTTACCGTTACCGTGGCCAAGAACGAGGCCACATCGGCAAGGGAGGACGTGCTGTATTTCAACGCCCCCGCCCATCGCCGCTCCGTGAAAGTGGTGCAGGCGGCGGCTAAGGCCCCTGACGGGCCCGATGTGCCTCCTACACCTACCAAGGTTCTGTCTATCAAGAGCGCCGAAGACTTTGCAGCGTTCGCTGCGTCTGAATATGCTGCAGACGAGACAGTCACCCTCGATGCCGACATTACCATCAAGGCGCCGGCCGACCAGCTGCTGTGCTCTTTCGACGGCAAGAACCACACTATAACCCTCGAGTTGGAGACTACCGAAACCATTTCCGATGTCGATCCCATGTTCGCCCATGTAGGTGTGTTCCGCATGGTTTACGGGGCAGTGAAAGACCTCAAGGTCGCCGGCACCCTGACTCATTCGGCCGAGGCCGGCTCCGGAACGTACCATATCGGCGGTGTGGCAGGTTATGCGGCCGAGACGGCATCGTTCGACAATTGCGAGAGTTCTATGGAGATCGTGGCCACCACCAAATGTACTCATCACATAGGTGGTATCATCGGTTATTCCGCACCTGGCGTGACCGTGAACAATTGCCACAACAAGGGTCCCGTGGGCATGATAATCCCTGCCAAGGGCGCCGCTAATGCTTCGCAGGTCGGCGGTATCATCGGCCATCTTGAAGCCAACGGTGTAGTGTCATCATGTACGAATTCCGGTAAAGTGACCTACGAAGGCACCGGAACTCCCCGAATGGGCGGTATCACCGGATATGTGAACAACCTTGTCGATGTCACCTTCAAGGACTGCGTCAACGACGGCACCGTTGAATGGAACGAAGGAGATTACACTGCATCTTCCTGGTCTTATGTAGGTGGTATCACCGGTTACTTCGGCACTCCTACCGACGGCAGCAAGGTGCTGTACGAGAACTGCGTCAATAACGGCAACATCAAGTGCAACGTGACCGACGCCAAGACCAAGACCCGTTGCGGCGGTATCGCCGGTCATGCAGGTCGTTCCAATTCCGATGACGGATTGTTCACCTATACTTATAAGAACTGCACCAACAACGGCGAGGTTTCCGCAACCTCCACCACTGGCAACAACCACATCGGAGGCATACTCGGCTACAGCGAGGTGTCGGCGAAGATTGTGTGCGACGGCTGTACCAACAACGGCCGCGTGTATTCTGCCGGCAATGGCGCTGTGGGCGGCATACTCGGCATGCGCTGCAGCAAGTCCTCGTTGTTTACCAACATCACCGTGTCTTCCAAGAGCTCTGTCGAGGGCGGCGCAACTTCCAAGCTCGGCATTGCGTTCGGCAATGTGGCAGAACTCGAAACGGCTGTTACCGGTAAAGTGGCAGGCCAAATCGCAAAGGGCGGTGAAGTCACTGTGATAACTGCAGAGAACTTTGCAGGACTGATTGTCGGCAACGGCGAATCTGTAGATTTGTCCGGAGTCACTTTCGGAAACTAACTGTAGATCAATCGTTTATGAACAGCCCCCTGGGAAATTTTCCCAGGGGGCTGTTCGTAAGTGGCTGATAATGAACCTATTTTTTTAGGCGACTGACTATATTGATGAGCAGGCTTCCAAATGCTCCGGCGCAAACGGAACCTAGAAGGACTGCAATTTTGCCCGCATCGCGCAGGTGCTCCATGACAGCAGGTGCCTGATCGCTGAACGATAGGGTGTCCACGAAAATACTCATGGTAAATCCTATACCGCCCAGGCAGGCCACGGCAAAGAACAGGGGCCATGTGGAATCCTTAGGCATGGCGCACACTTTAAGCTTGATCGCCAGCCAACTGAAGAGTGTAATGCCCAGGGGCTTGCCCAGCAGCAATCCCAGGAATATACCCAGTCCGACTCCGCCCATGGCCGGATCGAAGGTGAATACATTGAACATGGACGGGTCGTTTATCTGCACTCCGGCGTTGGCCAGTGCGAATACAGGCATGATGAGGAAGTTGACCCAGGGACCGAGAGAATGCTCCACACGGTAGCTCATGTCCA
>ODAI014808577.1_pt1 | contig 15225 bp, 14 predicted proteins | sample 1539321 | NCBI WGS metagenome assembly ODAI01 (sample SAMN02144231, study PRJEB22623) | gut metagenome | biome: sheep rumen | host: Ovis aries | place: New Zealand
TAAAGCTCTGGCGGATAAAGAAGAGAAGGTAATATTCGGCGGAAGACTCGGGGAATATAAGTATTACGATATGGATGCGGTGATAGCGGCAGCGCTTGACAAGGCACAAATGAGGTAATTATGTTTCAAAAGGAAAACCTTATAAAACGATATATATTCCTTTTCTATGACATGCTGGTAGTGGCTACGTCGCTTATTATCGCAAACGTGATCAGGTTTGGTAGAATCAATATACAGGAGGCAGATAAGGATCTGTATATGCTGTTCCTTCTGGTTGAGCTATTTGCCTGCGTTCTGGGAAATCGTCTCTTTAACCTGGACAGCAACATCTTTGACCGCGGCTGGTTTAAGGAGTTCTTTGCAGTACTTAAATCTGAGATCTGTATCATGCTGGCGGGATTATTCTTCCTCTATTTTATCAAGGAATCCACCACTTTCCCGAGACTGCAGATGCTATATTTTCTGATCAGTTATTTCATACTGTCCTATCTGGGACATCAGCTGGTCAAAAAACTTATCGCACTGTACTATAGGAACAGCCACTCTTTCAAGAGGATAATGCTTCTTTCCACCTCCGATAAAGTGGAGCAGATTGTGGAGAAGATCAAGACCACAAACAACTGGTACTTCAGCATTGCATATATCGTACTGGTGGACAGGGATGCAAAAGGTGAAGAAATAGGTGGTATTCCGGTTGTAGCCAATCTCGATGACATGCTGGAAGTATCCAAGACTTTAGCTCTGGATGGAGTATTTATCAACCTGGGATATGCTAACCATGGCAATCTGAGGATCATAGATCTCATGCATGAATATCAGAGCATGGGTGTATTCGTACACGTGAACATAGATGCTCTTGAGCTTGACGTTACAAATAAAAAGATTGAAAATCTGGGATTCTTTAAGGTGGTTACTTATTCCAGCAGGCTCAGAGATCCTGCACAGATGGCGATCAAGAGATTTATGGATATAATAGGTGGGTTTGTAGGATGCCTGTTTACCCTTGTGATCAGTATATTTCTCATCCCAGCCATATGTATTGAATCCCCCGGAGCACCTATATATGCATCCACAAGGGTTGGAAGAAACGGCAGACATTTCAAGATGTATAAGTTTCGCTCTATGTATAAAGATGCCGAGGCCAGAAAAGCAGAGTTAATGGCTCAGAACGAGATGCAGGGCGCTATGTTTAAGATGGAGAATGATCCCCGCATCACAAAGGTTGGTAAATTCATCAGAAAGACCAGCCTGGACGAGTTCCCCCAGTTCTTTAACGTATTGAAGGGTGATATGTCTCTGGTGGGTACCAGACCGCCCACAGTGGATGAGGTGGAGCAGTACCAAGTAGAACAGAAGCGTAGACTCTCTGTTACTCCCGGTATTACCGGTCTGTGGCAGGCTACAGGCAGAAGCGATATCGTGAACTTTGAGGATGTGGTGAAGCTGGACCTTGAATACATCGACAACTGGAGCATCGGCCTGGACATCAAGCTCCTCTTTATGACTGTGGGAAACGTGTTTATGCGTAAGGGAGCAAAGTAAGCCATGCTGTATGCCATACAGGTCCGGACGGGGGATGAGCACGAGACTTTAGCCCGCTTCGATGCGAATATCATAATGCCCGGTGAGGAGGCCTTTGTCCCCATTTATGACAGAAAGAAAAAGTTCCGGGGAGAAGAACTGGTGGCAACATCCGTGCTCTTCCCCGGATATGTGTTTTTCAGGACAGATGACGTGGAATCCCTCTTTTACAGGCTGAAGAGACTACCGAGGCTTACCAAGATACTGCGGACAGAGAACACATTCCTCCCGGTATCACAGGAGGAGGATGAACAGCTTACCCTGCTGGGCGGCCCGGCCCACCATATCACTGTATCCATCGGTGTCATCGAAGCCGGCCAAGTAAAGATATTAACCGGCCCTATGGAGAACTTCAAGGGCCCCATCCGCCACATCGACCGCCACAAGAGGATCGCCATCATCGGCATGAATATCGGCGGCAAAATGCACGATGTGGAGATAGGACTGGAGATTACAAAAAAGAGTTAATAACATAGGGAATTTAGAACAATAAGCCATGAGGACTCCTGCAGATACAGGAGTCTTTTTCTTTAACAAATATTAAGGATTTGAAAGCTTACTATTTTTGACTTTAGACCTCTATTATGCTAAAATTTTTTAGATAATGGTTTTTGTATATTATACTTTTAAACATCATACATTTTGTATAATATGCCGATAACGCATCAAGATATAGTACAGATCAACATTACACCAATCGTCGCTGTGTCGCGTTGGAGAAAAATGTGGATAAAATATGGCATATAACTGTGGGACGGTGAAAATCGGCTCATAGCGAAGCTATGCAAAACTTTATTCTGTATGTATAATTCACCGTGAATTATACATACAGAGGAGTGGATGTGCTTTAGCAGTTTACGAATTTGGAATACTTAACATATGAGGCGTAGTATTTATTCTATAAATAGTATTTTGAAGTTATACTAATAGCGGACGAATTAATATTTGAATTCATTAAACGATATGTGCGGAATTGTATGGGGGAGATGTCGAGGTTACAAAAAAACGAAATGTCAGTAGGATTTAGAGGATGTACCAAATCATAAGAATGTACGAATGTTACACGGAGGATTAGTGAGATGAAGTTTATGAGCGGGAGATAAAAAGGATATGAATAATTATAATATTGGGGATAATATGGTAGGTTCATTTCTTTTTTGCAATTTTGATCAACAGAAAGGGTATATAAGCATAACTTTTAGAAAAGCAGATGATTATATATCTAATTCATCACTAATTGACACATATAGTAATACAACTCATCCAATTAATAGACCATTAGGTTTATATAATGATGGTTCTAAAAAAAGTATTTGAGAATATGATGCTGAGCGCGGGGGACAAGTATTAAGGGGATATATTCACAAACAATAAGAAGTCATGAGGAGCAGGATCTTATGTAATAGTATGATAACTGTTTCCAAAATGGCCTCATACGATAACAAGCAATGATTAAAAAAAAGATAAGAGTATTATTATCGGCAATTATAGCATTTACAGTTATCTGCATAGTTGCCGTGCTTACATTAAATAAAAAACTGGATAAAGTATTCTTACTTGAAGTAAGTAATCCAGGGCTATTTTATGTGCTTCAGAAGGCGGAATCTGTAGATGCTTCGACACTGCTCAAGAATAATAGCGGCGAGAAGATGAGCGATGCTGAGATTGATACAATAAAAGCTCATAGGCTTGTTTATGCTAATAAAGATGGGTTCGCGGAGGTAAAGCCGAGAGATATTAGGGCATATATAAATAATATTATATGTGAATATCCAAGTGTAGGATTTGTTTCAATTATGTTTTCCGATAAAACAGGTATTGAGATACCTGTAGATAATTTAAAAAATGCTGTATATGGTTCCATAAATGATTTTGGAATTATACACAAAGAAGTCTGTAAGGTAAACTTAAATAAAAGGCTGATTTCGCAGGTAGAAGGCGTAACAGACCTAAATAGAAAATATGATTCTAACAGGAATGTAATTTATCAGTTCCGAACTGATGAGAACGGAAATGCAGTTCCTAAAGTAAGTGGAATAGCCGGGTTTGAACGAGAGTACGATGAATCCGGTAATGTGACTATGCAGATCTATCTGGGAGAAGATGGAAAGCCTTTGGAGATGCCGGGGGGATATTATGGAATATCTCAGAAATGGGACGACGGAACGCTTATTGAAAGAGTTTATCTAAATGAGAACCATGAGCCGACAATGCGGACGGATGGCTATTCAAAAGCAGTTTGGAAACTAGGTGAAAATGGAAAAACTTGGAATTTAAGGCTGGAAGATCTTAGTGGAAATAGTGTTTCATTAGAAGGAAAAAATCTGGCAAGGGATCTTAATTTGGGCAAAGATGAGTGGTCCGAATGGATTGAGCCTAAGCTTGGTATTGAGAACTATAGCATTAACATAGGATGTGCTAATCTAGGTGAAAAATTTCCGGGAGATATTTATACAAGCCAGGTAGAGATAGAATTCAAGGGGGTAAGGAGCACAGAAGGCAAAGAGTTTGCTTTTTGGACTCAAGGGGCTCAGGATGGTGAATGGTTCGGGGAGAATGTATGGGATTTGTCACTTATTAGCTTACATGAAGTTCCAGAAGATGGTGTATACAAATACGTGGTATCTGTAGTCATTAACGAACATATGGCAGATATTAGCAATTTTGATATAGGCTTTAGATGCGATAACTGGAGCACAGGAGCATTTAGAGTTCGAAATATAAAGATAGAAAAGGGTGACTCCGCTAGCGAATGTAGTCCGGGGATTTAATAAGCGAAGCGATGATTTGGATCTTCGGAGTAATGAAATGTAATCGAAAGATATGACTTAAAAATGCACAAACAATTATGTATATACATAATTGTTTGTGCATCAGCTATATTTGGTATTCGATAATTATCAGCGGGATATAATAGGATTTTATGTTAAATGCAAGAAGAAAGAGTTAGAGATACAATATGGATAAAGCGCATCGCGGCTATGCTTAAGAATAGGGTTTTATCATCGGAGAATTCGTTAATGGAGGATAATTATGCCTAGGACAGCCGCAATATTGTTAAATTATAATTCATGGGAAGAAGTGCTTGCTCATGCCAAATGCTTACGAAAAGCATTATCCAGAGATGAGTTGGAGATAATAGTGGTTGACAACGCATCACCTGATGGTTCTGCTGATGAATTTAAAAAGCGATCATCGGAACTGGATTATTATTTTGTTTATGCAGAGAATAATCTGGGATATGCAGCGGGTAATAACCTTGGCTTAAAGCTTGCGCTTGAAAAAGGATATGAATATGCCTGGATCATGAACAGTGATATCAAGATTAGTGATGTCAGGCGGGCTTTATTAAAATTACAAGAAGGTTTCAATAAGGATGTTCACATAGCTTGTGTCAATCCTGATATAGTCGATGGAAGTGGACATTCATATAATCGTGATTCAGTACGCCCCTCATTATGGGATATGACACTTGGAATGATTTCCTATAAGAATAAGGGGAGGAAGATTAACAGTGTAGATGGATATGCACCTATTTACCGCCCCCAAGGATGCTGCATGATGTTGGATCTTAAGAAACTTGCTGAAGTTGATTTCCTTGATGAGAATACATTTCTTTATATGGAGGAACCAATACTTGCGGAAAAATTTATTCGAAGAGGATATTCATGTGTTTGTTGCAGTGACGTTAAGGTAATCCATTACGACGGATCAACGGTAAAGAGAAGTGCGCCTTCGGCATATATTCGAAAAGTTAGGTCACGGAGTTTTAAATACTACCTGGAAGAATATAGGGAGTTCAATGCCTTTGAGAGATGGCTGTGCTGCCGATTTGATGCTTTGAAGCGTTATATCCTAGACAAAAAAAAACAATTGGCTGCAAAGTAGTGTTAGCAGGAGTATTTATTGGATGAATGATAGAGTTTGTGTTCTTCTTTCGTATTACAAGGGCGAAAAGTATATTTCTGAGCAGGTAGATAGTATACTAAATCAAGACTATATGGGGAGTATAGAAATCCTCATTAGAAACGATGGACCATTAGATGAAGGGATAAAAGAACTCGAGGAAACAGTTGTACCACCAAACAGAAAAATCAGTGTTTATACGGAAGACAATCTTGGTCCACAGAGGAGCTTTTTAAAACTTATTCAAGATGCGCCTTTAGTGGATTTTTATTTTTTTTCTGATCAGGATGATGTGTGGAAAGAAGATAAGATAAGGACAGCAGTGGAATGCATGAAAAAAAACAACGTTCCTTCCTTGTGGTGTAGTAATTATGATTTGGTGGACGAAAAACTAAATATATTAAAGGAAGACGCAGTAGTACTGGTACCAAGGACATTTCATTTCCTATATGCACAGATGTTTAACACTTTCCCGGGGTGCGTTATGGGATTTAACAGAAGCCTATATGGTATTTTAAAAGATCTGAATCTAAGTGATTGTATGATGCATGACAGTTTCGCTTTTGCAACGGCTATAGCTGTGGGAAATGTAGACTACGATGAAAAAAGTTATACTCTGCATAGAATACACGGAGAAAATGTTGTTGGGACAGGATTTAGAAAGAGTACACCAATCAAGTGGATCCGTGATAAAAGTAGAATTCTTCGTGAAAAAGAGAATTATGATCTTACAGAATTCGCCGGGAAATTATTTAGACAGGGATTAGTAAAAAATGAATGGGAAGAGGATGTGCAACTGCTAGAAAGATACAGGAAGAGTGTTAGTAATACACTAAAGTTGCTAAATCATAGGGATGTGCGAAAAAAATTAGATCCTGAATCGCTCTCTATTCATTGCAAAATTCTATTTAGGTTATTCTAGTATTGAATATATGAGTAATTCGTTGACAGTTGAAGAACTGTATGTAAAAATGTGTCTTATTGTTTGTTTATCAGTGAATAAAAAGGAGTTCTTTTGTGAGCCGTATACGCTTTTTGAACATCGAAGTAGATAATTTCACAATGAAAGAAGCTATAGATGCTATAGATCAATTGATCAGAGTAGGTAGACCTTCATATGCTGTCACACCGAATGTTGATCATATTGTTCGTGTTGAAAAAGACAGAGCTCTAGCTAAGGTATACGAAGATGCTGATTTCATCTTTACCGATGGAAAGCCTTTGGTATGGATTTCGGCGCTTTTGGGAAGGAAAATCAAGGAAAAGATTTCAGGATCAGATATGTTTCCGCTTATATGTGAAATGGCGGCAAAGAGAGAATATCGCGTTTTTTTCCTTGGTGCAGCGGAAGGAGTCGCAGATATCGCAGCAGAGAATCTAAAAAATAGAATAGAGAATTTAAACATAGTAGGTACTTGTTCTCCACCGGTAGGATTTGAGAATGATCCGGAGATACTTGATGGTGTATTGAATTCTATAAAGAGTGCTGAGCCACATATTCTAATAGTGAGTCTTGGGTGCCCGAAACAGGAAAAGTTTATACACAGATATCGGAATGAATTAAATGTTCCATTTTCTATAGGACTTGGGGCAAGTATTGACTTTGAATCAGGAAAGGTTAAAAGAGCGCCTAAATGGATGCGGGAGCATGGATTTGAATGGCTTCATCGTATTTTTCAGGATCCTAAGAGACTTGCAAAAAGATATCTTATTGATGATATTAGGATAATACCGATTTTTTTTAAATACTCAAAGGACACAAGAAAGCAAAAAATGCTTTACGCGCGGAGAGATGTATGAGAGCTATTAGTTTAAAAAGAATGTTTACTTTAATATGGGGGAAAAAGAAAGTTTTTTCCTTGATAATACTAATATTTTCATTGTTGGGAATACTTAATTCTGTAAGAACATTTAAGAGCACAGTTGATGAGTCAAAAGAGGCAGTGGCAGAATATGAAAAAAAGCTGGACGAATATAAGGTTAATTTAGAGTTGCAGGATGAGGCCATAGCAAATCTTAAAGAGAATCTTATTACTATGCAAGAAGAATATGAGAATCAAAAAAAGTATTGTAGTTATTCAATACTTATGAAATTGGATGCAAACGAGATTTGGTGCGCTGAGATTCATTATGCTTATGATAGTGAAGGAAGCGTCGGATTTACTATGAATGCTGTGGCAGCTTACTATGACAGCGTAGAAATGAGGAAGAGAATTGAAGAAAGTCTTGGTTATGATGAGGCATATTTAAAAGAAATCCTTTTTTATTCTTTTATGGGGAATGTAGCGAGATACTACATGTACATGCCGGATGAGGAGAGTGCATCGCTTCTTTTAGAGCGTGTTAAAAAAGAATTGGCTAATGCACAAGATCAGATAGAAGTTGCGCAAGGAAAATATGAAGCAACAATAGAAAGTGAAGAAATTGGAACTATTGTAGATCTTTCTGTCCAAAATTCTCAAAAGGCAGCCTTAAATACGCTAAACAATCTGAAAACTAGCGTAACAGATACTAAAAGTTTAATTGAATCAAAACAGATAGCTAGAGATAATTATGCTAAGGATAATGCTCCCAATATCGCATATTCTATGGGGGTGTTCAAAAAGATCTTTCATTTTGTCAAGGGGGGTGTTTGTGGGCTGATTATCGGTTTAATAGTTTCAATACTGTTATCTGTTATCGGGATTCTCTTTGAAAGAAGGATTTTTGATGATGAATGCCTTAGGGAAAGAGGAATTCACATCTTACATATTAGTGGAAATAATGAAACTAATATTGATGCGGTTGGAGAGGACATTTTTCTATGTGCTTCTAAGAATTCTATAAAAAAGATGATTGTTCTTATGGTTTCTGCTGATGAAGCATTATGTGAGGCAGGGTTAAGAGGGTTTCTTTCAGAAAAGAAAATGGAGATTGAATTTGTTAAATACATAGCTGATAGAAAAGAAACGCTTACTAAAATCGGAGAGTGTGAGGGCGCACTAATATATCTTAAAAATGGATTATCGCTTCATAAGGACTTAGATGATGTCTGTGATAGGCTTGACAGATATGGAGTGCGACTCCTAGGCGCCCTTTACGATGAAGAGAATGCTAGTAGAAAAAGGTAGATTAGACTAGGGATTATAATTCATTGAAAAATAATGACGGTTTTATAATAAAACTGAATAGAGCTAAGGAGAAAAGGGTGAGTGCAGTTTTCGATATTGACATCGAAGAATTGCTACTATGGTTATGCGGTTTTTTTGGCACGATGCCAATTTTTATGGTTTTAGGGAATACGTTTTTCTTATACCTTTTGATGGCATTAGTATTATTGTCTTTGCTAAAAATATGCTCTGTGAAAAATGCTCCATATGAATTTGACAGGATTGCCATTCCGGTTGTTATCATTATGGCGCTTAATGTGTTGAGTTCCGTAATCTGCATATTTGGAAAACTACCGGACGTGTATAAGGATGGGACCGTATCGACACTGATTGTTGATCTTTTGTATGTTTTTTTCTTCTTATTATTTCTTCCTGTGAAAAGAAGAAAGCTGGTAAGAAACTACTTGAAGGGTGTTCACGCCGCATCTTTAGTTCAGTTGTTTTATTGCATATTACAGATTATTTATGAACACTTGACGAATTCAAGTTTGAATGAAACAGTATTTAAACAAGCATCTTGGGATAATGGAGTTAGTGGATTATGTTGGCACCCCTCTAATCTTGCTCCTCTGTTTGTTTATGGATGCTTAATGTCTAGATCGCCGATAATTAAGTTGTTATTCTTTGGTGTATCTTTTCTTATCGGAAATAGGACAGCGGTTTTGGGAATATCTGTATGTATGTTAATGCAATTAGCCATTTATCTTTACGTAAACAGGGGAAGATTCGAGTCGAGCAAGCATATTCTTATAGCGATTATAATTGCTATTGTGGGTATTGCTCTGGCAATAAGGTTTACTACTCTGGGTGAGGTTATTAGGAATCAATTTGACAAGTTTTTAAATAAAACTAAAAGCGATATTTCGTTTGATGCCCATCTGTATTATTGGAAATCTCTACCGGAATTGATTCCGGTGGTTACTAATTGGAATATACTATATCCATTCTTTGGTGTGGGATCGGGGAACTCCGGTTATATTATGTCAAAGACTATAAATATGTATCCGGATATTCGCTGGGTAATAGAGTGTGACTACGTGAATGATTTCTGGAGTTATGGATTATTTGGGTTCCTTGCCAGATACATATTCTATTTTACGTATGTAATTAAAAGCATCAAGATAGATTTGAGATACCTTGTTTTCTTTATTTCATTCTTTCTTATGGGAATAACCTATAATGTAATGTATGGATGGTGTTTGCTTCTAGTCTATAGTTTAATTTTACTTATATCGCAGGGAGAGAGTATGAGATGCGACCAATAGCTTTTTATTTACCACAATTTCATCCAATCCCTGAGAATGATAAAGCTTATGGGAAGGATTTTACAGAATGGACTAATACAAGAAAATCCAGACCGTTATTTGAGGGGCATAGGCAGCCAAGAACCCCTCTTGGAGAAGATTATTACAGTCTTCTTGATAAGAATGTTATGATAAGGCAGGCTGAACTTGCAAAGGAATATGGAGTATATGGATTTTGCTATTATCATTATTGGTTTTCGGGAGGGCATAAGCTACTCGAGAAGCCGGTTGAGATGATGCTAGATTCTCCGGAAATTGACATACCTTTTTGTCTCTGCTGGGCAAATGAAAATTGGACAAAGCGATGGGATGGTGGAAACAAGGATGTCATTGTAGCTCAGGATTATGGTGATATGGATGACCTTGATAAACATATTGATTATCTCTGTGAGTTCTTCAAGGATCCTAGGTATATTCGAATTGACGATAAACCGCTTCTACTAATATATAAAGCGGATATTATTCCCAATCTTAAAAAGATCCTTAAGCGTATTCGGAGTAGAGTTGCCGAGAATGGATTCAAAGGAATTATACTTGCTTCACAGTATCCGAAGTTCTTCTTTGAAGGAGTACATTTGGGATACTTTGATAACTATGTACAGTTCCAGCCGAGATTTGCGCAGGAAATAGAAGAAAGAGCGGGAAAATCGGGACTGTATAAAGCCACTATGAAACTCATGATTACTCTGGGGCTTCGAGAGTTTGGAAAAAAACTACGTGCAAAAGCTTTGGAAAATAACAGTTTTGGAGAGAATACAGAGTTGATCCACAGGTCATATTCAGACGACTGGGAGAGAATACTGTCCTATGAGGTTAAGGATAAGCGATTGATGGCCGGAGCCTTTGTTGATTGGGATAATACACCAAGAAATAAAAAAGGGCTTGTATACGATGGGACTTCTCCTGAACTGTTCGGAAAGTATATGAAGAGACTATCTGACAAGGTTGATGAGGAATACAGTTCGGATTTTGTGTTTATAAATGCTTGGAATGAATGGGCAGAGGGTACATATCTTGAGCCGGATACTGTTTATGGGTATGAGTATCTGGAGATGCTTAAGGAGAGTGTTCAGGGTAAATAAATGGGCAGGATCAATCAAATATTAAACAGGATTTCGCTTAAGAAGAAATGGAGAAAACGAAATCCTCATAACACTACCGAAATTGTTGGTGACTGTAATATATCTCTTGTTAGCGTAGGACGTTACACATATGGTGGAATCCACGCGCTAACCTATAATGATAAGGGCAGGCTTGTGATTGGAGATTTTTGCAGCATAGCACCAGGAGTAACTTTTATTGTAAGTGCTGACCATGCGCTTAATACGCTGTCCTCTTTTCCTATGCGAGTAAAGGTACTTGGCGAAAACGTATTGGAAGGAACAGGGAAAGGGGATATTATCATTGAAGATGATGTCTGGATCGGAAATGGCGCAACAGTTCTTTCAGGAGTAAAGATAGGACAGGGGTCGGTGATAGCTGCGGGAGCGGTTGTAAGTACTGATGTTCCGGCATATGCTGTAGTTGGCGGTGTCCCTGCGAGACTTATAAAGTATAGATTCTCTGAAAATGTTATAAAGGAAATGCTGAAGATAGATTATCGAAATCTTACCCAGGAAATAATCAAGGAGCATATAGATGATTTCAATATCGTTTTAGACAAAGATGAGAGTTTTTCTTTACCCGATTGGATGCCTGTTAAGCCGGAGAATAGATAATGAAAATAAAGAAGAGGTTTTCGGTAATCTTTTATTTATTTGCAGTTTTGACAGTAATTTGGTTTATTGCGATAACTTATTTGTCACATCAGAACGATACCGCATCAAATGACAGAAGTCTCAAATTGACAACCGGTCTGATTATTATGACAGAAACTCTAGAGGGAACTCGTGATAGTAAACTAGAAGAAGACCTGACATACAGCGGAACATATAATCTTATTCTGAGGGATATAGCACATATGGGAGCTTTTGGAGGTCTTTCTTTTTTGCTCCTAATGACATTGTTTCTGGGAAGAATAAAACTATGGCCGGGAATAGTATTCAGTGTAGCATGGTCCGTAGTAGACGAAATGTCTAAATTACTGTTTCCAGGACGACATGCGGAATTAAGGGATGTTGGATTGAATGTAATAGGGACTGTTATGGGAATAGCTGTTGTTTTCTTAATTCGAAGGGTAATAGTGTTTAGTATAAAGAAAAGAAGAGAGAATATATAGATGGAGCCAATTATTTCTCTTTGTATACCGACAAATGGAATAACTGAATGGGTTAAACCTGTATTGGATAGCATTTATTCACAGGATGTAGATCAAGCTTTGTTTGAAGTTGTCGTTTCCGACAATGGGAAAGATGAAGAGTTTGGAACGATGATGAAAGAGTACACGCATAGGTATTCTAACCTTATCTATTCCAGAAATAATGCGTATATGTTTTTTAACCAGTTGGAGGCTTTAAAAATAGCCTCGGGCAGTTATCTAAGGTTTCTCAATCATAGAGAAATGCTTAAAGAAGGCGCTTTATCTAAAATGATAGAGATTATAAGTGCAAATTCTCAAGACAAGCCGGTTTTTTATTTTGCCAACGGAGTGCTTAAGAAAAGTATTGAAACAGGTAATTTTGATGAATTTGTTTGTACACTTGGTAGGTATGCTTCTTGGACTAGTGGTGTGGGTATATGGAAAAGCAAATATCTTGAGATATGTAATGGGTTAAAGCCTGCTTCTATTTCGCCTCATTCCTGTATTCTGTTTTCCGACAGAAAGAGTAGGCATTATGTGATAAACAATGATGTGTTCACTGAAGAGATTCCAACAGATCAGAGCAAGAAGGGGCATTATGATCTTTTCAAAGCTTTTGCTGTTGAGGAAATTACCGTGACTCAGAACCTCTACATAGATGGCGATATAAAGGCAGATACATTAAAGAGCGTAATAAGAGATTATCGTAACTTTGTGGCAGAATTGTATTGCGATTTTGTAATGTTGAAGCGTCCGTGCTCATATGAACTTGGTGGGTTCAACGAGGCAATGGGAATCTATTTTTCTAAAAGCTCAGTGATCATAAAAGCATGTCTTGTATGGATCCATCGAGCTTTAGATAAGGTAAAAAGAATTATTAAGAGAATGTAGGTGTGAAGATGTCCGAGAGAGTATATCTTAGCGACAGAGAAGTAAAGAGTGAACTTCTGGAGATTTTGAATGGTGTGGATCTGTTCCTAAAAGAAAAGGAAATACAATATACTATTTTTTCTGGGACCCTTTTGGGGGCTTTGCGTCACAAGGGATTTATCCCCTGGGATGATGATATAGATATTGCAATGAGAAGATCAGAATACGAAAGGCTTTTGGAGATTCTGAGAATAGAGAACTATTTAGGTGAGAATTTACATGCCGAAGGATTTGAACTGGGAAACAGTGATCTTCCCTTTTTAAAGATTGTAAACAGCAAAATTAAATGTATGGAGAAGGTAACGGACCATTGTTATGTAGAGGAGAATTTATGGATAGATATTTTCCCCATCGATGGTGTCCCGGAACAAGATCGAGAAAAGTATTTTAGAAAACTTGATAATATAATTGATATTTATCAATTGAGGCGTATTTCTCAAAATGGTTGGGAGATGGGGGACGCCGGGGGTACAGGTAATACCTCAGTGGATTTAATAGAAAGCAATACTAAAACTGAAAAAGAAACAAAACGAAGTTTCTTTGAAAAGGTTTATAGGAAATACTTGTATTCTGTAAGCTTCGACAGACTATGCAGTATAATGATAAATACCGGAAAGAAATATAGTAGAGAAAAGACGTCTCTTCTTACGAATACACTTTGGGGAATAGGTTTTAAGGAGGCATTTCCGGCGGAGTTTATGTTGGATATGACAGAGTATGAATTTGAGAACAGACGATTCCCCGGTATCTCAAATGCGGATGGTTGGCTAAGGATCAGATATGGTGATTATATGCAATTGCCGCCTGAAGAGAAACGTGAAAGTCATGGATTGAAGGCCTGGAGAATTTAGGTGAAGAACAAAACAACTTTATTAAATGTAATATCATCTTTTTTGTTGCAGGTTATTTCCACAATAAGCGGACTAATCGTGCCGAGGATTATACTTGCTTTTTTTGGCTCCGATGTAAACGGACTGATAGGCTCATTAGGTCAGATTCTGAGTTATGTATCACTTGTTGAAGGCGGTATCACGGGAGTAGTGCTTGCAAATATGTATAAGCCATTAGTAGAGAATGATTTTGATAAAATCAGTTCTATTATGGTGACAGCGAGAAAGTTCTACAGAAGGATTGCGATGATAGCAATTGGCTACATATTTGCTGTGGCTTTTATTTTTCCACTGGTTAAGAAGACGGGATTTAGCTACGGATATGTATGTTCATTGACTTTTATTATTTCATTTACACTACTTATACAGTATCTTTTTGCACTTTCGCTTCAGACGCTTCTTGATGCGGATAAAAAAGTCTATATAGTATCGTTCACGCAGATTATTATCACAATATTAAATGTGGTACTGGTGCTGATAACAGTAAAGATTTTCCCAAGTATACATTTGCTTAAATTTGTGAGCGGAAGCTTATTTATCCTTCAACCGGTAATTTATGGAATATATATAAAGAAACATTATCCCATTAATTGGAAGGCAAAAGAGGATAGCTCTCTTCTTAAGAATCGTTGGGACGGGTTTGCTATAAATATAGCTGCATTTATTCATGGCTGTACAGATGTTGTAGTGCTAACCATATTTACTGACTTTAAGACTGTGTCTGTATACAATGTGTATTTGTTAGTGGTAAATGGACTGAGAAAACTGATCGTTTCTATCCTTGCCGGACTTGACCCTGCACTTGGACAGGCATACGCAAGAGGAGATAAGAAGGATCTGGAAGAAAAACTTAGCATATATGAATATATTGATTTCCTTTTAGTATTCTTTATATTTACTGTGTGTGGACTGCTTATAACACCTTTCGTTATTCTGTATACCGAGGGGGTTACCGATGCAAACTATAATCAGTTTTGGTTCGGAGTGGTTTTGGTTTTATCTGAGGCACTTTACATCTTGAAGTTTCCTCATATGAATTTGGCATATTCGGCAGGTAAGTTCAAGGAATTGACTATTCCCGCATACATAGAGGCCGGACTCAATATTGTATCATCTGTGATATTTGTAAAGCTATGGGGGATGATTGGAGTAGTAATGGGAACTTGTTTGGCCATGTCATTTAGGCTGATATTCCATGTGTTCTTCACGAAGAAGCTGATTGAGGA
>ODAI013616913.1_pt1 | contig 15224 bp, 11 predicted proteins | sample 1539321 | NCBI WGS metagenome assembly ODAI01 (sample SAMN02144231, study PRJEB22623) | gut metagenome | biome: sheep rumen | host: Ovis aries | place: New Zealand
CCCATCTTCGACCATTTCGAAGTGACGCGCCAGATAAAGAGCTCCTTCGGAAAGGTCGTGCCCATGAAACAGGGGGCCTATCTGGTGATAGAGACGACCGAGGCGCTGAATGTCGTGGATGTGAACAGCGGCATACGGGCCAAGACCTCCGACCAGGAGGAGAACACCTTCGAGGTGAACAAGCTCGCCGCCGAAGAGATTGCCCGCCAGCTGAGGCTGCGCGATATGGGCGGAATTGTCATTGTCGATTTCATTGACATGGACACAGCAGAGCACCGCAACGGTCTCTACAAGTACATGGTGGAGCTCATGTCGGCCGACAGGGCTAAGCATAATGTGCTGCCGCTCACCAAGTTCGGGCTAATGCAAATCACCCGGCAGAGGATTCGTCCGGTTACGGAAATTAACACCACGGAAAAATGCCCTTTGTGCCACGGCACAGGCAAGATAGCATCCACGGTGGTCATTGACGAACAGATTGAACGCAAGCTGGCCGACCTTACCGAACATTCCGGAAGCGGCAGGCACTTTACCTTAAAGATAAGCCCTATCCTTGGAGCTTATATTACAAGAGGCTGGAACTCGTTCGTCAGCAAATGGAAACGCAAGTACCGTTGCAAGCTGAAGGTCATTGAGATGACCGAATACGGCATCCTGCAATATGAATTCTATGATGAAAATGGAAAGCTGCTCGAATAGAGCGGCTTTTCTTTTTATGCTGGCATATTGGCGGAAATCCAGCGGCGCCATTTCTCCAGAAGCCCCTCCATGTCGGAGGGCATGGGGCTGGAAAAGTCCATGAATTTCTTAGTAACCGGATGCACGAATCCAAGGGTACGCGCATGAAGCGCCTGGCGGGGACAAAGCTCCAGACAATTATTAATGAACTGACGGTACTTGGCATATATGGTCCCCTGCCGGATCTGGGTGCCGCCATAACGTTCGTCTCCGAAAATGGGATGCCCCAGGCTGCTCAGGTGCACACGTATCTGATGGGTACGTCCCGTCTCTAGTTTACATTCGACCAAAGTGACGAAGCCCAGGCGCTCCAGCACCTTCCAGTGTGTCACCGCATGCTTGCCCTTTTCGGGATCGGGCGTCACGCAGAAGCGCAGACGGTCCGCCGGATCGCGCATCAGATTGGCATCCACGGTGCCCTCGTCTGCAGGCATGTCGCCCCAAACAATGGCCACGTAGCGCCGCTCGATACTGTGTACATAGAACTGCCTTGCAAGGTTGAGCTGGGCCTCTTCGGTCTTTGCGACAACCAGCAGCCCGCTGGTGTCTTTGTCTATACGGTGAACCAGCACCCCCATCCGGTCGTCACCTTCGTCGGGCCCTTGTGAAATCCCGAGATGAAAGGCCAGGGCGTTCACCAATGTGCCCTCGTAATGACCGTGACCGGGGTGCACCACCATACCGGCCGGTTTGTCTATTACCAGCACATCATCGTCTTCATACACAATGTTCAACGCAATGTCCTGAGGCAGGATTTCGACTCCCCGCCTGCGATACGGCATCACAAAACGGATAAGGTCTCCGGGACGGACTATATAATTGGCTTTGACCGTTTTGTCTCCCACCTGCACAAAACCCTCCTTGATGGCGCACTGAACCCTGTGACGGGAAGTATGCTCCATGTGTGCCGACAGATACTTATCTATACGCAGAGGGTCCTGCCCCGGATCGACCACAAACCGGAAATGTTCGAAAAGCTCTTCCTGCTCCTCGTCCAGAAACTCAAGATCAGTTTGCGCCTCGGGATTCATCGAGAGAAAGATAAATTGTGACTCCGGTGCCCATTACAGTGGGATAGCCAGTGGCGGCAGGACGCTGGGAATACACCACGGCGTTGAGCGAATCGCTGTATGTGTGTACAGTCTTGTCGAAGAATACGCCGCTGACATTCAATGAATTGTCGTGCAGCGCATCCACGGCACGAAGATATTTATAGCCGTGCAGCTTGGGGACATAGGTCATGGCATCTGCGCCGTTGAGTCCCAACACCAGATCGATGACCGACCCGGTATAGAGCTGACGGCCAGCTTCCACCTTGCGGCCCCTGTAGTGCTGTTCCAGCACATTATTGGTGGCTATATCGCTGACATAATTGAGTTTGCCAAGCATCAGTCCCTTCGCTTGAAGCTCCGCTTTGGCCTGACGGAGAGACACATGCACAAGGTTAGGCATTGTGACCTTCTTGGGCACGATTGAATTAATGGTGAGGGAGATCTTCCTGCCCGGCTTAACTTTTGAGCCGGCTTTGGGCAGTTGGCTCACCACCGCTCCCCTGGCCATACGTTTCATATAGACGGAATCGGTGACCTGAATCCTGAGCCCGGCGGCCGCAGCAGAAGACGCTGCGTCGGCAACAGACTGGCTTGTCATGTCCGGCACGGTGATTTCCTTGCCATGACGTGTGCGGATGGAAAGGAACAAACTGACCGTTCCCACTATGAGGCCCACGAACAGCAAACCCAGAAGCAGGTTTTTAACTATCCAATTGAGAGATGATTTCTTTTCAGCCATATTCAGAACATCATGATTATGCCGCGTACGATCAAGACGACGCCGAAGCCTATGACGACAAGGCCGGCAGCCTTGTTGACGCGGTTCAAGGTTTGGATTTTAAAGTTATTGCGCATCTTGTCTGCTGCATAAGCGAGTGAAAACCACCACGTTAATGCTCCAAGGAAAACAAAGGCCACAATGAGCCACATGGGGCTCGAGGCCTCGCTCACGTCAAGACGGAACAGAGCTACCAGAGCGAACATATATGCCAGGGCTCCCGGATTGGCCAATGCACACCCGGCGGCCTGAAGTGCATATTGTATGGCTTTGGCAGATGATGTTTCAGCTACTTTAACGGCAGTGATGGGCTTGCGCTTGAACATAGAAAAGCCGACGCATGCCACAAGCAAGCCGCCGATAATCAAGATCCACGACTTGTTGCGGCTGAAGAAATCGCCTATCACCATGAAGGCGAACAAACTCGCAACAGCATAGAAGGTGTCTATGAAGGCTGAGCCCACTCCGGCGGAGAATCCGGCCTTTCGCCCGTTGCAGAAAGTTTTCTGCATAACAAGCAGCGAAACCGGTCCCGGAGGAGCCGATGCTATGATACCAATCAAAAGCGCCTTTATGAGTTCAACCACCATAGTCTGCAAAGGTACTAAACTATTTCCGTCCCGGCAACATTCTGGCCAATAGCAGTATCGACAGCAACAAGAAAACCAACACACACAGGCGCCCGGCCACATCGCCGTGACGGGCAAAGAAACTGAGTTCGCTGTTAAGGTTCACGTCGCCGCGCATCACAGCCTCTTCCCACCATGGTCCCTGCTGGACAATATCTCCCCTCTGGTTGATGAAACAACTGATGCCGCTGTTGCCGCAGCGAACTATGTCGCGACGCTGTTCCACTGCACGTAAGCAGCTGTAGCTCAAGTGCTGACGATACCCGGGAGTGTTGCCCCACCAGGAGTCGTTGGTAATGACGGCAAGGAAACGCGCACCTTTGTTCGTATAGCCGCTGCAATATTCTCCGTACACCGATTCGTAACAAACTGCACATCCCAGCGGAGTACCGTCGTCCAGATGAAGCAGGCTGATTTCCTCCTGCCCTGAATCCCTGGCCATCATGGGACGGCCGTCACCGAAGGTCTTGCTGAGCCAGTTGTCCAAAGGCACGAAGATCTTAGGATAGGGCGTAAGTTCCGTTCCCACAACGAGTTTGCTCTTATGAAACAGCTCGGTACGCTTATCTCCTGAAAGCATGATTGCGCTGTTGTGGGGTATCCTCCATCCGTTACCGTAAGGATAACAGAGAAGCCCGGGAGCTGAACGGGTATATACTATTTCATTGGTAGCAGCACCGAACAAAATATCCGTACCCGGGTAAGACTGCAGGAAAGAATGGAAACGCTGCCATGTGGGCGACAGACTTACATCGTTCAGAATTACATCCGCGCAGAAAGTTTCCGGGGCCAGCAGCAAGTCCGTTTCGGACTTTGACAATTCATATTCATACAGGCGCAGCAGAAGCTCGGTCTGGTCGGACTGATTCATGGAAGTAAACTTCTGGTACGGATCAAGATTGGGCTGACCGATGACCACGTTCACACTGCCTTCGGAGCGCTCCTGGTAGCTGTTATACATTATGGCGGAGCACACCGGAGGGCCGGCAAGTACCAAGGGTAAGGCGATGGCCGCAGCGGTGCGCGCCGTTTTTCCCCATGCCTTCCAAGCACCGGACGACACGGCGATCAGCATGCCGAAGATGCCAAGATTAGAGGCCCAAATCCACAAGGAGCCGCCCAGGGTGCCTGTAATGCTATACCATTGAACGTCTTTGATGCTTGTCGCAAACGCATTGCCCAGCACCAGCCATGGCCAAGAAATCTCGGCGCTGACCAAATACCAGCGCTCCCATGCTATCCAGGCAGCAGCCAGCAGTATGTACGGAAGGATGCCAGGAAGGCGTTTCTTGCTGAAGCGGAAAAATCCGAACACCAACGACATCTGCAATGAATTGGCAAGCACGGCGAAAATGCCTCCGCCCAGCGTCGCATTGCACACCCAGAACGTTGTAAGGGCGTTCCACAACACGAAGCAGGAATAATGCCATATCCAGAAACGCTTGACTCCCGCTCCCGTAGCAATGTAGTCCGCACACAGCAAGGGCACAAAGCCCACAAGGGCCAGGATGCCAAGATGGGGTACGAGCCACGGCAGGCTCAGAATAACGCCCGACGCTGCGACCAGGCCCCATAGAGTAAGCTTCTGTTTCACTTATGCTTTAGTGGTTCTAATGGCTCAACGGCCAGTTTTCTACTCCAACCTCATCTGCCCACGACTGCCATTTGGAAGCCATGCGGCGGGTCCGGCAAGCTTTCTTCGAAGAAATATCATTGGTCTCGTACGGATCCTTCTTGAGGTCGTACAACTCCCATTTTTCCGCATTCGCCTTACGTACCAGTTTCCAGCGGCCCTGACGCATTCCCTTCCAGCCCATGTGCTCGAAGAAGAGCGGGCGGTTGCGGTTGATGTGACGTCCGCGCAGCAATGGCATAATGCTGCGGCCGTCCAGCTTCTGGATATCATTGCCGTTGTAGGTCTTGGGATAAGAGCTGCCGGTGAGCTCCAGTATCGTGGGCATAACGTCGGTTATATGCGCGTAGTCCGCGACTTTATAACCTGTCTTGCTGAATCCGGCCGGCCAGCTGATGATGAGCGGAGTCTTGATGCCGCCCTCGAATTCGCGGCCTTTACCCTGCCGGAACGGAGTATTGCACACGTTCTGCCATATACCGACCGAAGCCCAGCAGTCAGGGCCTCCGAAATGCACGTCGGGAGTATCGTTGAAATGGTGCATGACGGCGCCGTTGTCGGACAAAAAGATTATTACGGTGTTGTCGTACAGTCCGTTATCTTTAAGCGCCCGGACTATCTTGCCGACGTTCTGGTCTATACAGTCTATCTGGGCCGCATAGACAGCCATCCTCTCCGATTCGCTCGCCTGCTGTTCCGCCGTCAGGCTGTTCCAGTCAGGATATTCCGGATCGGAAAGCTCGAAACGGGGATCCAGGATGCCCAGGGCCTTCTGTCTTTCGAAACGGGCTTTTCGGATCTCGTCGTAGCCGGCATCATAGCGGCCGAGATACTTTTGAATATCCTCAGGCTTGGCCTGCAGAGGATAATGAGGGGCTATGAAAGGCACATAAAGGAAGAAAGGTGTGTCTTGGTTGGAAGGATCGGATATGAACTCCGCCGCCATCTGGCCGAATCCGTCGGTGGAGTACCAACCGGCTTCGGGCGACACTTCTTCGGCGTTCCGGTACAGCTTGCGGTTGGCCCGCTGGGGGAACAAGGAAGGATAGTAGTACACTCCCCCTCCGTTGGGAATATGGAAAGTCTCATCGAAGCCCCTTTGCTCCGGCCAGTATTGCCGGGCGTCTCCCACGTGCCACTTTCCCGAGATATAAGTCCGGTAACCGTTAAGCTTCAGGGCCTCGGCAATGGTGACGCAGTTCTCGTTGAGAAAACCCTGGTAGGAGGGAATGCTACTGCCGTGATTGGTCATGGCGCCCATGCCGGCCCGCCATGAATACAGGCCCGTAAGCAACGCCGCCCTGGAGGGACACGACTTGGATGCGTTGCACATGTTGGTCAGCAGCACACCCTGGCGCGAAAGATTGTCGATGTTCGGAGTTTCTATCTCACTGCCCATGCAGCCGAGATCGGAATAACCCATATCATCGGCCAGGATGAGCACTACATTGGGTCTCTCCTGAGCAGAGAGCACAGCCGGAAGCAATGGCAGCAGTAACAGGGGGGACTTCTTCATTTTCAGATAATTAAATGGTTTCTACTTTGTGGTATGCCTCGATTATCTGAGCTATCAGAGGATCGTTTTCGGGGATTCCGGTATATTTGGACACCGTCTCGGCCAGGCCTGCCTCTTTTATGCTGGAAAGCAGTTCTACGCTCTGGGGATCCTGAGGATTGTCGAAGTGAAGGGCGCCGCCTATGGCAAGCAACAGTTTGTCATAAGCCAGTCCGAAGCCCTTGGCTGTCATCAGGGGAAGGATCAGTCGGTCGTTCGGAGCAAGTTTGCGGATGGGCTCGCGTCCAACGCGGTCACACTCGTCGCGGAGGAAAGGATTGCTGAAGCGGCCGAGAATCTTGTCTATGTAAGCAAAATGGGCTGCATGGTCGAAACCGAATTTGCGCACAAGGCCTTCGCCGCTCTGCTGCATGGCCTCTTTGACGATTGCACACAGCGCAGGATCCGCCACACAGTCTCCTATCGTGGATATACCCTTCATCTTGCCCAGATATGCTGCCGTAGCGTGTCCGGTATTGAGAGTGAACAACTTGCGTTCTACATAAGCCAGCAGATTGTCAACGGGAGTCATGCCTTCGATCTGAGGCACAGGACCCACAAACGACGAGCGTTCCACATCCCATTCAAAATACTCTTCCACAGCCACATCGAGAGGAATCTCACAACGCACCGGCGGCACAATCCTGTCCACGGCCGCGTCGGGGAATCCCACGTGCTTTCTGGCCCATTCTGCTACTTCGGGGTCCAGCTGGGCGAAGACAAGGTCTTTCAGCTGGGAAGTGGCGCGCAGGCCGTTTTCGCAGGCTATTATGTTAAGGGGCTTCTCTATTCCGGCTTCTTTTCTCGCAGCCAGGCCCTTGGCTATTGTGGGAGCGACGAATTTAAGGATGCGCAAGCCCACCGCAGTAGTAATGATGTCGGCGTCCGCTATCTCCGCGACTGCGTCCGGGCCGGATGAATTGACGGCACGTACGTTCTTGACTTGAATATCGTAGCTGTTGTGGTCCGATACGTGTACAGTGTATTCCTTTCGAGTGTTTATCTGATTCAGCAGTTCCTCTACGACATCTGCGAAAACCAGTTCGTAACCAGCCTGTGAAAGGACTGCCCCAATAAAACCGCGGCCTATATTGCCCGCTCCGAATTGAATTGCTTTCATGTTTTCCTAATTTAGTAAGTATCGTACAAATTTAGCAAAAAAATCCTATCTTTACATTCAATTCAAACGATGAAGGAACAGATACAAAAATTCGGCAGATCCCTAAGCGCCATGGTCATGCCAAACATCGGCGCATTTATTGCCTGGGGACTTATTACCGCTATCTTCATTCCTGGCGGCTGGTGGCCCGACGAGAACATCGCAAAGATGGTCTCTCCCATGCTCAAGTACCTGCTGCCCACGCTTATAGCCTTTACCGCCGGTAAGAACGTCGGCGGATATCGCGGCGGCGTGGCGGGCGCCGTGGCTGCGATGGGCGTAATCATCGGGACCGACACCCCCATGTTCCTGGGAGCCATGATCATGGGCCCTATCGCCGGATGGTGCGTCAAAAAGTTCGACAAACTGGTCGAGGGCAAGATTGGGGCAGGATTCGAGATGCTCGTGGACAATTTCTCCCTGGGCATCATAGCCATGCTCCTTGCAATCGCAGGCTATATGGTGATAGGGCATGCGGTGGCATGGATTACCAATCTTCTCAGCAACGGGGTCAACTGGATGCTTGCACACAAGATGAACCCCCTGCTTGCGGTACTGGTCGATCCCGCCAAGGTCTTGTTCCTCAACAACGCCGTCAACCACGGAATCATGACCCCTCTGGGCATTCAGCAGGCTGCCGAAATGGGCCAGTCGATGCTCTTCCTGGTAGATCCCAATCCCGGTCCCGGCCTGGGCATACTTCTGGCCTGCTGGGCTTTCGGCAAAGGGAACACCAAGCAGTCGGCCCCCGGCGCCGTGGTCATCCAGCTTCTGGGCGGCATACATGAAATCTACTTCCCTTACGTGCTCGCAAGGCCCATTCTGCTCCTGGCGGTCATGATAGGCAACATATGCGCCCTGAGCTTCTTTACGCTGGTCGATTTCGGTCTGGTGGCCCCCGCTTCTCCGGGCAGCCTGATCTCCATAATCCTCATGTCGCCCAAGGGCAAAACGCTGCTGGGCATACTCGGTGTGCTCATTGGCACCGTCGTATCTTTCCTGCTGGCATGGCCCATGGTCAAGTCTAGGCCGGATTTCCAGGGTGAGAGTGAAGGTGCAGAGCCCGTTCCCGGAATGGAAGGCGTGAGCAAGATAGTCTTCGCCTGCGACGCCGGCATGGGTTCCAGCGCGCTTGGCGCCACCCGTTTCAAGGCTCGGCTCATGCAAGCCGGGCTCGGAAGCATAAAATGCACCAACTGCGCCGTCGGCGACATTCCTGCCGACGCGTCACTTGTGGTGTGCCAGAAAGAATTGGAAGAAAGGGCGCTGCGTTCCGGCAAGCGGGTAATTGCCATCACCAACTTCTTGTCCGACCCTGCCCTGGATGCCCTGCTGAGCAGCCTGCAAGCAGGTGGCGGCAGCGGTATTGCCTCCGGAAGCATTAACCCAAGTATTTCAGCTTCCGGAGGCAATACCGCTGCCGTCCCTGAGCTGCTGCTGAAGCAAAACATACTTACTTCCCTGCCCTCCGAAAGCAAAGAGGCAGCGATTCGCCGCGCCGGAGCCCTGCTTGCAGAATCCGGATATGTAGATGCGTCCTATGCCGATGCCATGCTGGAACGTGAAAAGACGGCATCGACCTACATGGGCATGGGCCTGGCCATACCCCATGGCACCGCCGAAGCCAAGAAAAGCGTAAAGCACTCCGGAATCGTCGTACTGCAGTACCCCGACGGAGTGGATTTTGACGGCGAAAAGGCCAGGCTGTTGGTAGGTATAGCCGGAGCGGGCGGAGAGCACATCGGCATACTCGCCAAGGTGGCTGAGGCCCTGGACGACGAGAATTTGCTGGAAAAACTCAGCACTACAAAAGACCCCCAAGAAATCTTTAACATACTTAAATAAATGGAACGTCACTTAGCATTACCCTACGAAGGCGGATTGATAGAAGACAATCTTCCCGCCGGCATCTTACATACATACGAGAAAATCTGGGCTAACGTATATCAGGAATCGAGAGTTGCTTCCTACCGCATAGCCGACATTATAATAGATGCCATCAATTCGTGCGAGGGCCGACTGTTCCGTCTCGGAGTCACCACCGGCTCCACCCCCATATCGCTTTATAACGAACTCGCCCGCCGCTTCGACAAAGGCCTGGTGTCGTTTAAAAACGTGGAAATCGTATCAATAGACGAATACTACCCTTCGTCCAAGGAGGAATTCCAGAGCCGCAACCACAGGCTGCACGAGGCTCTTCTCGACAAGGTTGACATCCTGAAGGAAAACATACATATTCCCGACGGTACCGTGCCTCAGGACAAAGTCACCGATTATTGCGCAAAGTACGACGCTCGGGCCCGCGACCTGGACCTGCTGGTAATTGGAGTGGGCGAGCAAGGCCAGGTCGGGTTCAACGAGGCAGGGTCGAATGATAAAACCCGCACGCACGTAGTCCGGCTTTCCTATGCTTCCCGCAAGCGCCAGGCTGCCAACTTCAGCCATGACATCTCCAAAACCCCCGACAAAGCCATCACGATGGGCATCAGCACCATGATGTCCGCCAAACGGATAATACTCATGGCCTGGGGCGAGAGCAAGGCAGAAGCCGTGAGGGACATTGTCGAAGGAGACGTCAACCCTGCTTGCCCGGCATCTTTCCTGCAGCGTCACGACCACATATCATTCTACATCGACGACGCGGCAGCCAGCTTGCTCACCCGTTCCGTCGCTCCTTGGCTCGTAGGCCCCTGCGACTGGACTCCGAAGTTCATCCGCAAAGCGGTTGTGTGGCTCTGCCAGACCGTTGGCAAGCCAATTCTGAAGCTCACCGAGAAAGACTATCTCGACAACAACCTGGACGACCTGCTGGAAAAGGTAGGGTCGTTCAACAAGATAAACATCGATGTATTCAACGACTTGCAGCACACCATCTCAGGATGGCCCGGCGGCAAGCCGGGAGCCGACGACAGCACACGGCCGGTGAGCGCCCTCCCCTATCCCAAGACCGTGCTGATTTTCTCCCCGCACCCCGACGACGACGCCGTGTCGATGGGACGCACTTTCATTCGTCTGGTAAGCCAGGGCCATAACGTGCACGTTGCCTATGAAACCTCGGGCAACGTCGCCGTCCACGACGACGTGGTTCTGCAGCACATCGACGCGGCCGCCCAGCTTGGATACGGAGACCGCTTCAAAGAAGTTAAAGCCCTGATCGACAGCAAGGTTCCCGGCGAGCCGGAGCCCAGGGCGCTGCTGGACATAAAGGGCGCCATCAGGCGCAGTGAAGCAAGGGGCGCCGTACGGTCCTTCGGACTCAACGACAACACCAACGCTCACTTTCTGAATCTTCCGTTCTACGAATCTGGCGGCATAGCCAAAAAGCCTCGCACACAGGAAGATGTTGACATAATTAAGAACCTGATCAGAGAGCTCAAGCCTCACATGATTTTCATGGCAGGCGACCTTGCCGACCCGCACGGAACCCACCGTGTGTGCACCGAGGCCGCGCTGGAAGCAGTACGCCAGCTGCGTGACGAAGAGGGCTGCGACTCTCTCAAAGAGACTCATATCTGGCTGTACAGAGGTGCCTGGATGGAGTGGGAGCTGGGACGTGTCGATATGGCCGTTCCCCTGTCTCCCGGCGAAGTGATCAAGAAAAGGCACGCAATCTTCCGTCACCTGTCCCAAAAGGATATCGTTCCGTTCCCCGGAGAAGCCCCCAGGGAGTTCTGGCAGAGGGCCGAAGACCGCACCGCCAATACAGCCCGCCTGTACGACCAGCTCGGTATGGCTGAGTATCAAGCAATTGAAGTATTTTTAAAGTTATATTGACCCCATGAAACTTATTATCAGAGACACTATGAAAGAGGCGTCCGTATGGGCCGCCCGTTACATTGCAGAAAAAATCAACGCCAAGGCAGCTTGCTGCAAAGAGCCTTTTGTCCTGGGACTTTGCACCGGTTCTACTCCTATAGAGACTTACAATGAGCTGATCCGTCTGGTCAAGGCCGGCAAGGTGTCATTCAAGAATGTCATCTCGTTCAACATGGATGAATATGTGGGGCTTCCTGTAGAGCATCCCGAGAGCTATCACAGCTTTATGCACAAATATTTGTTCGACCAGATTGACGAGCCCGAGGCCAACATCCACATTCTGAACGGCAACGCTCCCGACCTGGATGCAGAGTGCGCCGCTTACGAGAAGGCCATCGAAGAGGCCGGCGGTTTTGATCTTTTCTTGGGAGGTGTAGGCGAGGACGGACACATCGCTTTCAATGAGCCCTTCTCTTCCCTGCAGTCACGTACCAGGGTTATAAGTCTCACTCCTCAGACCCGCGAGGTTAATTCCCGTTTCTTCGACAATAACCCTGCGAAGGTTCCTGCACAGGCTCTGTCTGTCGGTGTGGCAACTGTCATGGGTGCCAAGGAGGTCGTGGTTCTGGCTTTCGGTTCCAAGAAGGCTCATGCTCTCAAGGATGCCGTCGAAGGCCCTATTTCGCACTACTGCACGCTCAGCGCTCTGCAGATGCATCCTGCCGGAATCATTGCATGCGATGATGCGGCTGCCGGCGAGCTCCGCGTCAACAGCTACCGCTACTTCAAAGCTACCGAATAGCTACAACCCTCAGATTCAGCAGTTTATTCGAACGTATCTTCCTTTCAGCAGATACTTTAAGAGATAATGTTTCTGCCGCTATAGCACCTCCCCCTGCAGACTTTTTCCCAAGTTTAACGTCTGCAGGGGGAGGTGCTATAGCGGCTAACAATCGATGAACCGCAAAAACTAAAGGCGAGACAAACTAACGGAGTCAAATCCAAGAGCTATTAGCAGCGAAGCAGCAGCCGGCACAGAAGCCAACTCCCCGCATATTCCGACAGGAATCCCGGCAGCATGCGCCGCAGTGACAACCATCTCCAACGCCCTCTGAACCGGAGCCGCAAACGAATCATACAAATGCGCAACAGACGCATTGCCACGGTCGGCAGCCATAATGTACTGAGTAAGATCGTTCGTACCCACGCTGAAGAAAGCGGACTCCTCTGCAAGAGCAGCAGCGTCCAGCACAGCCGCAGGAGTCTCAATCATTATGCCCACGGACAACAGTTCAGCGTAATCAGGAGCAATGGAATGAAGGATAACTTTTACCTGACGGATCTCCTCGACCTTACAAACCATCGGTAACATAAGACGCAAAGGAGACCCATCACGGAACCACTCCGGATGCAGCTCACGCACATCACGCGCTGCATCCACGGCCCCGCCAAGCTGAAGCTGGAAGAACTCCAGATGTCCCAGACAGCACCTTATCCCGCGCATGCCGAGAAAAGGATTCTCCTCCTTCGGCATAGGCATATAAGGCAGCTGCTTATCGCCCCCGACATCCATAGTGCGGAGAGTCAGAGGCTTGCCTCCGCATGCAAGGAGAGCCTCCCTATAGCTCATACGGTGCTCTTCCCTGCCGGGCATAGAATCCCGGTGAAGGAACAGAAACTCAGTGCGGAACAAGCCGATGCCGTCAGCCCCCGAAGCAATGGCGGCACGGACTTCATCTACGCTGCCAGCATTGACATATAGCTTGCGGGATGCAGCCCGGACCTTGCTCACTATATCCGCGACCCCGCCGACCATAGGATCATCCACGGTCACCGTGTCACCGTCCTTTATGCCAGAAATATCGACTCCAACTTGGATGGGGACTGCTCTGGAATGGGCTATGATGCATACATGGCTGGTCGAACTGCCCCGGCTGCAAAGAATGCCGGCCAGAAGTCCGAAGTCTATCTGGGAAGTATCCGACGGAAGCAGTTCTTCGGCCACCAGGACAGAGCCTTTGGCAATTGCCGGAGCAGCGGCGGCGGAGCCACGCATTGCGGTGTCCAAACGGGCGAAAACATCGCGGACATCATCGATGCGGGCCCGCAAATACTCGTCGTCTATCTGCTCGAACATAGACACAATGCTGTCCCGGCTCGCTTCAAGTGCAGCTGTCTCGCTCATGCCCGCGGCAATGTTGGCCTCAACCGTTTCGCGGAGCATGGGATCTTCGAGCATCTCCAGATGGGCCGCAAACACCGGTTCGGAGTCGGCCTGCTGCCGCAACTCACTGTCCACCAGACGGTAAGCCTCGTAAAAAGAGCGGACCGCCCCGCCAGAGACAGTCTTTCTCCAGATAACGGCCGGTCCGCTTACTTTCATTATTCTTTGATAGATTTTATGAATGCTGTTACCGCTTCCATGGCGGCGGTTTCGTCACCACCGTCCACTGACACTTCGAGTTCGCTGCCGCACTTGAGGCCGAGCGACAGCAGGGACAGCATAGACGCTGCGTTGACCTTGCGGCCGCCGGACGAGATGCTCACAGCAGAGCCCGCAAGACTTTTAACCAGCTTCACCAGTTCTCCTGCAGGACGGGCGTGCAGTCCGTCCGGAGCAGTCAAGATAAGCTTTTCACTGATCATAACTTACGCCTCCTCCTGAGCCAGGTTGCGGGAACGGTCTTTAAGGTTCCACAGAGTAACTATAAGCAGGAATCCAATCACGGCAACGACAGCCATGAGGATGAAAATAGGGTGCCAGCCATAGGTGTCGGCAAACTTGCCAAGAGGATATCCGGTGATGAGCGTGCTGAGGTAACTCATGAAACCTATGATTCCAACTGCCGAAGAGGCGGCTTTCTTGGACACTTCGTTGGATGCTACGACACCCAGAAGAGCCTGCGGCCCGTAGAGGAAGAAACCGGCAAGCGCCAGCACGACAAGGAACAGCACAGGTGAGTGCATATCCTGTATGTAATGCAGAGCCACGAGGCAGAGCGCCACTAGAACCATCTCTATGGCACATACCCTCTGGCTGCGGCTCTTGAAGAGTTTGTCGGAGACATAGCCGGCGAATATCATTCCAAGGCAGCCTGCGACCTCGAAAATCGCAACTGTCCAGCCGGAAAGAGCCTGGCTCAGACCCATATCCTGAAGCATCGAAGGGCCCCAGTCGAGAATGGCGAAACGAACCACATAGACAAACAAGTCGGTGAGTGCCAGGATCCAGATGACAGGGTTAAGGAACACCTTCTTCATCAAGAACTTGCGCCACTCTTTATTGTCTTTGCCCTTGCTCTCGTCCAGTTCTCCTTCCACCTTGGGCAGTTCAGGAAGACCTACCGACTTGGGGGTATCGCGGAGCGATGCTATGATGAAGAAAACGCCGAACAGAGAAATGGTGGCGGGAACCCAGAAGCACAGCTGCCAGCTGGTCATGTATCCGCAGATGATGGAAGCCACGAAGGCACCTACACTGTGGGAGGTATTCCAGATGCTCATCTTGGTGGCCAGTTCGTGAGGAGGTACCCAGCTCACCATCAAGTGGTTGCACGGTGCGAAACCGCAGCCCTGGAATATCTGGTTTATGATGTACAGTACCGACATTATGGTCACAAATCCGCCTATGAAGTCGGGGCCGCCGGTGGCGCCTGTAATCCACGTCGTGAGTTTGTCTGTCCAGCCGAACAGAAAGTTAACAGCCACGCACACGCCAAGGCCGAGCACAAGGTGCCAGCGGGCATTGGTACGGTCGCCTATTACGCCGTTGATCAATTTGGAAATGCCGTAAATGATACCGCCGGCGGAAATAATGGCGCCGAATTGTGCCTTGGTAATGTCGGGATAGACTTCCTGAAGCATTGGAATAGCGAAGGAGAAGTTCTTGCGAACGAAATAGAACATCGCATAGCCTATCATCGA
>ODAI010758733.1_pt1 | contig 15220 bp, 16 predicted proteins | sample 1539321 | NCBI WGS metagenome assembly ODAI01 (sample SAMN02144231, study PRJEB22623) | gut metagenome | biome: sheep rumen | host: Ovis aries | place: New Zealand
CCAGGGACAGATGAATATTGACTGCAGGCAATTTTTGACAAAGGTTTGTGTTTGTTTAAGGAGGAAGAAATTTTGAGAATTATTGGTATTTTATTGGTTATTGTAGGTGTTTTAGGAATACTGATGGGGATGATGATGTTCGGGGATATCGGGATTGCATGTATTATTGGAGCTTTGGCATCCCTGCTCTCGGGTATTGGATTCATGATCGCAGCAGGGAAGTTCAAGAAGATGAATCTGTAACATACTTATTTGACGGAGGAGAACAACAATGAGAAAACACATTTTAACCGCAACGATTGCTGTAATGGTACTGCTTTTGACCGCCTGTAGTGGATCAAACTCTGAGTCTGCGTCCGCATCATCTGATACAAAAGCGGAACAGGGGAGTGTTGAAGCTGAAAACGAGGACGACAAAGAGCCTCAGTCTGAGACAGGAGATTTGCCGAATGGTGAAACTGCTGCAGTATCTTCTGAAGAAGAGGGGGCTCTGGCGAAGGAAGACAATTCCGGGGCGGAAAAGAGTAAGGATAATACCTCATCGAAGGATATTACATTCGAGAAAACAGTCTTCATTGATAATGACGAATGCTCGATTACTATTAATGAAATCGATGAAAGCGATCTGTTTGGGTTCTATAGCCTGAAGACCACTTTTGAAAACAAATCATCAGAGAAGACATATATGTTTTCAGTAGAAGATGCATATATCAATGGGGTAAAAGCTGATCCATTCTTTGCAACAGAGGTCAATCCGGGAAAAAAGGCGAACGAGGGAATATCCTTTAATCGCTCTGAACTGGAAAAAAATGGAATAGTTGACTTTACAGATATTGAAATTACTTTCGAAGTCTACAACACACATGATTATGAAGACAATGTCGCGAAAGAGACGATCCATCTTTATCCTTACGGGGAAGAAAATGCTGCAAAGTTCACACGAGATGCTGTCGATACCGATACTGTCCTGGCAGACGATGAGAATGTGACGATTATTCTGACTGGCTGCGAAAAAGATGATGAGTGGGAAAACTATTTGGCGCACATTTATCTGGTGAATAAAACAGATCAAAAGTTGATGTTTAGCGTTGAGGACGCATCGATTAACGGATATATGGCAGACCCCTTTTTCGCGGCAGAACTGGATGCCGGAAAATGTGAGTTTACAAACCTGTCCTGGCCATACACCACTCTTCAGGAGAACGGGATCGAAGAGGTTGAGGAAATCGCAGTTCATTTTACTGTACATGATTCCGAGGAATACGAAACCAGCTATCTCGATGAAGAATATACTCTGAATCCCTGATGCTGTTGACCCTTGTACGTCACATGCCTATAATATTTTTTCGTACAGTGATTATACCGGATTTGGTTTTTTGTTGTATGTATGAGAGTGATTCCGCTTAACAGACTCTGCCCCGCTGCTTCCTTCGGGAATGCAGTGACGGGCAGAGTTTTTTTATTTTGGCAGCAGTGAGGAAGACAGTGCCTTACATTACGCAGGATCTTGCGCTGCCCTGATCACGGTCCATGTCGCCCTTTACGTATCGGGTACTGAAGGCCATATTGATCTCCCGCAGTTCTTTTTCTCCGCGTATATAAGCATCGTACATTTCAGCTACTCTGGCAGCACATCCGTCGCAGGCTCCGTCCAGATTGCCCAGCGACTCCTCCACGATTTTGCGTCGCTGCTCTTCAGTAGTGTCTTTGATCAGATAACTCATTTTTCACCTCCTTGATCCCTTTTCAAGGATATCAAAGAATAAGTCAGGAGTCCAGATTTTGATGATTCACTCGACTTCGTAGGTTTTGGCTGCAACATAAACCTTTTCATAAGGCCCTTTATCTTCATAGACAACGAAAGAGACGGGACTGCCGGTGCGCAGTTCGAAGCAGTTGGCACAGAGTATTTCCTCGCCGGGATTTATCTCTACTCCGGTGTTGTTCTCTTCTTCTTTAGGATCTTCTATAAAATTCATGGGCAGCAGGATGCCGTCCTGCAGGGCATAGTAGAAGTAGTTCTGATAGAAGGGTACCTGGTCTTTCTCAGAAGTGTTCCGGAAGGTAAAGTAGACTCTCACGGTGTCCTTGCCGTCCTCATCTTTGAAGAATTCCGCGTTTTCTATGCGTACTTCCTCGACTTCCTCGGGCAGTGCCTGTACATACTCAGGGACCGAGGGATCGGCGTCGAAAGTAAAGGGCTCTGCAGGCGCTCCGCTCAGATTGCGGGGATCGGCGTAGTAAAGCACAGTGTTGTCTTTGTCATCCGAACTGCTGATCCGGAAGCCCGCCGCACCGCCGTCAGGATCATATTTGAAGACGCTTGCGCAGCGGAGAGTTCTGCCGGGAGCCATTCCGAGATTGACATTAAACTCTTCCGGTATATCAACGAGCCCCCAGGTCGTTTCCAGAAATGAGCCATTCTGACCGGCTTCAAAATCATAATACCAGAATTCCTGATAATCATCGGTGGTGTTGACTGCTTCGTAATAAAAGACAATGAGCGGTCCTTCGTCGCTTTGCGCCTGATCTGCTCCCAGAATGGTAAATGTAATGCCGTTCACAGTACCGGTAACGATTTCTTTGGGAACATCACTGTGCAGTTACGCCCCCTTCGACAACGAGGCTGTCTTCATAGTCTGCACCGTAGGTGTCGACCAGGGTCTCTTCATAGTCTTTGTGGAAGAAGTTTTCGTCAGCCAGGGAAACGATCTCGTCATTGATCCAGTTGAGGAGGGTTTCGTTGCCCTTGGAGACGGCGGGAGCAATGGTATCCTGGCTTCCGAGTGAGGGGATGCCTACAGTATAGCCGGGATTCTGAAGAGCAAAAGCAATGACCTCAGTGTTGTCATTTGCCCATGCGACGGCATTTCCGTTCTCCAGAGCGTTCTTTGCATTTGCGTAAGTGTCGTATTTCTGCAGCGTGATCTCCGGGTTGTTTTCTGCCAGATAGGTCTCGGCTGTGGTGCCGGAGATGACGATCACCTGATCGCCTTCACCGATCTCAGAAAGATCGGAGATGACCCTGCTGTCGGGAGAGACGACACCGAGAGCGACATTCATATAGGGAAGGGCGAAATCCACCTTTTCCGCGCGCTCTGCTGTCACTGTGAAGTTGGCCAGGATGATGTCCACCTTTCCGGTCTCCAGATACTCCACACGGTTTGCAGCCTCTGTCGAGACGTAGTTGATCTCCACACCCAGATCCTGGCCGATCCGGTTGGCAAAGTATACATCATATCCCTGATATTCGCCGTTCTCATCTACATATCCGAAGGGATTCTTGTCCGAAAAGACGCCGATGTTGATCGTTCCGCTTGCCTTGATCTCATCCAGTGTACGGAAGACGGCGCCGCTGCCCTGAGAAGACTCCTCAGCGGGAGCTTCGGCAGTATCCCCTGCCGCACCTTCGGCTTTCCCTGCATCAGCAGTGTCCTTTCCGGTCGAAGCGGCGGACCCGCCGGAAGAGCCGCAGGCAGCAAGGGAAAACACAAGAGCTAATGTCAATAGAATCGCAAATAATTTTTTGTTCTTTTTCATAATTCCTCCTACAATGGATACTTTATCTGAGTTATATGATATTTGATTCAGATGGTCTGATTTAATATGTTTAATGTATTTAATGTGTTTAATGTGTATCTGGAGACTTGATTTCGGCAGTGACTACCGCTGTAATAATCAATGCTGTCCGAAAAACTGAAGATGGATCAGGATCTCTTCCGCGAGAATGTAAATGTCTGCAGGAATTGTTTTGCCCGCTCTGTTTTCGGGTGGTCAAAAAACTCCTCCGGAGGGCCTTCCTCGCAAATGCCTCCCTCGTTGAGGAAGATCACCCTGTCCGCGATGGCTCTGGCAAACTGCATCTCATGGGTCACGATCAGCATGGTCTTTCCCTGGTTTGCCAGTTCCAGGATCACGTCCAGTACCTCGCGGACCATCTCGGGATCCAGGGCGGCGGTCACTTCGTCAAAAAGCATGACTTCCGGGTGCATGCAGAGTGCGCGGATGATCGCGACCCTCTGTTTCTGTCCGCCGGAGAGCTGACGCGGGAAGCTTTCCGCCTTGCTCTCCAGTCCGATGCGGGCCAGGAGTGCCATGGCTTCCTCCTTGACTTCCTCACGTTTTCGTTTCTGGACCCTGGTCGGTGCAAGGAGGATATTGTCCAGGACATTCAGATGAGGGAAGAGTTCGTAGCTCTGGAAGACCATGCCGACCCGCTGCCTGAGTTCCGTCAGGTTTTTGTTGTTTTGGGAGATCCGTTCGCCGTGCAGCAGGATCTCTCCGCCCTGGATGTCCTCCAGGGCATTCAGACATCGGAGCAGGGTGCTTTTGCCGCAGCCGCTTGGCCCGACGATCACGATCACTTCTCCCTCATGCACAGTCAGGCTGATCCCGTCCAGCACGGTGAGGTTTGCAAAACGCTTGGTCAGATGGTCTACGACCAGGAGCGGAGCACCTTTTTTTAATTCAGTCATTTCTCTTTCCGCCACAGGCTCACCTCCATCGCTTTTCCAAAAATCCAGCCAGCAGGCTGATGGGCCAGCAGGCGAAAAAATACAGGGCAAAGACAGTCAGATATACGCCGAAAGCAGCGTTGGGGCTGCTCATCCGGTTGGCTTCAATGATCTGCTGGGAGACCTTCAGGACCTCCACCACACCGATCATCAGCACCAGGCTGGTCGTTTTGATCATGCGCGTGATCAGATTCATCGACAGCGGGATCAGACGGCGTACCGTCTGGGGCAGGACGATATAGCGGTAGGTCTGTCCTACCGACAGTCCCAGAGCCGCCGCGCTCTCATATTGATGCCGGGGGATGCTGATCAGCGCGCCGCGCACCAGATCGCCCATCTCTGCCGCTCCCCAGAAGGAAAAGACGATCACGGAGGAGGTCTCTCCGGAGAGGTTCCATCCGAATATCCTGGTCGTTCCGAAGTAGACCAGAAATAGAAGGACCATCTGGGGCATGATGCGGACGATCTCGAGATAACATCGCATGAGCGCCCGGCTGATGGGGTTTTTCCAGGTCATCAAAAGACCCACGACGATACCCAGGACGATACTGATCACTACGGAGAGCAGGCTGATTTTGAGTGCAACGCCCAGTCCTCCCAGGAGACGCGCCAGGTTTTTGCCCTTAAAAAGGACATTAAGACCCAAATCCGGCATAGCGCATCCTCCTTTCTATGATGCTTCCCAGCACGGAGACCGGGAGCAGGATCAGGAGATAGAAGACGACCAGAAGGAACAGGCTTTCCGTTGTCTGATAGTAGAGTCCGATCAGATCCTTGGCCGTAAACATCAGATCCATCAGGCTGATCGCCGAGAAGACACTTGTCTCTTTGAGCAGGAAGATCACATTGGCCATGAAGGCGGGAAAGCTGATCGTGAGTGCCTGCGGGAAGATGACATAGCGCAGGATCTGTATTCCGCTCAGCCCCAGGCTGGCAGCGCTTTCCGTCTGCACCCTGTCCACAGCCTCGATCCCGCTGCGGAAGGCCTCTGTCATGTAGCTGCCGCCAAGGAAAGCCAGCCCGGCCACTCCGCAGGCATAGGGATTTGTTCTTATCCCGATCTTGGGCAGCCCGTAATAGATAAAAAAGAGCTGGATGAGCAGAGGCGTATTGCGGCTGATCTCGACATAGACAGAGACAGCCTTCCGAACGAACGGCACCTTAAAATACTGGATCATCGTGCATACGATCCCGATTGCGATGGAAGCCAGGATTCCCAGCACTCCGATCTGCAGAGTCAGCACTGCCGCCTTCTGGTATAGAGGAAGATATTGATGAATAAAATCCCAATTCACGATACACACCTGCTGTTTTTTCAATGCCGGAAGAATCATCTCCGTCCCGGGAGTTTTCTATCGATACCTGCAAACTTTTTTACGCATACAAGTAGTCTTTGAACGAGAAAATAATATATCTATTTACCTATTATGTCAATAGGCGAATAGACATTAATGCTATTTAATGGAATCGCTTTGATGGAATCAGGCTACTGTACAGACCCACCTGAAACGCGAGGTGTTTTTCGCGCGCTTTTCGCGAAAAACCCGAGTTAAACGGCGAAAATCGCGCGCACAGCGCATTGGAATGCGATTTTCGCAACGTTACTTGTACACGCCCTCGATAGGGCGTGTACAGTAACGGATGGTATCGACCGGTATCGGCGGCGGGAAAGTCCGGTATATTCTTTCACTGAATCTGTGTTATAATGGCGGAGCGAAAAGAGATCGGGGACACAGTATATTTTTATGAGGTGAAAAGATGAAACAGAATCACACAAAAACCGCAGCCCGTCCCGATGATGCAAACAGAATCTGGAAAATTTATGGTACGGATTATAAAGAGATGACAAAAAAAGTCCTGGCGGCTTCGAATCTTGCCGACAGGATCGGGGACAGAGAGGCCAGGATCGGGATCAAGCCGAATCTGGTGGTCGCATCTCCCGCGCAGTTCGGCGGCACGACGCACACAGAGGTCGTTGCCGGTATCATTGAGTACCTGCAGGAGAGAGACTTTCATAATATCATTGTGGCGGAGGGCTCCTGGGTAGGTGACCGGACCGCGCTGGCTTTTGACTACTGCGGCTACAATACTCTGTCTGAACAATACGGTGTGCCGCTTGTTGACACACAGAAGGAAAAATGGCATGAGGTCGACTGTGCCGGCATGAAACTGCAGATCACAGATGTGGTGGACAGGATCGATTTTCTGATCAACGTGCCCGTCATGAAGGGGCATTGCCAGACGAAAATGACCTGTGCGCTCAAAAATATGAAGGGACTTCTTCCCAACAAAGAGAAGAGCCGCTTCCACCGCATGGGCCTGCACAAGCCGATCGCCCATCTGCAGAAGGGCATCCATCAGGACTTCATTGTCGTCGACCATATCTGCGGCGATCTGGATTTTGAAGAGGGAGGAAATCCTGTCGTCCGCAACTGTGTCATGGCAGCCGTGGATCCTGTTCTGGTGGACAGCTATGCATGTCATCTGATGCAGTACGATGTCGACGAAGTGCCCTATGTCCGTCTGGCGGAGAGGCTCGGTGTCGGTTCCGCGGATCTATCAAAGGCGGAGATCATTCGCCTGAACGGGAAGAGCGAGGAGGAAGAACTCCCCCGCAGGAACCGCATTCTGGAGGTATCCTATGCTGTCGAGGAAGTGGACTCCTGCAGCGCCTGCTACGGAAATCTCGTCCATGCACTGAACCTCCTTCGGGAGGAAGGTCTGCTCGACAAGCTTCATGACCGAATCGCCATAGGCCAGGGAATGCAGGGCAAGACCGGGAAACTGGGCATCGGACGCTGCACCAGGGACTTTGACACCTGTATTATGGGATGTCCTCCGGAACCGGAAACAATCTATAATGAACTGAAATCGTACATTTTGGCACACGCTTAACATGCGGAATAATCAGGAAATCAATTTGCACATAGATATGGTGGATCATAAAAATAAAACTGTTCCGGAATATAAGCGCGCCGGCCGGGGGCAGGCGCGTCTTTTTTCTATCCTGCTGATGCTTGCGGCTCTCTGCTTTGCCGCAGGCTGTTCCAAAACCGAGACCCTGTATGCTGGTCCGTCTCTGGTCCAGACACAGACAGCGGATACAGGGGGGACTGATGCGTCGGAGTCAGGCGGTACTTCCAAAGAGACTGCAGGAATGTATACCTCCGCAGGACAGTCGGAAAGAGAACAGTCGGAACAAGGACAGTCGGAAAAAGAACAGGCAGAGGAAGACCTTGCGGATGAAGAACAGGGTCAAAAAGAAGACATAACCGAAGTTACCTTTACTGCCGTCGGGGATAACCTGATCAATGAAGTCCTGTATGAACAGGCTGCACAGAGAGCAGCGGATGCAGGGGAGGGAAAAGACTATGATTTTGCCCCCTGTTATGCGAAAATATCCCCTTTTATTCAGGAGCATGATATCAACTGGATCGACATTGAGACAGTGATGACAGACTCCCTGGAGCCCTCGGGATATCCGGCTTTTTCTACTCCCGCAGACAGCGGGCGGGCCCTGATCGATGCGGGATGGAACGTGTTCAGCCTATGCAGCAACCACACTTATGATCAGGGCGCGGAAGGAATCAGACAGACGCTGGCTTTCTGGAACTCAATGAAGGAAAAAACCGGCAAGGAGGAAACCGGTCAGGAGGAAACCGGCCAGGAGAAAACCGGCCAGGAGAAAACCGGGCTGAATGATTCACGGCAGACAGACGGCATCTGCTTCACAGGCCTTTGGGAATATGGGACCGAGTACGATATCCCTATCCTTACCTGCAAGGGCAGAAAATTTGCTTTCCTCACGTATACCTACGGCACGAACGATATTGACACTCCTGCGGGCTCCCCGGCCCATGTGATCTATCTGGAGGAAGAAGGCCTGATGGCCTACCAGATCGAACTTGCCCGGGAACAGGCAGATGCCGTGATCGTGAGCCTTCACTGGGGCGCGGAATATAACCACGAGGAGACTGAAGACCAGCGTGCACTTGCGCAGCGTGTGGCGGATATGGGCGCAGATCTGATCATCGGAGGACATCCGCATGTGGCAGAAGGGGCGGAAATGCTGACAGCTGCGGACGGCAGGAAGGTGTTCTGTGCCTATTCCCTGGGAAACTTCCTATGTGCGCAGAATTCCATGCCCAACCCCGATGCCATGATCGGCCTGCTGCTGTCCTGTACCTTCCGGTTTACGGATGAGGGACTCGAAATCGAAGATCATGCCCTGATCCCGATCCTCTCCGATTACGGGGAGAACTATGAAGACGACCATGTCGTCCTGTATGCGGATTATTCAGAGGAAGAAGCCCTGGCACACGGCATGCGGACCATGTTCGGCTTCACAGAATTTGATTATGATTATGTGCGGGATATGCTGACGGACGTAGTGGGCGAAAAGTATCTGCTGCTGCCCTGAGCAGCCCGCAGACAGGACAGATAAAAAGATGAATGCTGCTGCTCAAATACATTGCCGCAATTCAGGTACGAGAGGCAGGCGAGAAAGATGAATGCTGCTGCTCAAAGCATTTCTGCAATTCAGGCACGAGAGGCAAGTGATATTCATCTGCACAGAGGCGGGGGGAGAGTGAGATGATACAGCAGGAGCACACCTATTTCGCGATCGATCTGAAGTCCTTCTATGCCTCCGTGGAGTGCACGGACAAGGGACTTGACCCGCTGACGACAAATCTTGTCGTGGCGGATGCTTCCCGCACACAGAAAACCATCTGCCTGGCTGTTTCTCCCTCCATGAAAGCCTACGGGATCCCCGGGCGCCTGCGGCTCTTTGAAGTCGTGCAGCGGATGAAGGAAGTGAACAGGGAGAGGAGCCGGAGGATTTCTTTTTCAGGGGACAGTGTGAGGAGGAATGCCGATACCGGACAGGAGACGCCGGGGGACAGCCTGTTTTCCGGATCTTCCTTCTCTGCGCCGGAGCTTGAGGCGGATCCGACCCTCAAGGCGGACTATATCATTGCGGTCCCCCGTATGGCACACTATATCGAGTACAGCACGAGGATCTACCAGATCTATCTTCGCTACATCGCCCCGGAGGACATTCATGTCTACTCCATCGATGAGGTCATGATGGATGTGACCAAATACCTTGTCCTCTACAAAAAGACGGCGCACGAGCTTGCCATGGAAATGATCCGGGCGGTTTTGAAGGAGACCGGGATCACGGCCACAGCAGGGATCGGTCCCAATCTCTATCTCTGCAAGATCGCTATGGACATAGAGGCAAAGCACACTGCCCCGGATGCCGACGGCGTGCGGATCGCAGAACTGGATGAGATGAGTTATCGCAGAAAACTCTGGGGCCATCGTCCGATCACGGATTTCTGGCGGGTGGGAAAAGGGACGGCAAAAAAACTGGCCCGATATGGCATGTTCACCATGGGGGATGTCGCAAGGTATTCCCTGAAGGACGAGGATCTGCTCTATAAACTGTTCGGGGTCAACGCGGAGCTTCTCATCGATCACGCCTGGGGCTGGGAACCCTGCACGATTGATTATATCAAAGCCTACAAACCGGAGAACCGGTCTTTCAGTGCCGGGCAGGTCCTGCAGTGCCCCTATGATTTTGAAAAAGCCCGTATCGTGGTACTCGAGATGGCTGACGCAGCCGCCCTCGATCTGGTCGAAAAACGTCTCACGGCAGACCAGATGGTCCTGACAGTTGTATACGACAAGGATAATCTGACAGATCCCGCAATCCGCGAAAAGTACAAGGGCCCGGTCAAAAAGGACTGGTACGGAAGGATGGCCCCGAAACCAGCCCATGGCACGGTCAGTCTCGGCCGCCATACATCTTCCTCCAGGATCATCACCGACGCGGTGCTGAGCCTCTATGACCGGATCGTCGATCCGGACCTGCTGGTCCGCAGAATATTCCTCGTGACCAACCATGTCATCGAGGAGGCAGAGACGAAAAAAACAACTGTTATAGATGGTAATCCTTCTGCATTTCCAGACGGAAAGAATAATCGGGAGAAGAATCAGGAAAAGGAATCCGCATCTGGCCGGGAGGGAAGCCGGGAAACGAGTATCGCAATCAAACCGGACAATGGAGAATCCGGCGCCGCCGGCAGCTGGCAGCAGCTGGATCTGTTTACGGACTATGAGGTTCTGGAGGCGGAGAAGGAGCGCGAAAAAGCTGCCCTGGAAAAGGAGCGAAGACTGCAGGAGGCAATGCTGGAAATCCGCAGAAAATACGGTAAAAACGCGATCCTGAAGGGCACCAGTCTGCAGGAAGGTGCCACCATGCGGGACCGCAATCAGAGTATCGGAGGACACAAGGCCTGACGCAGAGAAAAAGCAGCAAAAGGACAGGATGAAATGACGGATCAATATGAAGATATCATCAACCTCCCTCATCCGGTTTCCAAAAGGCATCCGCAGATGTCCATGGAAGAGCGGGCAGCCCAGTTTGCGCCATTTGCGGCACTGACCGGACACGGAGAAGCAATCCGGAAAACGGCTGAGGACGTTGCTGACAGTTATGAGAAAGAGGCACCTATTCCAGAGGATCCTCATTATATTTGAAAAGAAGGAGATTTGTGTCGTCCACACCTGCCTCCTGATTAATGGCAACAGTGAGGATAATATCCCTGCGCTTTCGGGGGTAAAGCACGGCATTTCCGCTCAGCTCCAGTGCGCGGGTCGTTTCCTTGAGACCCAGACCGGCGCCCAGACATAAGCGGAGGACCTTGTCCCGGCCGGGATTACGAGTTCCCTTCATGACCTGATAGAAATAGGACCGCTCCAGGCCGCTTTTCCGGATCAGTTCTGCGCTGTCCATCTTGTGTACATCAGGAAGAGAGCGGAAATATTCAGCAAAACTCCCGAAGTTCCCCTTTACCTTGGGAATCTCCATATACTGCTCCATTTCCTTCATGGAATCTATATTGGCGAGAATATCAGCCAGCTGCTTTGTTGTGGATTTATCCATGATGCCCGGCCTCCCTGAGATGAAATTATACCCGGAAATATGATGAAACCATCTTTGATTTTATCATATTTCCGGGTGCTTTTTTATCCTCATCGCACAATACCCGTGACACCAGTCGGGGAATACACGTGCAAAAGAGAAGACTTGTTTCATCGCACAATACCCGCGGCACCAGCCCTGCATTTATCCCAGAGGCTTTTCCCCGTATTTGAAGAGGAGCAGATTGGTATCATCGACATCTGCCATCTGATTGACAGCGACGGTGAGGATGATATCTCTGCGTTTTCGCGGATAGAGTACTGCATTGCCGCTCAGTTCCAGTGCCCGGGTAGTTTCCTTCAGGTTCAGGCCGGCAGCAAGACAAAGCCGCAGGACTTTGTCGCGTCCGGGACAGCGTGTGCCTTTCATCACCTGGTAGTAATAGGATCTCTCCAGCCCGCTGTTGCGGATCAGCTCGCCGCTGTCCATTTCCTGCACGGTATCCAGGGAACGGAAATAATCCGGAAAAGTCTGAAAACTGTCCGCCACCTTTGGAAGATCCATGTATTCTTCCATTTCACGTGCAGAGTCGATATTTGAAAGAATCTTTGCAAGATTACTGGTTGTAGAGTCTTCCATGATGTCCGGACCTCCTTTTTCTTCTGGCATATTTTACATCTGTTCTGAGCCATTATAAATCATTTTTCCATGCAGGCTGTGGGCTGGCAGCCCACCAAATAGATACTTCCAGCCGATAAAATGTTTTATAACATTTACGTTTCAGAGAAAATCATATTTCGTTTGCCTTAAGAGGAGTTTTTTGTTACTTGCCATTCGAGGGGGCGTGTACAGAAACGGTTTTTGATGATTTGTCCCGGGTGCGGTTCGAAGCTTTTGACAAAGCAGGAGAAGACATTTACTATTTGACAGAGAATAAGCTTCATCGCTGTAATTCAGAGGAGCAGGGGGAATCCATCATAAGAACACCTGTTGCGGAGGTGCCTTGTCTGCCTGTCCGCAGGGAGTTTATTTCAGATATTCTTATTTTATGAATCTGCCGGCCGACATGAAAGATTTTCAGCAGGCCGGAGTTTATCAGACTCATACAGGGTATTGCAAAGGAAACAGGAAATGACGGAACTGGAAAAGCTGTGCGAACAGGCATTATATGAAGAGATACAGGATCTGGGAGACGGAAAGGCCATCGTCAGGGATGTCCCGACGGGCAGACTTCTCTACAGGAAAGTACTGACAGTCTACAACACTCAGGTCTTTGCATTTCTGAAAGACCATAAAAGCCGGCATGTTCCCCGGGTGGAATCCTTCAGAGAGGATGAAAATACTCTGATCGTCATCGAGGAGCTTGTCCAGGGCAGAACGCTGGAGGAGATATTGGATCAGGAAGAGGAAGCGCCTTCTTTTCAGGAAAGGATCCGTATTCTGACGGAGCTCTGTGACGGCCTGTCTTTTCTCCACAATGCGCAGCCGCCCATTATCCATCGGGATCTGAAGGCCTCCAACATCATGCTGACAGAGGACGGCGTGGTCAAGATCATCGATTACGACGCCGCCAAGATTTATATCAGCGGGGAGAAAAAGGACACTGTCCTGATGGGCACCCACGGCGTGGCGGCACCGGAGCAGTACGGCTTTGCGGCCTCGGATGTACGCACGGATATTTTCGCACTCGGGAGGCTGATTGAGAGAATGCTTCCGGACAATGCGGATGCTGCCGGAATCGTGGAAAAAGCCACCCACATGGATCCCAAAAAGCGCTATTCCTCCGTTGCCCAGATCCGGGAGCAGATCCTCCGCATCCGGGAACATGCTTCATCCTTTGACACCCGTCTGGAAAAAGTGATCCCGGGCTTTGACCCCCGCCGGAAGAACCACCGCCTTCTGGCACGCGCCCTTGCGGCGGCCCTGTGTGCCGTAATTGTACTTAGCTGCGGACTTGTAATCTGGAGACTGCGGATTTACCCGGAAAAGCGTAGGGAAGCCATGCGTGCAGGAATGAAGACCATACAGTCTGCGGCAAAGAATGACGGCGACACAGCCGGGGCCATTGACGGCTTTCTTGCACAGTTCCCATATGAAAAGATGAGCGGAGAGGAACAGCGCCTGTTCAGAGATGCCATGGAAGATGCACTGGCAGAATATACAGCGGCAGATGTGAAAACGGAATCTTTTTACAAAGTGCTTTCAGACCGGTATGTCGATGAACAGGATGTCGAAACCATACGGCAGTATGCAGAAACCGAAAGGCTGCTGGACAGCGGATCCTTTGAGAGCGCATTCGACAAGCTCCGTTCCTACAGAGATGCAGGGACAGCGGACGCAGAGGAAAAATGGGAAGATGCCCTGCAGCGCTGCAGGGAACGGGCTGTTTCCTTTGAGAAAACTTTTAACGAAAACGGGGCTGTATCCAGTGCGGGAAAAGCGATGGATTTGTATCAGATGCTTATGTCTGACGGTGACGAAGACATGGCAGCGGATGCAGAAGATTCCTTTGACCGGGTCTTCCGGGCTGTGCTTGACCAGGCGGATGCAGCAGGCAGAGAGGGAAAATACGAGGACGCGGAAAAGAAATATGTCATTCTTCAGGATTTCCGGAATACCGGGAAGACGGCGCAGATCGATCTTGAAGAAAGAATAGAGGCCAATAAGTACAGCAGGGCAGAGAGTTTTGTCAAAGATGAAAACTATACCTCTGCCCGCCGGATCTTCGAGGAACTGGGCGATTACAGGGACTCTGCCGCTCAGGCTCAAAAGTGCGGCTACCTGAATGCCGGACAGTTCATGCAGGATGAGAAATACAAGGAGGCGGCAGCAGCTTACGCCCTGTGCCCCGGCTACAAAGACGCGGACGAAAAGCTTACAGAAGCCCGGTACAGACACTGCAAATCGGTCTGTGAAAAGCCTGACGACGATGCATATGCCTGGATCGGAGAACTTGTGGATGCCGGGTATCCCGGAGCACAGGATGTGAAGAATACCATGTATCAGTGGCATGTGGACATCAGGAACGAAATCAACCTTCTCATGGGCTCCCAGCAGTCCACCCATATCCGGGTCTACCTCTACGGGGGACCGCCCGATGCCTCTACCCGGATCAGGCTGGAAACGATTGACAATGTGACCGGGGAACGCTCTTCCTGGACTTCACCGGAAGCGTGCTCCCGGGGCGGCTATGTCGACGCAAGCTACAATGTAAACACCTATGAATTCAGTATTTTCGAACGCGAACATACTGTCAATGCATACTCTGAAGACGGAAAACAGATCGGCAGCTGGACAGGTGTTTTCACAAAGGATTTCACCATGTGATGCCGCCGCTGATTTAGGGAAAATACCCGCTTTTGCATGTTTTTCTGCAAAAACGGGTATTTTATGCATATACATACCGTATATACAGATAATTGTGTATTTTATGCGCTATTTCTTCTGGAATTATGCGAAATACCGTGATTTTACCATATATTCTGCTCTTTTTTTCCTATGGATTACAGCAATTTTGCCATAGGTAAACACCCTTGTTTAGTTGACCTTTGTAAATCAGAACTGTATAATTGAGTGCAAACTTGTACATTTACGGATAATACCTGTAAGGGTATTTTTCTTATTGTACAGGCAGCTGCATCCACCCACGCAGCTGTCCGATCAGGATCGGATAGCTGTCATATTCCATCAGGAGGAAGTTTTAGTTATGAGAAAGAAACTTTTAGGAGTTCTCCTCGGAGCGGTCATGGCCGTTTCCCTCGCAGCCTGCGGCGGA
>ODAI012842083.1_pt1 | contig 15220 bp, 7 predicted proteins | sample 1539321 | NCBI WGS metagenome assembly ODAI01 (sample SAMN02144231, study PRJEB22623) | gut metagenome | biome: sheep rumen | host: Ovis aries | place: New Zealand
AGGGCCACACTATCCACGCAACTGCTGAGGAGGCTATCGAAGAGACTGAGCGTATGCTCAATGTTTACGCTGACTTCTGCGAGAAGGACCTGGCTATGCCTGTTGTAAAGGGCAAGAAGACTGAGAGCGATAAGTTCGCCGGAGCTGTTTCTACCTACGCTATAGAGGCTCTTATGCACGACGGTAAGGCTCTTCAGGCTGGTACTTCACACTACTTCGGTGACGGCTTTGCAAAGGCTTTCGATATAGAGTACACCGACAAGGACAACAAGAGAGGGTTCCCTCACCAGACAAGCTGGGGAGTTACTACACGTCTCATCGGTGCAGTCATCATGACTCACGGTGATGACAGCGGACTGGTACTGCCTCCTGCTGTAGCTCCTGTACAGGCAGTAGTCATTCCCATAGCTCAGCACAAGGAAGGCGTACTTGAAAAGGCTGGAGAGCTCCTTGAAGCACTGAAGGCTCAGGGTATCAGAGCTAAGCTGGACGACAGTGAGAACTCACCCGGATGGAAGTTCTCTGAATACGAGATGAAGGGTGTTCCGGTACGTATCGAGATAGGACCCCGTGACATCGAAGAGGGCAACTGCATAGTTGCTACACGTTACAACGGCGAGAAGAAAACAGTTGCTATCGCAGATATGCCTGTACTTGTAAAGGCACTTCTTGAAAAGGACATCCCTGAGGGTATGTTCAACAAGGCTGCTGAGAACCGTGCAAACAGAACATATGCCTGCACAACTATCGACGAGATAAACAAGTCCCTGGAGAAGGGCGACGGCTTTGTAAAGGCTATGTGGTGCGGCGAAGAAGCCTGCGAGGACGAGGTCAAGGAAAAGACCGGTGTAGGCTCCAGATGCATACCTTTTGAACAGGAGCAGCTCTCTGACAAGTGCGTTTGCTGCGGAAAACCGGCTAAGTGCATGGTTTACTGGGGCAAGGCTTATTAAAAAAATAAGCGCAAAAAGCTAAGAACTAAGTAAATGGAGGCCTTACGGCCTCCATTTTTTTGCGGGAAAGGATAAAAAAGTGGACGGCCTATGGCCGTCCGCTTTCAACACTTATCCGATTTATGCATTAGGGTCAAGAGTCGGTACCATTTCAAGGAGGAACTTCTGTATCTGAAGCGCATCCTGAACGGTAACTCCTGTTGTGTCAGGGTCAACGATGTTTACACGCTTCTGGGCATCTAATGTAAGATGCTTTTCTGCTGTGCCGTCAGCTCCGTATGTGTCCGGGTTTGATATGGACTGCATTACCAGTACAACGTCGTTCATCTTTATCTCATCGTCGCCGTCAGCGTCGCCCCATACACCCTTTATCTCTTCGCCTGTTGTGGGCTCTGTAGTTGGGTCTGTGGGTATCTCCTGCTCTTCACGGTCACCGATAACTCCGTAATATGCAGGCTTTGCCTTGTAGTCAGCATCAAAGAGGAGGGGGAGTCTGTTTGCTCTCCAGCTCTGGTCGTCTGTTACGCCCCAGAATACTACTGCGGAGATGCTGTCGCTGTACTCAACGATAGCGTCCATGATGCCCTTGTAGTACTCACCCTGGTAGTCGATGTACTTGGTGGGGTCATTCTGGTCAACTGTTGCGTCAAGCTCTGTTATCTGGATGTCCAGACCTGTAGCTGCGTACTTGGCAAGTGCCTTCTTATACATATCCACTGTGGGGAATGCGGAGGTAGCCATGTCTCTTGCGTCAAGGTGGGACTGGAGTCCGATTCCGTCAAGAACGCCCTTTTCGTTGAGCTCCTTGGCCATTGCGATGATAGTATCTATCTTGCTCATGTACTCGTTGTAGTCGTTGTAGTAGAGCTTACAGCCCTTAGGAGCGTACTCTCTTGCAAATGTGAAGGCATACTCTATGAATGAGTTGTCACCGAATACCTGTACCCATGCGGACTTCTCAGAGCCGCTGGAGCCCTGCTGGCCGGGGTCACGGGGCTTGCCGTCGTTTGTCCATGCCTCGTTTACAACGTCGCAGGCATAGAAGTTTACATCAGGATAAAGCGCTGTGAGCTCTGTGAAGTAGTTCTTGATGTAGTTCTCCATACGCTTTATCATTTTTTCCTTGGATACCCACTCACCGTCATCCTGGTAGCCTTCCTTGAAGAACCAGTCAGGAGTCTGGCTGTGCCATACGAGAGTGTGTACTCTTACAGGAATGTTATTTTTCTGGCAGTAATTGAGGAAGGGCTTTGCTGCGGAGAAGCTGACCTGAGGATTCTCGTCATCGCCTGTCTCTTCAACGTAAGCAAGGGTAGCCTTCTGGTTGAGGACAGCGTCAGGCTTCATCTCATTGCCGGCAGTAAGGCTTCCGCTGAAGTGCTTTTCAACCAGCTTCATAAAGGGCTTTGAGGAAAGGTTATCCGGAGTAATAGCGGTACCTATCTTGAATTTATCTGCAAATACAGCTCTGACGGATTTTATGTCCTCCTCTATCGGAACGTCAGGTACCTCTGTGAGGGTGAAGTCGTCGATATAGATGTCATCCTGGCCGCCTTCGATGTATACGAAAACGTCCTTCATTTCGTCAGTGAAGCTGACCTTCAGGTTCTCCACGGTATACCAGTCGCTTGTGCTGATATTCTTTATCAGGTTCTGGTAGTGGGGAGTGCCGTCGGGGTCGCTGTACTGGAAGCTGACAGTGCCGTTGGTATAGTACTTGCCTCTGAACTTGAAGCTGACATAGTATTCTGTATAGGGCTTGCATATTTTGTCAAGCTGGAATGCAGGACCGTTCCAGTCCTTTGAACGTCCGCTTGCAAGCAGTGATGTAGAGCCGCTTACAGCCATATCTGTGGATGCAGAGAGCTCTGTTGTGTCATTTTCACCTCTGTTGCAGAAGTAGGATACGTCGCCGTCCTCGAAGTCTGTAGAATAGATAACGGCGGAAGTATCAGCAGCGCCTACTGCTGATACAGGTGATACCTCCCCTGCGACGAATGCAGCGTTAACTGCGGATGCGGCTGAACTAAGAGCCATGGCTGCACCCATAACTCCCGCGATCAGTCTGCGGTAGTGATTTCCTTTCATGAGTATTCCTCCCAAAAATAATATTGCAAGCATATTTTATCATAATACGGATAAAAAGTCAATGCATTCTGTATAAAATCCGCAAAAAATGGCAAGGAGTATTATATTTTCGGTCAGGTCCAATGGTACACCCTCGTATCAGGGCAAAAAAAGGGAGACCCGAAGGTCTCCCTTAGTGCTGTATTTAATTAGTCATATGCAGGAAGTGTACCGATGCCGAGTATCTTCTTCTGTACAGCCTGTGCATCCTTTACGGAGAGTCCGTTGCCGGGGAGGTGGCAGTCTGCGTTTGCTCTTCCCTGTGCCTTGATGTGTGTGGAGTCTGTACCGTTGAGGCCGTACTTATCGTTGTTTGCAAGTACCTGCATGATAAGTACAACGTCGTTCATCTTTACTTCGCCGTTGTCGTCAGCGTCTCCGTAGAGCTTGGGAGCGGGGAGGTCGCCGTCGGTAGTTGTAGTTGTGGATGTAGTTGTTGTAGTTGTAGTAGTTCTGGAAGTAGTGGTTGTTGTTGCACTGCTGCCGTCCTTGTGGAGAACTACCTTCTCGATAGTAACACCGTCGCCGTGAGGCCAGAATACCATTGCCTTTACAGTTGAGCCAACGTTGGAAGGGATTGTGTAGTCAACAGTAACTTCCTTGTTTGCGCCTACCTTGACACCTTTGAAGTCCTCCTGGAACCAGTCGCCGTTCCATGTACCGAATGCACCGGATACCTCTGTGTCGTTGGAATTTACCTTGATGTAGAGAGTAGCGGACTTTGCACCCTGAGGAGCGAACTCTGCGAAGTTGTTGATGCCTCCGTCTGTTCCCTTTTCTGTACCAACGTTCATGTCAGAGGGGAGGAGAACGATGTCGTTATTAACGGGAGTAGAAGTAGTTGTAGTAGTTCTGCTTGTTGTGGATGTAGTTCTGGAAGTGGTTGTTGTTGCTGAGCTGCTGCCGCCCTTGTGAAGCACTACCTTCTCGATAGTAACGTCGTCGCCGTGAGGCCAGAATACCATTGCCTTTACAGTTGAACCAACGTTGGAAGGGATCGTGTAGTCAACAGTAACTTCCTTGTTTGCGCCTACCTTGACGCCTTTGAAGTCCTCCTGGAACCAGTCGCCGTTCCATGTACCGAATGCACCGGATACCTCTGTGTCATTGGAATTTACCTTGACGTAGAGAGTAGCGGACTTTGCACCCTGAGGAGCGAACTCTGCGAAGTTGTTGATACCGCCGTCTGATCCCTTTTCTGTACCAACATTCATGTCAGAGGGGAGGAGAACGATGTCTCCGGTATCGGGAGTTACAGTTGTGGTGGTAGTTGTGTTGTTATAGGGGTCGTTGTATGTAGTTGTAGTAGTTGTTCCGGTATTGATGCTTGAAGAACCGGAGTATATCTTGGTTACGCCGTCGATCTTGCTTACAGTGGAACCGGTGCCGTACTTGGAATAGAGACCGGCAGCAGCGCCTACGAGACCTGCGTTGTAGTCAAGAGCAACTTCGTTGCAGACATAGTCCTTGATGGAATCCTGATATGTGCCGTTTGAGTCGGAAGGTCCGCCTACGAGAGCACCGATAAGTGTAGGACTGCCGGACTTAGCCTGTGTTGTATCACCCATTTCAGCATAGCTGCTGTAGCCGGATGCTGCTCTGTGGTGAGCGTTCTGGGGGTACTTGCTGCCGATACCTACAACAAAGCTGTAGCCGGAGGGGTTATTGCCCGTGATGTAGTCCATCTGGCCCTTTGCCCATGTTGTGTGGTCAGCGTTGGAGTGCTTGGATGCTACGAGAGCTGTGAACTGCATTGAGCAGTTGAGACGTGCACTGCCCCACTTGTCGAGGAAGTAGTATCCGTTCTGAGTTTTCTGCTGAGTAGTAGATGTTATCCAGTTGTTTACCTTGCCCCAGTTGTTTGTAGCTTCTGCGATAAGGCAGGCAGCACCGAGGTCGGAGTTCTCCCAGCCGTGTACCCAGCCGAGGTACTGAGTTACCTTGCTCTGAGCGTCGCTGAGGTAGCTCTGGTTATTGGTAGCGAGGTAGAGAGCTGCTGCTGCCCAAGCCTGCTCGTCCTTGCAGGAGCTGTTCTTATAGAACCAGTCTCCGGTCCTGGACTGAAGGCCTTCTGTAGCTACCTGGTTGTACTGTGTTGAGAACTTGTAGAGAGCCTCAGCGTAAGTAAGGTCCTCCTTGTTGCCGAAGTTCATGTAGTTGAATGCGAGAGCTGCGGCATACTGAGCAGCAATATCGCTGGCGCCGTTGTTGGACCAGTACATACGTCTGCTGCCTGTCTGGTTCTCAGGAGCGCCCCAGTAGTCGTGGTCTTCGTCGCCGTTGCCCTTCTGGTAGAGAAGGCTTGTAACGGTGCCGCCGCTCATCTTTGTGGAACGCTTGAAGAAGTCACAGAAGTGGTCTGTGATGAGCTTGAGGTGGTCGCCCTGACCAGTAGCCAGATATGCGTCCTTGAATTCGTAGTAGCTCCAGCCGAGAGTAGAGGCAGTGTAGCCCTGAGGGAGACCGAACATAGCGTGGTCACCGGCATCGTGGAAACCTCCGGTAACCTCGTCGCTGGTATGGCAGTTGCCTCTCCATGAGAGACCGGTCTTGGAACTGATGTTGCCGCACATATTGGCGTCATAGAAATAGAGAGAGTATTGAAGGAGCTTAGCGTAGTCGTCGGTGCCTCCTGCTGCATTTGCTGTGAGGGAGGGAGCTACAGTAGCTGTCGGAGCAGCTAAAGGAGCGGCAAATGCGGAAACAGCCACGATACCGCTAAGGATCGTGGATTTGATTCTTGTCAATGTTTTATGCATATTATCACACTTCTTTCAAGAAAGTCTGCCTATAATATGTCTTAACATCATTATACAGGGTTTTTTCGGAAAAATAGTTACATTTTGATTACAATATTATTACAATATGGTGAATATTGCCTCCGAATTCACACTTTTGTTACATTATCCAAAAGAATGGTTAACAATTATTGCGGCTTTGTGCTGTTTTTCACCATTAATGTTGCCTGATGTTAACAAAAGGCTCCCCGAAGGGAGCCTTTATCATTTTTACTTTACAAAGTCAGCAGGGTCAAGTGAGGGGACAAGTTCAAGGAGATACTTCTGTATCTGGAGCGCATCGTTTACTGTAAGACCGCTGGTCTCGTGCTCATAAACATTTGCGTAGAACTGGCCCTTCTCAGTGATGTGGTCCTTGTCGCTGCCGTTAAGTCCGTACTTGTCCTGGTCAGCCATTGACTGCATTACAAGTACAACGTCGTTCATTTTGACCTCTTCATCGCCGTCAGCGTCGCCCCATACACCTGTCTCAGGGTCTGTTGGAGTTGTGGGAGGTTCTGTAGTCGTCGTTGTAGTTGTAGTGGTGGTAGTTGTGGTGGTTGTGGTAGTTGTCGTAGTTGTAGTTGTGGTAGTTCCTGCATTGCTTGCAAACTGGAAATTCTCGTTTATCTCGGAAGCACTTGCTTCAACAGCCTTTGCACCGGAGCTGTCACCGCCGTACTGGCTTACAAGCGGAGCGCAGGCCAGAACGAAGCATCCGTTGTAGTCAAGAGCAGGCTCTGTACAGCTATAGGAATTCTGGTGGTCCTCATAGCCGCCGCTGCTGTCAGGACCGCCCAGGAGTGCACCGTAGAGGATGTACTTTGCAGCGGTATTGTCAGAGGGATTTCCCGTGCCGGGGTTAGCAGCTCTGTGGTGGTAGTGTGTGGGGTAGCTGTCACCGTAGCCAACGAGATAGCTCTTATATGCTGTGCTGGAATTGAGGATGCAGTCCATCTGATGCTTTGCTGCGGCCTGGAGGTTCGAGTCGCCGCTTCTCCATGCGATGCCCTGGAGAGCGCAGTTGTATCTTGCAGAACCCCAGCCCCAGTTAGCAGCGTAGCTTCCTGTGGAGAATGAGCTTCCGCCGGTGTCTCTTACTTCGAGAGCAGCCTCGTTCTGGTACTTGGTGCCGTCAAAGCCAAGCTCGCCCAGGAGTGCGGAGTAGCCGCTGTATACCTTGCCCCAGCAGTAGAGCCAGCCGTCATAATCGCCGTTGCTGTATGCCTTGTTGCCTGTCAGTGTGATAGGAGGCTTGTAGCCTGAGGGCAGTGTGCCGCCGTTTTCAGCCAGGTCGCACCAGAGCTGGCCCCATGCTATATCGTCTCCAAGGGAACTGCCTCCGCCGTACATATTGCCACGGCCTGTAGCCTTGTATGAGGGATACTTAGCTCCGAATGCAGCTAAAGCCTTGCCGTATTTCAGGCACTCGGCAGCATAGGCAGGGTCAGAGTCCTTGAATGCCAGTGCACTTGAACCCAGAGCTGCTGCCATTTCTCCTGCGGAGTCAGCAATAGGTGTAGAGGGACTTGCCCAGTATACAGTTCTCTTCATTGTCTGAGTCTCAGGGGCGGTCCATATGCTGTGGTCCTCACCCTCAGAGGCTATCTGGTCAACATAGGCGATTACATTTCCGCTGTCGTCCAGGAAGGTTACCTTCATGAAGTAGTCGCACATATTTCTGAGTATGTACATAAGGTGGTCGGTGCAGTCAGCCTTCTCGAAAGCTTCTGGGTAAGAGAAGTATGACCATGCCAGTGAGGTGGCGGCGAATCCCATGGTCATTGAGAACTTGATGTGGTCTCCGGCATCGTGGTAGCCTCCGGATGCATCAACGGTATCAGAACCGCCGTTTGCAGCCTTCAGAGCGGCCTTTTCGCCGGATGAGAGGCCTTCACCGGCATCAATGCTTGCTTTGCCGTCGTAGGTATGGCAGTCCTGTCTCCAGGTGAGGGGGCCGCCGGTGATGTTTTCGCCGCAGGCATTTGCGTCAAAGAAGTAAAGTGAGAGTGCCAGTGCCTGAGTGTAGTCAGGGTCAGAGGCGGCATTTGAGGTCACGGATACGCTGGCCGAAGGTATGGAAGCTGCTGTCAGTGCGGCAGCCATTACGCCTGTCACGGCTTTTTTGATTTTAGATTTGAGTGACATAGTATTAACTCCTTTCATTCTGGGCATTAGCCCTTTATCAGTGTCATCCTCCCGTAAAGATACACAGATATTCATTTTATACTTTAATTATAGCAGACTTTGCCAATAATTTGTTAATAAAGTATGTACTTTTTGTGATTTCCGCAAAATTTCGGCAGTTAGTTCAAAATTACATACCTTCTATTGTACGAAATACCCTAAGCAGTTACTGCTCAGGGTATTTCCGTGCTTTTTTCTTCAGCCGCTTTTCGGCATACATTATTTCGTCAGAGCGTTTTATAAGTGTTTCTATGTTCATGTCCCTGCGGTCAGAAGATGTGAATACACCTACGCTGGCAGATATGCTGTATGGACTTCCGGCACTGTGTTCTTCAAGATAGGACCTTATCTTGCTGCGGATGCTTTCCTCTGAGACCTTTCCGTTCATTACGGCGAGCATCTCATCACCGCCAAGCCTTACCAGAAGTGCGTCCTCCGGGCAGGCGGACTTCAGAGCGTCAGCCACCATGCGGATAGCACGGTCTCCTGCAACGTGTCCATGAATATCGTTGATGCCTTTCAGGTCGTCAAGGTCGGCAAGTGCAGCCGTTATAGTCCTGCCCGGAACGGCATCCCCGAACCTTTTCTCGTACTCCTCCATGAAACTGATACGGTTGCAGAGTCCGGTAAGGCCGTCAATGCGGTATATCTCCTCCAGACGCTTCATAAGGTAACGCTGGCACTGGTTGTTGACATAGCCGCCGATAGCGTTGTTCACTGCGTTTATCACTATCGGGATGCGGCAGTAGAAGAGGGAGTCCTCAAAGGGACAGTGAAAGACTGCGTATCCAAGGGGGACGTTCAGATAGTCTATCAGGGAGAAAACTATGGGGCAGTTCTTGTTAAGAAGCCTTTTTATATCTGGGACCATATTCCTGCGCCAGAGGGATTTCGGCTTGTATTCCACGTCGGAGCCGAAGTCCTCTACAACACACATCTCATCGTCGAAAACATCTGTGTCCTTTTCACGGAATGGGTCCGCAGAGGGTATGGTGCAGCTCTTGTTGATAACACAGGTCATGTCGGCAAAGACAAAGCTGTCGAAGAGGGCAGATACCTCCTCTATGCTGCGGCAGTTCTGTATTTTCTCGGACCTTCTTGAAAGCGCCTGATTGTCTCCCTGTATACGGGATATCCTGTTGTTCAGGATATGCATTATGGATGGGATGTTCACAGTCACATCATCCCGGCATCCGCATGAACCTGCTATGATAGGCTCAGGTTCAACGAAGGGGGAGCCGGTGAACTTCCGGGTGCGGAATATCTCATCAGCGGCCTCAGCTACCTTGGCTCCCATGAGGGTGTAGCTGCAATTGGATGAGGTTATTTTCGGTGCAGAGACATATATATCCTCTATGCCGTCAAATCCGGTGACGGCGGTGTCCTCCGGGACTTTTATGCCGTGGTCCTGCAAGACCCTGCTTACGGTTATGGCCATGGTGTCGTTGGCGCATATTATGGCTCTGGGAACTCGGTTTTCTGCGATGAGCTTTTCGGTAGCCTCTTTTGCGGGGCCGTCCCAGAAGTCGCCGTAGCTTATCATGGAGTCATTGAAGTCTATGCCTTTTTCTGCAAGGACCTTCTTTATGACATTCCCTCTTTCCTCTGAGAACTCATTTCCCTTTAGTCCGGCCATATAGTGGATGTCAGTGATGCCGTGGAAGTCTGTGATATGGCGGACTATCCTTTCAAATCCACTGGTGAAATCAAATCCTAAATTGATACATCCGGGGAAAGCTCCGTCAATAGTCATTACCGGGACACCATATCCCGATGCTCTGGCGATGAGCTCCTCGACGGTGCCACGGTGTTTAATTGTCTCTACAGCAATTACGAGAACGTCTATCAGACCGAAGTCGATGAGGTCGAAGAGGTGGACTTCCGCAGTATTTCTGGTGTCAAGATAATAGAGGTCAGAGCATAGGTTGTAAACAAAAAGACTGTGTCCCTTCCGGACTGCCTCTCTGTTGAGGGATATGACAAGGTCATAGTTGGTCCCTTCACTGAGGTGTGAAAGACACAGTGCTATTATCTTTCTTCCGTTTATCATATTAAACTCCTGTTGTTTAAAGCGGATAAATTCTTTCCTTTTATCATAACATATTTATCACTTTTTGTCAAGCCAGTGTGACACTGGACCCGGCCACGCTGGCGCTTGCTCTGCTCGCTAACTTTGTACGCAGGACCTACTCTGCTTTCGCTTACGTGAACAATTACTATTTTATGGATGTGTTCAGGTAAGGGGGAAGCTGACAGAAACAGCATTCACATCCATGGGCGCCGGGGAATATAATGGAGCGAGGGAGGGAAAGGCTCCCTCCCGAAATCGGGCGCCATGCGCCTTATGGAGGAATTATTATGGCTGCTTTCTACAATCAGGCTACGCTCTCTTACAACGGGACCGTTACCTCTTCTAATATAACAACAGGTGAGATACTGGAGGTCCTTTCTGCGGAAAAGACTGCTGTCACTGACTCCTATACCACTGGCGACGAGATAGTTTTTGCTGTCAGCATGGTCAACAGCGGTACCTCCGCCCTGACCGGTCTCACTCTCTCCGACGACCTGGGTGCCTACAGCTTCGGGGAACCGCCTGCACAGGCTGTGCCCCTCACTTATGTCCCGGACTCCCTGAAGTACTTCATCAACGGAGTGCTCCAGCCTTCTCCGGCAGTTCCCAGAGTCTCACCCCTTACAGTTTCCGGTATTGAAGTCCCGGCAGGCGGCAATTCAATGGTGATGTATGCTGCAAGAGTAAATGAGTTCGCACCTCTCGGTGAGGATTCTTCTATCACCAATACTGCTGAGATAACCGGTACAGGCATAACCGGCGTTTCCGCACAGGATACCATAGCCTCTGCTGACGGTGCTGTGCTGACTATCAGCAAGTCCCTCAGCCCTGTTGCTGTGGAGGAAAACGGCTCTGTGACTTACACCTTCACTATCCAGAATTCCGGCAATGCCGAAGCCTCTGCGTCAGACGACATCATATTCACTGACACCTTTGACCCCATTCTCACAAACCTCACAGCAGAGTTCAACGGTACTCCATGGACTGCTGCAAACTACACCTATGACCAGTCCACCGGAACATTCACAAGTCTTGCCGGCCAGATAACAGTGCCTGCGGCCACATTCTCACAGGACCCTCAGTCCGGAGTATGGAGCGTTCAGCCTGGTATCAGCACGCTGACTATCACCGGAAATATAAGCTGAATATAAACGTTCGGGGCGCCTGAGAAGGCGCCCCTTTTATTTAACTATATCATGTTTTACAGACGTCACTTATCTTCATCATGTTTTACAGACGTCCCTTATCTTCGTCTGTTTCTTATTATCGAGCGTCCGCTCAGATAGGTCAGTACAAAATACCCTCCGTATATCAGTATTATCACTGCCGCCGTCATGATTATGGAGGGCAGCATATTCTGTGATGTGAAGAGCTCAAGGAAATTCTGGCAGAACTTTATTCCGAATATTGAATGTATCAGAGCAACTGTCAGGGGAAGGAAGAAGAACACTGCCGTCTGGATGAACAGTGACTTTGAGATAGACTTCTCCTCTGCACCTATCCTTCTGAGCATCTCGTATCTCTCATAGCTGTCTGTACAGTCTGAGAGCTGTTTAAGTGCGATTATAGCCGCACAGGTGATGATAAAGGTGAGTCCCAGGTAGAGTCCCACGAAAATTATCATTGCTCCGATGCCTATGCACATATCGGCTATTGCCAGTCTTGTGGTAACATAGGAGAAAACGTAGCTGTAGCTTTCAGGGCCGTAAGTGTCCTCCTGCCATTGGAGTATAGTTTTTACCACTTCGGTATCTGTGCTGCGCTTTTCATCCTTGCCGGCGGCTTTATAATTGCCGTAGAAGGAGCGCTGTTTTGGGATCTCACCTTCGAGGACGCTGTCGTCAACTACCATTACGCAGGCAGTCTCGTGAGTTGCAGTCATCTCGATAGAGTTGTACAGGGCCTTGCCGAAGGCCGGGTGGAGCTCATGGCCTGAGTAGTTTATAGTGATGCCGTCTGCGGCGGCCTTGCTGAAACCGTCAGAGAAAAACTGAGCATCAGAGAGTATGAAGTACTTGTCAGGAGAGATAGACTCTGTCTCCTTGCCGAAGAGCTCCATCAGTGCGTTGTAGTCGCTTATTTTTACGGTCCGCACACCAATATTGTCGATACCGTCGATAAAGGCACCGTGGTCCTCATGGGCTTTTATCACTTCGCTGAGGTGGTCCCCTAAAAGGTCTGCAACTGTTGTCCTTCCCTCGGTTTTTTTGTCCTGCAAAAAGACATCTATGCTCACTGTATCATCGAAAACATCAGCGATGCCGGCCTTTTCTATGAGCTCCTCAGGAGTTTCTTTTGCGTACTCCTCCTTGTGCTGGTTATCCTCGGAAAGACCTTCGTAGTTCATCATAGTGAGCTGAAAGTCTGCCGGACAGCACTCCCGGAATTCTTTATTGAGTGCGCTCCGGAATGCAAAGCAGGTGGAGAGAGTGCATATCGTCAGAAAAAGTATGAGACTGATTATAGTCATGGATAGCACCGTGGTATTGACCTTGCTGCTTATCTGCCTGAATGTAAAGCTGTTGAGGTCCTTGAAGTAGACTTTTTTCACGGACATGAACAGTTTCAGCATAAGTCCGGATATGGACCAGAATACCAGCAGAGTGCAGATGCCTCCGAGAGCAATGGAGAGCAGCAGCTTTTTGTTGGTAAGGTCCCTTTGGTTTATCGCTGCGGTATAGTAGGCATAGGCCAGTCCGCAGACTGCTGCGATGAATATGGCTATGCAGAGCCATGGATTCTTTATTTTCAGCTTTTCAGACTTCTTTCCTGCCTGTAAGAGGTCCAGCAGCCTGCACCTGCTTATCATCATGCTGTTGAAGAGCATCACTACCAGGTAGGCTATGCCGAAGTTGATGACAGTGCGTCGGACAGCTTTTGTTGAGATGATGAATTCATATGAGCTGACGTCTGCCTCGAAAAGGTCCGAGACAAGGGCACTCATGAACTGTGAAAGTCCTATGCCAATGGCAAGGCCTGCAAAGAGGGAGCCGATACCTATCAGCAAAGTCTCCACCAGGAGTATGGCTGATATTTTCCGCTTGCTCATTCCAAGGACAAGATATATGGCGAACTCCTTGTTTCTCTTCTTCATAAGAAAACGGCTTGCGTAGATTATGAGGAGCCCAAGGACTACCGAGACAAAGGCACTCATGCTTTTCAGGAGAGTCTTTATGACATTACCTACCTCAGGAGCGTGTGAAAGATACTGTGTGAAGGCCTTCTGCTCCTCGACGGAGTTGAAGAGGTAGAATATAGACACACCGATGACAAGTGTGAAAAAGTAAACGGCATAGTCCTTGATACTCTTGCGGATGTTGCTGACTGATAGCTTAAAGAGCATCGCTGACGTCACCTCCAAGCAGGGTAACAACGTCTATTATCCTGTCAAAGAACTGCTTGCGGCTGTTGTCACCCCGGCTGAGCTCGCTGAACAGCTTTCCGTCCTTGATGAATATGACCCTTGATGCATAGCTTGCAGTGAAGGAGTCGTGAGTTACCATCATTATGGCAGCGCCCTGCTCACGGTTGAGGTAGTTGAAACGTTCAAGGAGCAGCTTTGCAGACTTTGAATCCAGAGCACCTGTAGGCTCGTCGGCCAGTATTATCTTAGGCTCAGTTATGATAGCTCTTGCAGATGCCACACGCTGCTTCTGTCCGCCTGACATCTGATAGGGATACTTCTCCAGCACGTCAGTTATGCCGAGCTGCTCTGCAACACGCTTTACAGCCGGGTCTATCTGCTTTGCAGGGTAGTTCTTTATGGAAAGAGCAAGTGCGATATTCTCGTAGGCTGTGAGTGTGTCGAGAAGGTTGAAGTCCTGGAATATGAACCCCAGCTTTTCGCTGCGGAAACGGTTGAGCTGTCTGCCCTTCAGACGGGTTATATCAGTATCCTCCAGAAATATCTGCCCGGCAGTCACTCTGTCGATAGTGGAGATGCAGTTGAGAAGAGTGGTCTTTCCGCTGCCTGATGCTCCCATTATCGCAACGAACTCTCCCTGCTCTACGGAGAAGGAGATGTCGTCTATAGCCTTTGTCAGATTTGACCTGCTGCCGTAGTATTTTTCTATGTTGCGTATTTTTAGCAGTTCCATATGCGGCCTCCTGTGTTGTTTTCTGTATCTATTATACATCGTATTTTGCGGCGGGTCGTTAGTTTATTGTTACGGAAGGTTACAATTTTGTAAGGTGAAAGGCTGCGGAGCCGCAGTATGGCCGGTTCAGGCCATGTAAAGGTCATTCCTGCCGAAGGTGAATATTATTTCAGTGTACTCTCCCTGCACTGACTCGGCTCTGACGCTGTGTCCCAGTCTCTGGCAAAGGCTGCGGACGATGTAAAGGCCCATTCCCGTGGACCTTGCTCTTTCACGGCCGTTCTGGCCGGTATAGGACTTCCCGAAGATGTAAGGCAGGTCCGATGCGGCTATGCCGATGCCGTTGTCCCGGAAATGCAGAGTTGTACTGTCGCTGTTCTCCTCCGCCCAGACGTTCAGCTCAGGCGTGCGGTCAGGGGAGAAGTACTTCATGCTGTTGCCTATGAGCTGACCGAATATGTACTCCAGCCACTTGCCGTCAGTCATCACTTTAAGCTCAAGGCCGGATGTGTTTATGACAGTTCCTCTCTGCTGGAGCTCATCCCTGTTCCTGGTGGCAGCAGCTCCAAAGGCCTTTCCAAGGGCGGTCTCCTTTATTATGTAGTCCTTTTCAGCATTCTCGCTTCGTGCATAGAAAAGAACGTTTTCGATGCAGTCGTCCATGCGCTTTATCAGCGGCAGGTACTTTCCGCCGCTTTTACCGTCATTGTGGCACATTAGCATCATTCCTGCCACAGGCAGCTTTACTTCGTGTACCCACAGTTCTATGAATTCCCGGAATTCGCCGGAGCTGCGCCTGCATTCTGCGGCGGTCTCGTACATGGACCGGCAGGCCTCTGAAATTACCCTGCAAAGTATCTCTCCCTCGGCAAATTCCGGTGCTTCCATTACCTCGGATATAAGATATTTCTTTTCCAGGCCTTCAATCGCCGCATTGACCTCGCAGTAGAACCTCCGCTTCCTGAGAAAGTCCCAGAAGAATATGCAGAGCCCTGCTGTGATGAATAT
>ODAI013055349.1_pt1 | contig 15220 bp, 11 predicted proteins | sample 1539321 | NCBI WGS metagenome assembly ODAI01 (sample SAMN02144231, study PRJEB22623) | gut metagenome | biome: sheep rumen | host: Ovis aries | place: New Zealand
TCCTCCAGCCGATACACATGGCGAGCGCATACAAAGGCGTTTGCCATGCAGACAAAAAGGGCAGACAAGCAAAAGAATTGTACAAAAACAGACGGGAGACGCGGTTCCGGCGCAGAAATCGCTTTGAGCGGGCGAGCGAACGCATGTGAGCGAGTCCAATTTCTTATTCGCTCAACCGCGCATTTCAGCGACGGGTTCGCGTCGGTAGTCTGTTTTTGTTGGGACTCATTCGCCTGTGCCCTTTTTGTCTTACTTGTGAATGGATTATAATGCGTTTGCCCTGTCTGCCAGTATGACAATTGTAGACTTTAAGCGTATTGCGTGGTAATATAGAAGAACGGTGGGTTTTCATGCAGAAAGATAATGCACGTTTCTATATTATTGGCGCAGGATTTGCAGGGCAGATGATTGCCCAGGACATCAAGCGCAAAAAAGTGTTCGGTTCCGTAGCAGCCTTTTTAGATGACGACAAAAAAAGAATAGGCACACAGATTGACGGAATCCCGGTTTTAGGACCAATCAACGACACCACCAAAGTTCTCCGCTGTGCACGAAACGACGAGGCTATCATCGCCATGCCCAGCGCACCAGTTGAACGCATCCGGGAACTCTACGAAGTGCTCAAGGCCTCGGGCTTTATCCGCATCCGTATTCTGCCCAGTGTAAGCCAGATTGTTGACGGAAGCGCCCACCTGGTTCAGACCCGCGAAATTGACCCCCTGGATATTCTGGGACGCACGCCCATTACTGTTCCCTTACACGAAAGCCTGCGCTACCTGAGGAGAAAACGAGTCCTGATAACGGGAGCGGGCGGTTCCATCGGCTCTGAACTGGCAAGACAACTTTTGAGCGGTGGAGCGGAAAGACTCTATCTTTTTGGTCACGGAGAGAATTCAATCGTCAGCATTTACAGGGAGCTGATTGTCCTGCAGAACGAAGGTGTTGGCGAAAAGGCAACTGTTGTTCCGATTATCGGTGACATGAAAGACCGTCAGTATGTTGATTATATAATAGAACAAACCCATGCTGATGTAATTTTTCACTGTGCCGCCTACAAGCATGTTCCCATGATGGAAGAAAATCCGGTTGCCTCAATAGAAAACAATGTATTTGGCACAAAAAATCTGCTGGACGCTTCACTAAAACATGGAGTACACCGTTTTGTACTCATCAGCACGGACAAGGCTGTGGAACCGGTCAGCGTCTACGGTGTGAGCAAAATGCTCTGTGAAAAACTTGTACTGGATGCGGCAAAATCTGCAAAAGACCAGAATGCCTTTATGTTCGTCAGGTTCGGCAATGTACTGGGCTCACGAGGTTCAATTCTTCCCCTCTTTATGAATCAGATAAAAAACGGCGGTCCGGTTACGGTAACAGATCCCAGCATGGAACGTTTTTTCATGACTATTCCGGAAGCATGTTCGCTGGTACTCGAAGCGGGCGGCGTGGGAAAGAACGGAAAGTCATATCTTCTGGACATGGGAGAGCCGGTAAAAATCATGGACCTTGCGGAACAGATTATTACTTTCAGCGGACTTGAACCTCACAAGGACATTGAGATTAAAATCATCGGCATGCGTGAGGGTGAAAGACTTGAAGAACCACTCTGGCTTCCTGAGGAAAATCCTGTCAAAACCGACTATGAGAAAATTCTGGAACTTAAAAACCTTGAAATGGGACACGATGAACTGGAAGAACTTCTGGAAGCCCTCTACCCCATTTGTTTTTATACATCCAGCGAAAAAAATAAGTTCAGAAACAAGGCCATGCTTATCTCCCTGCTGAGGGGAAATGTTCCCTCACTGGATGCCCACTACAGCAAGGCTCACGACCAGGGAAACATCATCGACCGGGAAAGCAATTTGACAAAGGTAACGCTATGAAAGATTCTGCGCCCACAACTTCTTCTCCACTTAAAGTACCTTTTTTTCATGCCTCACTGGGAGAAGCGGAAAAAAAAGCCGTCTGTGATGTAATTGACTCCCTCTGGCTGACCACGGGAAAAGTGACCCAGGGCTTTGAGGAAGATTTTAAGGCCTTTACAGGGGCAAAGCATGCTTTCGCCGTAAACTCAAACACCAGCGGTATGATTCTTGCCATGGATGCATGCGGCGTAAAAGCAGGAAAGGCGGTCATTACCACTCCCTACACCTTTGTGTCTACAGCGGCCTGTGCAATTCATCTGGGTGCCGAAGTACGCTTTGCAGATATTGAAAAAGATTCCTATTCCATTGACCCGGAAAAAATTGAAGAAATCCTTAAAAAAGACACTAAGCATGAAATCTGTGCCATCGTCCCCGTCCATATCGCGGGAAATCTCTGCAACATGGAAAAAATCTGCGCTCTGGCCCGTGCCTACAGTACGCCGGAAAACAAAATTTATGTCATAGAAGATGCGGCCCATTCTTTTCCGTCAAAAACTAAGCGCGGCTATGCAGGCCTTTTGGGGGATGCGGGGGTTTTTTCTTTTTATGTAACAAAAACAATCACGACAGGCGAAGGCGGCATGGTCACCACAAACAATGACGAACTTGCAAAACGCATACAGATCATGCGCATGCACGGCATGGACAGAAATGCCTGGGACAGATACACCAGTCCGCGCGCCTCCTGGGAATACGACATCATTGAATGCGGCTATAAATTTAATCTGCCTGATATTCTGAGCGCCCTGGGACGGGAACAGTTAAAGCGGGCAAATCTCTTTTTTGAAGAGCGGAAAAAAATCGTAGAACGCTACAATGCCGCATTTAAAGACTGTGATTATCTGCAGTTACCGCCGGACGGAGAAGGAAACGCCTGGCATCTCTACTTGCTCCGCATCAAGCCTGAAAAACTGAACTGTGACCGCAATACTTTTGCCCGTGAACTGCAGGCTGACGGCATAGGAATTTCCATGCATTTTATCGCCCTCTTTAAATTCACCTACTGGCAGAAGCGCTATGCAGATTTTACTGCTGAAAATTATCCCAATGCGGCCCAACACACTGACAACACCATCACCCTTCCCCTCTGGCCGGAAATGCCCGATGAAATGGTGGAGACCGTCATCAACAGCGTCAGGAAAACTGGTGAAAAACATAAGAAATAGGAAAGTCTATGTGTGCAAAGAGAAAGACAAAAGAAGAACAGAAAAAACTGATTTTCTCAAATGAATTTTTCAGCGACATGGAAAGCGAAAACATGCTCTATGCGGTACTCATCCGGAGTCCTGTAGCAGATGCCCAGCTAAAAGCCATTTCCCATCCCAGTCTGCCCCAGGGCTATTTTATTTTTGATGCAAATGACATCATCGGGAAAAAGACAATCCAGACACTGGGACTGGAGATTCCGGTATTCTGTACGGGTGAAATCCGCTATATTGGAGAGCCCCTTGGCATTCTGGTCGGAAAGGATGAAAAGAAACTCCGCGAGCTTTTAAACAGCGTAGAAATCCGCTATGAGGAAAGACTGAATGACAGCACGGAACTTCTGGCAGAGCGCAATATTGTTACCGATGAAGGAATCGACCGTTTTTTTGAGGAAGCGGCCTTTACGGTGGAAGACACCTGGATTTCCCAGATTCATCCAAAAAATTACAGCGAGCCAAACGGTGCCTTCTGCTATCTGAAAAACGGTCTGCTTTATGTCTACACACCTACCCAATGGCTCAGCCACATGAGAAAATCAATTTCTGCCGTTACGGGAATGGATAAAAATGATATCGTCATCACCCGGACGCAGTTTTCAGAACTGGACACAAACACCCTCTGGATTGACTCACAGATTGCCGCCCAGGTCAGTACCGCCGCACTAAAGACCAATGCTCCCGTAAAACTGGTACTCACGCGAGAAGAACAGCAGCAATTTATAGAAAACGCCGCACCAGTCTCCATTTCACACAAAACAGCCCTGAACGAAAAGGGAGAAATTCTGGCGGATGACATTACCATTACGGTAGACGGCGGTGCCTACAATCCCTTTGCCCGGGAATTTATCGACCGACTCTGTATTGCAAGCTGCAATGTGTATACGCCAAAAGCGGTAAGGATTAGCGGCAAGGTCTACTCTTCTGCATATCCGCCCTATTCCATTGATTTGTCTACCATCGACAGCCATTCAATCTACGCCATGGAAAGTCAGCTGCAGAAAATAACGGAAAAAACCGGGCTGGACCCCATTGAACTGAGGACGCGGAATTACATAGTGGCAGGCAAAAAGAAAAAGGTGCTGCCCTTTCAGGTGGGCGGCGAAAATGTCATGGAGACCATACAGGCCCTCTGCCACTCCAGCGATTTTATACGCAAATACACAACCTACCGCCTTAACGAAGCCAACCGCTATCTGCAGAACAATAATTCGCCTTTTGCGCCGCCCCTGCGGGGAATGGGATTTGCCTGCGGATTTTCGGGAAGCGGCTATAACGGAACCAGTTTCATCAAGTCAAACCCCTCTCTGGAAGTTACGATGGAAAAGGACGGAAGTCTGCATATTCACGCTCTGCCTACATCAAGTGCAGTCTGGAACATCTGGAAAGAAATTGCCTCAAATACACTGGGAATCAGCGAAAAAGACATCGTTCTGAATTCAGAATTTACTATAGAAAAAGAACCCGAGGCTCCGGAAACAATCAACAGCAACATCAGCATTATGACCCAGCTGCTAAAAAGTGCCTGTGAATCCCTGCGCCGCAAAAAGGACAATGCTGAACTCCCCCTCACCATCAAAAAAACGGTCTCCCTCTCCAAAAAAAATATGTGGAGCAAGGATGAATTTGCGGGCATTCCCTTTTTGAATACAGCCTTTGCGGCCTGTGCCGTAGAAATTGAACTGGACTCCTGTACCTACCGCGAACATATCCGGGGCATCTGGATTGTTGTGGACGCTGGAAAAATTTTCAGTGCAAAGGCGGCAGAATCTACCATAAAATCCACAATTCAGCAGACCCTGCATGAACTTCTGGCAGACGATGTGGTGCACTGTCCCAATGTGAGGGTTCAGTTTGTGCAGTCAAAAGGAGAGCCAAAACAGATTGACGGCATTGTCTACTCCCTGCTCCCGGCAGCCTTTGCATCAGCAGTATCTCAGGCTCTGGCAATTACCGTAACCAGACTTCCCATTCAAAGTGACACGCTCTACAAGCTCACTAAAAAAGCAAAACGGCTCTTTGATGAAGCACGTGCCGCAGAGCAGAAGGCAAAAGAAGACCGGGAAGCAGAAGAAAAAGAAAGCGAAGAAAATGGCGAAGCCGTCCTTTCAGAAAAAACTGGTCAGGAGGAAGAAGCATGAAAATCCCCGTAATCCTAAACGGCAAAAAAATCATCTTTGAGGCTAAAGCGGAAGACAGTCTTCTGGAAGTTCTCCGCCAGCAAAAACTTTTCTCTGTTAAAAAAGGGTGCGGTCAGGGGCAGTGCGGCTACTGCACAGTGCTTCTGGACGACAAGCCGGTTCCCAGCTGTCTGATTCCTGTTGGCATTGTAAAAGGCTCTTCCATCGTTACCCTTGAATACTTTGCAAAAACGCCCGCATATGCAGACATTGCAGACGGTTTTGAACAGGCAGGAGTACACCCCTGTGGCTGGTGCAATGCGGCCAAGTATTTTTCCGTATACAGCCTGCTCACCCGCATCTACCGTCCGTCAAAAGAAGAACTGAATGAACTTGCCGATGAACAGCACTGTTCCTGCACAAACCATGACACATTCATAAACGGCGTTTTGTTCGCCACCGCCAACAGACACAAGCGCGAAGGACGGAAAAATGGACTCTAATAAAACAGTCTACTACGCAAACAATCTTGAAGAAGTCTTTTATCAGCTCAAAACCGTTGCAGGTCTGCAGCTTGTCGGCGGCTGTACCGGACACGATGAACTTGCGGACAATTTTCTTTCCGTGCGCAATCTGCCGGAACTTTCCAAACTGGAAAAACATGAACGATTTTTTGACTTTGGGCCAGCCATTACTCTTTCTGAACTGGAAGAAGTGGGCAGAAATAATCTGCCGGTAGTTTTGTATGACGCCATAAAGTCCATTGCAAATCCCCAGGTGCGGAACATTGCAACGCTGGGAGGAAATATCTGCACAAAAAAGAGCAAGATGACTCTCTATGCCCCTCTCCTTGCACTTGATACCCGCCTTGAACTGCAGCACGGAACGGAAACAATCTATATTCCCCTTACGAAGTTTACCGAGATTCCGCCTGAATATCTGCTTACGAAAATCCGCGTTCCCCTGGAAGAATGGGAAGTAACTGTATTCAGACGGCTGGGCCCCTCCCATCACATAAACGAAAGGTCTGCTTCATTTGTCTTTTTGACAAACACCCAGAATTCCCAGATTTCAAGCATTCGTATTGCCTTTGCGGGTGAAGTCTGGTTCAGAAGCCTGGAACTGGAAAACAAACTGCTGGGTTCACACCTGCCCATTCCGGAAAAAAGCATCAACGAAATGGTGGAAGAAGCAGGCAGACAATTTGACGAAGTAGCGGAAAAGGCAAAGAAGGAGCCTCTACCCATCCTCCGCGACCAGTTTCTGAATCTGGTAAAGTTTTCACTGGAACAGCTGACTTACTAAAAGCAGCAGACCTAGAAAAATCACATTCACAAGCGTAAAGAGGACAAGATATTCTCCCCCGCGGCGACCGCTTTTTGTGTACATGGTAAAGGAAATCAGGCTTGCAAGGGATGCAACCAGAGTTCCAAGCCCGCCGAAGTTTACACCCAGCAGAAGATTTTTTACATTCTCCACAAAGGGATAGAGCAGAAGCGTGGCGGGCACATTACTGATAACCTGACTTGCAAGCAGACTTGCGGCAAGTTCATGCTGCTGAACACATGACTCCAGCAGACTGCGGACTGCGGGAATGGCTGCAATATTTCCACTGAAGATAAAAAATGCCACAAAAGTCAAAAGTAAAAAATAGTCCACACGAAAAAGGGTTCTGGCATCAAAAATCAGCACTGCAATCAATACGATAAGGGCAAGCAGAGGCTTGGGAATAAGTTTTGCAACAGATAAGAGGCAGAGCAGAAAAAGAATGCCGTACAAGGTCTTGCGCCAGGGGGAAACATGAGTTCGTGTATTGGGACTTCCTAATGCAGTCAGGGGCACTTTTGGTACGGCAAGCAGTGACAGGGCAAGCAGAAGGGCACAGACAAGAGTGTATGGAAGCAAAATCAGCATAAAATCCGGGAGGGGCATGCCAGTCTTTGTATAGAGAAAGAGATTCTGGGGATTTCCCACGGGGGTAAGCATACTGCCTGTATTTGCCGCCACCGTCTGTAAGACAATTACATAGGCAATGTAAGCCGGAGACAGGCCTTGCTGAACGCCAAAAAGCATAAGGGCAAAGGGCAAAAAGGCAATCAAAGCCACGTCATTTGTAATGAACATGCTGGAGAAAAAACAGAGGAAGACCAGGACACAGGCAAGAGTGCGGGTCGTATGCACAAGAGTACAAAGGCGTACCGCAAGAGTCCTGAAAAGTCCGCAGCTCTCCAGACCCGCTACCGAAGCCATGAGGGCAAAAAGAACCGCAAGCGTATGCAGGTCAATATAGGAAAGATAGGCTTTTGACGGGGGAACAAAAAAACAACTTATAATTGCACATAAAGAGGCGGCACAAAAGACCGCCCTTTTTTTGAGAAAAGTAATCACTGTATCACCAGAAAATCAGGCTTCTGCCTTCCAGAGACCATGCTTGTTGCAATACTCGTAGGCTGCAATCAGCTTTTCATCCGTCAGCGTGAATTTTGCCTCAGGAAGTTCACCGGGATTCAGATTCTTGCGGTATACGCCTTTATCTGTTTCCAGCACAATCCACTGAATCCAATGATCATCTGCCATAGGATGGGCTGCAGAACCAACCTTTACCGTAACACTGTTTCCACTCTGCTCGATAACGGGAACGTGTTTTTCCGTTGCACCGTCACTCGTATTTGCCTTGAGTTCCTTCATCTCGTCGCCACAGCACACAACTACGGGGCAGCCCTTATTGACGACTTCCACAATCTTTCCGCATTTTAAGCATTTAAAAAACTGAACCATTCTTCGCACCTCATATCAAAGTATAACAGACTTTTGGATAAACACAAGAAAAATCACTTTCTTTTCAGCATCACTTTTTCAGCCTCTGCCGCCGGTACTCTCAGTGGCAAAGACTAAAATCCGTAGCCTGTATCTTCAATTTTCTTTGCGGGCTGGAAGACCTGGGTCATCACTTCCATAGCGTGACTGACAGGGATAAAGGTAATTCCCTGCTTTACATGGTCCGGAATGTCTTCCAGATCGCGCTTGTTTGCCTTTGGAATGAAAATGGTCTTAATGCCGTTTCTTTTTGCGGCAACAGTCTTTTCGCGAAGGCCGCCAATGGGCATAACCTGTCCGCCAAGAGCAAGTTCGCCTGTCATGGCAACATTGGGCTTTATCACGCGGCCGGTCAAAAGTGACATGAAGGTGGTTGCCATGGTGATTCCCGCACTTGGGCCGTCTTTTGGTGTTGCTCCCTCGGGTATATGCAGGTGAATTGTATTGCGCTCAAACCACTGGGCCGTCTTAATCTTATGCTCGATGGCATACTGCTTTACCCAGTTCATTGCAATCTGTGCGCTTTCCTTCATCACATCGCCAAGCTGACCGGTAAGCTGCAGGCCGCCCTTGTCGCTCTGGAAAGAAATGCTTTCTATGAGCAGGGTATCTCCGCCCATGCTTGTCCAGGCAAGTCCGATTGCAGTTCCAGGTACGCTGGCCCTCTTGATTTCACTTTCGTCAAAGATCGGCTTTCCAAGATATTTTTCCAGATCAGGAGCGTCTACCGTAAAGGTCTGATCTTTTAAGGCTTCTAGTGCCGAAGGATCAGCAGTCACCGCGGACAGTTTTTTTGCATCTGCCGGAATGCCGGTAAGCTGCTGGGTAACAATCTTTCTGTGGATTTTGTCCACGCATTTTTCATAATTACGCACACCGGCTTCCCGGGCATATTCTTCTGCAATGCGAAGGAGAGCGGCTTTTGTGTACTTAACCTGATTCTTTGCCAGTCCGTTTTTGGCAAGATTCTTTGGTATAAGATATTTTCTTGCGATTTCCAGTTTTTCCTGATCGATGTAGCCGGAAAGGGAAATAATTTCCGCACGATCAAGCAGAGGCTCGGGAATTTTATCCAGAGTATTTGCAGTAAGGATAAAGAAGACATCGCTTACATCAAAGGGCAAATCAAGATAATTGTCCCTGAAACTTACATTCTGCTCGGGATCCAGAACTTCAAGCAGGGCACTGGCAGGATCACCACCGGAATAACTTGCCCCCATCTTGTCTACTTCATCAATCATAAAGACAGGGCTCTTTGTCTTGGTGATTTTGAGTCCCTGAAGGATTTTTCCCGGCATTGAACCGATATAAGTGCGGCGGTGGCCTTTGATTTCTGCTTCGTCACGCATGCCTCCCACACTAAAACGATAGAAAGGCTTGTTCATGGCATTTGCTATGGAATGTCCGACACTGGTTTTTCCTACTCCCGGCGGTCCAACCAGAATCAAAATAGAGCCCTTGTTGTCCTTTTTGAGTTTGCGGATTGCAAGGTACTCCATGATTCGTTTTTTTACGTCATCCAGACCATAGTGATCTTTTTCAAGAATTTTGTAGGCCCGTGAAAGGTCATACTCTTCTACGCTTTCATCCTTCCAGGGAAGGGCACAGACCAGTTCAAGAAAATTGCGACTCACAAAATATTCACTGGAAGAGGGATCCATAATGTTGAATTTTTCCAGTTCATTATCGACCGCTTCCTTGATTTCTCCGGTAAAGCCCAGAGCATCGATTTTTTCCTTGAACTTCTGGTAGTCGCTTGCCATATTGCCGGCGCCTGTTCCCAGTTCGTCCTGAATCGCCTTCATTTCTTCGCGCAGGAAGTATTCACGCTGATTTTTTTCTACACGCTCATTCAGTTCCGCCTGCACTTTTTTCTGTATGCGCAGCAGTTCCTGTTCTTTTTTGATGTAGACCAGAACCTGTTCCATGCGGGCGCGCACATTTGTCTGCTCCAGAATCTTCTGCTGGTCTTCTTTTTCTATGGAGAGAATGGATGCAATAAAGTCTGCAATTTTTCCCGGATGATCAATATTGACCATATTGAGGCGCATTTCTTCACTGAAAAGAGGATTATTTTCACTCACCTCTTTCATTTCACTGATGAGGGCACGGGTTAAGGCCTTTACCTCAAATGTATCGTCCTCTTCATCATCCAGATACTGAACTGCGGCCACCATGGGATGGGCTGCGTTGAGGGCACGGCGGATTTTAAACCGCTTGATTGTACTGACAAAAATATTTACGCCGCCGTCAGGCAGATTGATTTTCTTAATGATGCGGGCGACAGTTCCGGTCTCATACAAATCGCTAATCGAAGGATCATCGCTTTCGTTTTTTAGCAGGACTACGCCGATAAAACCGTCCTCATTGCAGGCTTTTTCAATAGTCTTTACATCGTCTGAGCCGTTAATCATGACCGGCGTAAAGATTCCGGGGAACATGGGGCGGCCGCCAAGGGGAATCAAATGCAGTTTGTTGGGAAGCATCTGCTCTACAGGCACAATCTGTCCCATCAAATTGCTCATATCGACTTCAATTTTAATTTCGCTGGCTTTTTCTTCGCTTTTGCCGGATTTTTTTGCAGAAGATTTTGGCTTACGGCCCCGTTTTTTGGGAGTCTTTTTTTCATCTTTTGCAGAGTCTTTTCCGTCCTTTTCAGGAGCGTTTTTTTCGTCTATAACAGAATCATTTTTTTCTGCTTCGTTCAGTTCTTCGTCTGTATTTTTTTCGTCAGTCATACAGATAATATACTGAATTTACGGCAAAACGGCAAATTTATGTTTAAAAGTCACGCAGACAAGGTCTCCTTCACCCGCATGACTTCTTTTTTACAGGGAGACTAAGACCGGCTTTTTCTGTCTGGCAAATTTGACCAGCAGCCTGTCATCCTTGAAATCTACAATTGCCTTTTTGCTTTCAGACTTGCCTTCAAGAATCAAAAGGGAAAGCTGTTCTTCAATCTCGCGCTGAATCAGACGGCGCATGGGACGGGCACCCATACTGGGGTCATATCCGTGGTCAAGCAGGTAATCTCTTGCCTTAGGCTTGAGGGTAAGAGTGATTTCCTGTTCTGAAAGGCGATTTTCCAGTTCCTTTATCTGAATGTCCAGAATGGCGCTGACCTGCTCGCGGGAAAGTGCATTAAAGACAACAACATCGTCAATGCGGTTCAAAAGCTCCGGGCGCATGATGCGTTTAAGTTCTTCCATGGCGCTTGACTTGATGTCACTGTAGGGAAGCAGTCCGTCTCCCGCTGAAGAAAATCCCAGCCGATGGTCAGATGTAATTTCCCTTGCGCCCGCATTTGAAGTCATGATGATGACTGTGTTACGAAAATTGACTGTATGGCCCAGGTTGTCACTCAACTCGCCCTCTTCCAGAAGCTGCAGAAGCAGGTTAAAGATATCCGGGTGAGCCTTTTCAATTTCATCCAGCAAAACCACGCTGTAGGGCTTCTGACGGACCTTTTCCGTAAGGACGCCGCCTTCATCATAGCCGACATATCCCGGAGGAGCACCAACCAGGCGGCTGGCATTATGCTTTTCCATGTAGTCGCTCATATCTATGCGAATCAGGGCATCTTCTGTACCGAAAAGGAATTTTGCAAGCGTTTTTGCCAGCTGTGTTTTTCCGACGCCTGTAGGTCCAAGGAAAATGAAAGACCCCAGGGGACGGGCACTGGAAGAAACTCCTGCCCTGGCACGGCGGATTGCACTGGAAAGGAGTTTTACTGCTTCATCCTGACCAATGACAGTCTTGTGAAGTTCTTCTTCCATGTGAAGCAGTTTTGCGCTCTCGTTGGAGTCAAGCTGTTCCAGAGGAATTCCCGTCATGCTGCTGATGATTTTGGCAACATCTTCTACCGTGACGCGCTTTTTAACGCTCTCCACATTGTTCTTCCAGTAGTTGCTGAACTCATCGAGTTTTTGCTTGAGGTCACGAACCTTGTCCCTCACCATGGCGGCATGCTCGTAGTCCTGATTTGCCACCAGCTGCTTTTTTTCTTCGCTCAGTTCTTCAATACTCTTTTCAAGTTCTGCAAGCTGAACAGGCCGCTCTTCTTCCTGAATCTTTTTTGCACTGCCCGCCTCATCCAGAATATCAATGGCCTTGTCAGGCAAAAAGCGTTCGGGAATATAGCGGGTACTGAATTTTACGATTGCAGGAATAACATCGTCATCATACACAACATTGTGGAATTCCTCAAATTTTGATTTCAGTCCTTCCAGAATCTGAACTGATTCTTCAGCAAGAGGTTCTTCCACTTTAACAATCTGAAAACGGCGCTCAAGGGCGGCATCTTTTTCAAAATACTTGCGGTATTCACGCATTGTAGTTGCGCCGACAATCTGAATCTCGCCCCGGCTCAGTGCAGGCTTTAAAATATTGCTTGCATCCATCTGTCCTTCAGGACCACCCGCACCGATTATCGTGTGCAGTTCGTCCATAAAGAGTATGATATTGCCGCTTTCACGGATTTCTTTCATCATGCGCTTCATGCGTTCTTCAAATTCACCACGATATTTTGTTCCCGCTATCATCGCCGCCAGATCCAGTGAGAGAACCCGCTTTTTAAGGAGGTTGCGGGGAACATTACCGGAAGCAATATGCTGGGCAAGACCTTCCGCAATGGCAGTCTTTCCAACTCCGGGTTCACCAATCAGTACCGGATTATTTTTTGTACGGCGGCTCAAAATCTGAACTACCCGGTGAATTTCTTTTTCCCTGCCGACAACAGGGTCCAGTTTGTTTTCACGGGAAAGGGCCGTCAAATCTCGGCTGTAATCCGCCAGGAATGATTTTTTCTGCTGTCCGTTTCCGCCCTTCTGCTGGGAATTGTCCGCAGTTTCGGAAATGCTTTTCATCATTGAAGAGGCAAATTCATTGACCGCACGCTGGTTGTCTGATGCACTGGAAAGGAAATTCTTCTGCACCATAAGCACTTCGTGCCTTACATTTTCTATGCCAAGAGCCGCATGCTCAAAGAAACGCCATGTAACACTCTGTTCTTCGCGCATGGCAGCCAGCAGAAGATGTTCCGTTCCCACATAATCATTACGCAGAGACCGGGATTCAATGGCAGCCATATCCACCAGCGTCCGCAGGCGGCGTGAAGGAGGCAAATCACTGTAGTCAGCCGTAATATTTTGGGCAGGAGAAAGGCTCTGCTCCAGATTCAACTGAAAGGTAAGCACATTAATATGAAGATTCTGCAGGAGAATGTAACCAAGTCCGTCTGCGCTTTTAAGCAGAGCCAGCATTACATGCTCAGGAAGCAGTTCCATACTGCCACTTTTGCGACCTTCATCTTGTGCGAGGGCAACCAGCAGACGCTGAGCCCGGGGAGATAATCCTTTCATAGCGACCTCAATTTAGAGTTTAAGATTTTCAAATGCTTCCTGCAGAATAACCGCACGCAAACGTTCCGTCTGCAATTCTTTTCTGCCTGTAATATCTTCGGGAAAATGAAATGTTCCGTTTTTTAAGACAAATTGCAAGTGTCCGTCCTGTACGCGGTATAAAAGCGCGCATAAGTCATTGTCATCAATACCGGAGATAATTCCGATATCTTTGCCCCATTTTATCTTAGATATAATATCGACAGATTCACGGGCCGGCATAAGCATGGAGTACTTTGCACTTGCATAGGCACGGTAGACTGCATTCTGAACTTCCGTGGGATGTTCAATTCTTACGCTTTCCCGGTGACGCCGTTCACTTTCCGCAAGATATTTTACCGCAGCAACAAGGCCTGCCATCTGGTCAAATTCACTTCCAGCTGCAGAAGCCCTGGTAGACACCTGATAGTAAGCTCCCAGAGAAGCCCCCTGCTCCAGACCTGAACCAAAGCAGGCAGAAATATCCACGCCTTTTTCATTCAGTTCCTTAAAGTAGTCCTTCATCTGCCCGGAAAAGGAAATTGACGGCAAATGCAGACGAACACTCACCTTCATGCCGCTTCCACTGTCAGAAAATGCGGTCGTAAGAAAACCAAAATCATAGCTTGCGGCAAACTGCAGTTTTTTTTGCAGTTCAGAGTCCAGTTCATGGCACATATCATAGGCTGCCGAACCCGCAAGCCCGGGAACAAATGCACTGATGCGCACATGGTCTTTTGCATTTACCGTACAGGCAATTTTTCCGTCCGTCCGCATGACAATTCCGGCTCCCGGAGCATTGCAATACTCATTCTCCAGGATACCCCGCTCACACAAAATCTTTGAGCCAAGTTCATCAAGATCTTTTACCGCCAGAGCCTGGTAATCTTCCGGATTTTCACCCTGGGCAAAAGAATCAAAGACCAGAGCCTGAACCCGCTCGGCATCGTCTTCATTAAAATGAGAGGGAAAGGGAAAATTTGCGAGATTGCGGGCTAGACGCACCCGAGTGGAAAGCACCACATCGTTTTCCGGACCTGAATATGCGTACCATGCATCACTTCCCGCTGCAGGGTCTTTTGTCATTGGTCACCGCCTGCCACACGGGTCTTTTCCAGCGCACGAAGGTAATCGCGGTAGAGGGCTGCCTTTTCGTAGTCTTCTTTTTTGAGGGATTCTTCAAGTTTGGTGCGCAGGACAATTCTGTCGTTGAGTACGGAACGGAAATTGCGCAGACGGTTGGGCATGGAGCCGGTATACTGCCCCTGCACGCCCTGATTTTTAAGAATCAGCTGAATGTCGTCCTTAAAGATTGCATAACATTCAGGACAGCCTGCCATACGCTTTCTTCTGATAAAGGCAAGACTTGTACCGCAGACAGGACAGACCCGGCTTTCTTCTTCCGCAAGTTTTTTGGAGATTTTTGCCAGCTGGGCAAAGAGACCGCCTACGTTTTTTTCGATAGATTTAGGGTCAGGAGTCACACCGTTTCTGGCGGCACAATCCATACAGAGATTCAGCTTACGCTTTCCCTGAGGGCCAACCTGTTCGATGAAAAAAATTGCATTGTTAGTGTGACAAAAATCGCAAAGTGTCTCGTTCATTATCCCACCTTATCTATACTATAATTATAACACATTTTCCACACAATCGGAAAGTAAAAAAGCAATTTTTTATCTATTTGACTACAAAGGCACGGGTCTTTATAATAGAAAAATCGAGGTCACTATGGCAGAAAAAATTGAAAACAGTATCATTAACAGCGCCCTTTTTACAGA
>ODAI013987062.1_pt1 | contig 15220 bp, 15 predicted proteins | sample 1539321 | NCBI WGS metagenome assembly ODAI01 (sample SAMN02144231, study PRJEB22623) | gut metagenome | biome: sheep rumen | host: Ovis aries | place: New Zealand
GGCGCCCGGTTAGGAGGTTTGACGCAGTAGACGGCGTGGATAGCTCTTTTTCTCTCAAATTGGGTTTTTAGAGGTTCCCAATAGTTCCTGCTGAACATATTTCACAGAAGGAAAGCTCTGTCACCACCGACCACAATTTGTGCTATATATAAAATAAAATTCATACAAAATATTGACAAATACATATATTTGTAGTATAATTTATTATGATATAGTATGTATGATGTGTTTTTGTGTTTTGTCGAAAGCACAGGAATGATCCAGAAAAGAATAAAAGAATTTTAAAAATCACAAAGAAAGCGGAGATCTTAATGAACAATAAACATATTCCGGAACGCAGATGTACTGCACTAAAACGGATCGCTGTGATACTTGCCGTTTTGTCGATGGTATTATGCGTATTCCCGCAGACTGCTGTAAAGACCTCAGCGGTAGATGTCTATCAGTTCAGCCAGGACGGCTTCTACTACACCATAAGTGCAGTCTCCGGCACGATAGAGGCTTCGATCGTCGGATATAACTTCGAGGAGAGCGGCAAGGCGGCAATAGTTATCCCTGCGATACTCGGAAGCTATCCCGTGACCTCAATAAGCTCCGATGCGTTTGCCGGACAGACCGGCATCACAAGCGTGTCGATACCACAGAATATACGTTCGATCGGCACAGGCGCATTCCAGAACTGCACGGGACTTAAATCCGTGACCATGGCTGCCGGTATCACAGAGATCTCAGAAAGTACATTCAAGGGCTGCTCGGCTCTTGCATCAGTGAGCGTACCGAACACTGTCACAAGAATAGGCGCAAGTGCCTTTGAGGACTGCGTGCTCCTCAAGACAGCCACACTTGCGGAGGGTCTGCTCTCTCTCGGAAATTACGCTTTCAGAAGATGCTATTCTCTTCAGGCTATGAATATGCCCAACTCGCTTGAAACTCTCGGAGAGGGCGCGTTTGAAGAATGTACCGCACTCGTGAACGTTAAGTTCTCCACCAGCCTTTCGGCGATCAACGATTTCACTTTCTATAAATGTACGCTTCTTTCGCCGGTATCGCTGACCGAGAATATTTCATACATAGGAAGATACGCATTTTCGGAATGCTCTGCTATCACATCTGTCGCATTCCCGAAAAGCGTCCTCACCATAAGTTCAAACGCTTTTGCAAACGACCGTTCGCTGGCTGTTGCGATAATCCCCAATACTACGAGCAACATCAGCGATACCGCCTTTGACAACGACCCTGTTGCTATCTACGGCTATACCGGAACATACGCCGAATCCTACGCCCGCAGGAACTTCATTCCTTTCACCTCCTACGGTTCGGTATATAACATCACATTCTCCGCGGATATATATTACGCGACCGTAGATAATATTTCGATAAAATCCACCGGCGGCACGATCGTTCCGCCTTCGACAGTCCTCAATGATGAAGAACTCACGATCACCGTAACTGCCCCTGCCGGATTTGTCATAGATTCGATAACCATAAACGGTGAATCCTTCGCGAACGGTTCTACTTATCGTGTACACAACAGCGATGTAAATATCTTTGTTTCGTACAGGACAAAGGACGCTCCGGAAGTAACCACCCCAACGACCGCTCCGCGCGTTGATCCTGTAAGTGTCTCCACCACCACTACTACGACACCTCCTGTCACTACCACAACTTCAAGAACTACTACCACCACCGAAGAACTTATACCTGTTCCGCAGGAAGATAATACAGTCGATGATCCTGTTCCCGAAAACGACAGCGATACCAATTCATACGTCAAAGTAAACAGCGATCTTAAAGACATAAACGGCGTGAATGTGCGGATCTCCACAAAGAAGGAATACTTTATAGGCCCTGCGACTGTACGTCTTACTAACACAAGTGAAGCAGATGCTGCTTGTGCTGAGGCATTCAATGCGATCATCAATGATAATTCGATCTACTATGCATTTGATATCAGTCTTCAGGACGCTAACGGTAACGAAAACAACGGAATACTCGCAAACGGCACGATAATGTTCATGATACCCGTTCCGAACAGTATGCTTCCGTACATCGATGACATAAGAGTTTATCATATCACCGACGGCGAGGCTGTAATGCTGAAGAGCAGCATCATTGAGGATATAAACGAAGTAAAGCGCGTGCAGTTCGAGAGCGACAGCTTCTCTCCGTATATGTTTGTTGCAGGAACAGACGAGACGGTTCCGATCATCGAAGAAGGTGAGGATACGACTGCCGAGAATCCTCCGCAGGATAATCAGGGAAGTTCAGGCGGCAATACCGGAAATAATGACAATAACAACAGCAGCGGCGGCGGAAACGACGCAAAGATCATAGATGACAAGAATACCACCCCCGCAAATAACGGAAACAGAAACCCCTACACCGGTCAGATAATCGCGATCGGTATTCCGACCGCAGCACTTGTCTCCGCACTGCTCGTAAGAAGCCACCGCAAGAGAAAACGTGCCAAGACCGAAGTGCATTGAATACTGCTATCTCCCTTGTGAAAACAAGGGAGATTTTTAAAGGAGAAAAACTATATGATCTATACGATAACATTCAATCCGGCAATAGACTATGTTATGAAGCTTGACGGCATAACTCCCGGACGTGTGAACCGTTCACGCTCCGAGCGGATATTTTTCGGAGGAAAAGGAATAAACGTTTCCGCTGTGCTTGCTCAGCTTGGGATAGATTCAGTTGCACTCGGATTCGCGGCAGGATTCACCGGATACGAGCTTGAAAGAGGTGTCCGGGAAATGGGTATCAATACCGACCTCGTTCATCTGAAACATGGGCTTACACGAATAAACGTCAAGCTGCATACAAATGAAGATACTGAAATAAATGCTGCGGGACCGGAGATCGACGAAGCAGCGGCTGATGAATTCTACCGCAGGACCGACCGGATAAAAAGCGGAGATACGGTAGTTATCGCCGGCAGCATACCAAAGAGTATGCCGGATAATACTTACGAAAAGCTGCTTGAAAGACTGTCCGACAGAAAAATCCGTATTGCGGCAGACGCAGAGAAGAGGCTTCTCACGAATATTCTGAAATACGAGCCTTATGTGATAAAACCGAATATTCATGAGCTTTCGGATATATTTGAGACAACGATCACTTCACTCTCGGAAGTGGAAAAATACGCTTCCGCGCTCAGAAACATGGGTGCAGTGAACGTTCTCGTCTCAATGGGAGAAGAAGGAGCATTCCTGCTTGACGAAACCGGCAGGACACATTTCCGGAAGGCATTCACCGGAAATGCCGTAAATACTGTCGGAGCCGGAGATTCTATGCTTGCAGGATTTCTTGCAGGTGCGGAAAAAGATTACGGTCATGCACTGCTGCTCGGAACAGCCTGCGGCGCTGCCACAGCGTTCTCAGAGGGACTCGCAGACAGAGAAACGATCGCGAAGCTGCTGAAACTTGCAGATTCCTGACAGCGGAGAATGATATCTGCAAAAAATTTTATAAATTTTTAACTGTACTATTGACATTAATACAGTTGTGTGTTATAATACAACTGTACTAATACAGATAGTACAGTTAATTTATTTACGGATCCGAAAAAACAATGAAAGGAAGTGGCAGTTTGTTCGATATAAAACTTGACGGAAGCTCAAGCATTTATGAGCAGATCTGTGATGAGATCGTCCGGCTGATATCCGCAGGTGTACTTGCACCCGATGAGAAGCTTCCGGCAGTCAGAGAAACAGCAAAAGCTCTCGGCGTAAACCCGAATACGGTTCAGAAAGCCTATGCGGCACTCGAACGCAGCGGTCTGATATATTCACTTCCCGCAAAAGGAAGCTACGTTGCAGGGGGCGGAAGCGCTGCGGAAAAAATAAAGAACGAAGCCGCAGCTGTGCTCGAAGATGCTATGCGCAGATCGGCAGAAGCCGGTGTTGACAGAAAAACAGCAGAGGAAATTATGAACAGGATATGGACGGAGCAAAATCCCGATGAAAAGAAAGGAAAAGGAATATGATCGAAATAAAAGACTGCGTTATGAACTACGGGGACAAGTGCGCTCTTGACGGCATAACGCTCAGCGTTCCCGACGGCTGCTCATACGGTCTGCTCGGTTCAAACGCTGCCGGTAAATCCACACTGCTGAAAATACTCAGCGGCGTTTATAAGCCCATATCGGGAAGCGTGAAGATCGACGGTCAGGACATCTACGACAACGAAAAGCTGAAAGAACGCCTGTTCTTCATTGACGATGAAACAGTGCAGTTCTCGTCAATGACGCTGATGCAGATGAAAAAATATTACAGAAGCTTCTATCCTACATTCTCAGATGAACTGTTTGAAAAGCTGGTTTCGATCGTAGGACTGCCGACCGATAAGAAGCTCCATACATTCTCAAAGGGAATGAAGAGGCAGGCTGCCGTTATCTGCGGTATATCATGCAGAACGAGCTACCTGTTCATTGATGAGGCATTCGACGGACTCGATCAGACCATGCGTTCTATCGTGAAGAAGATACTCATAGACGCAATGCTCGACAACGGTCTGACCGTGGTTTTCTCGTCCCATAATCTGAGCGAGATAGATGAGTTCTGCGACAGAGTGGGACTGCTTCATAACGGAAAGGTGATATTCGACCGCGAACTTGACGATGTTGAAGCCGATACCGTAAAGATACGCGCCGCATTTGACAGAGAGATAACCGCCGGAGATCTTCCTGAACTTGAAGTGCTTCATATCGAAAGATCCGGAAGCCTTACCTATATCATAGCAAAAGGTGGTCTTGAAAAGGCACGTGCGGCAGTGGAAAAACTTTCTCCGAAAATAGCAGATGAAATGCGTCTGACTCTTAAAGAAATATTTATATATGAAATGGAGGGTGTGGGTTATGACAGCTCAAAGCTCAACGAGGAATAAGTCAAGATTCCTCACGTATTTTCTGTACAGACTCGGAAAGCTGAAATATCTGACCGTTCTGCTCACAATTCTTTCGTTTTTCACTTATCCGTATTTTCTGATAGTATATGACCGGTATATAAGACTGCTTCTGGGAATAGACAAAGATACAAACAATATGATTCGCACTCTCGAAATGATCGCAAGAGGCACTGACCTGATAATATTTGTCGCGGCTATGTTAGGCTGTGTGATCGTATCGTTCGTCATACTGCTTTCGGGATTCCGCTATCTTCACAGCAAGCGGTATGTCAACATGGAAATGACACTGCCGATTACACATACAAAGCGGTTCTTCGGCGATCTTCTCGCAACGTTCATTTCGGTGTTCGTTCCTCACATCTTAGCGGTAGTGACCGGATCTGCGATATGTTCGGTAATGCGTTCATACGACTGGGAAAAATCATATCCGCAAACAGTATCGTCATGGATGCCGTCATATTACGAAGGGATCAACACAATGGAAAGCATGATGCCAATGGGTATCATCACGTTCCTCCTGCTGTTCTTTATGACTCTGTTCGTGATAAGCACTACCGGCAAGAAAGCGACTGCTGTAGTCGTGCCTATAGCGATGCAGATAGTGATACCCGCATCTGTGATCTTCCTGCGCAACATCTCACTGTTCACCGCTTACGGAGCTTCCGACTGGATAAGAGCCAGCGATACCGGTATCCTTTGCGTTCTGTCACCGTTATCATTCCTGCTTATGTACCGAAGCTGGGGTAGTATTCTGCGCGACCCGTGGATACTTGCGGCGATCGGTGTATATTTAGCCGGACTTTGCATAGGAGCATACTTCCTGCAAAAACACAGGCGCACCGAGCGAACGGGTGAAGCCTTTGTATATCGCTATGCGCTGCATATCTATACGGGAATATGCGTACTCGGTGCCTCGGCGTTCTTCTGGTTCAGGATATTCTGTCCTTCAGCTTCTGTCTTCTGGTTCGGGTATGACACAGATACTCCGGCAATGTTCTATGTGACGGAATGGCTGATAATTTCGCTTGTTATTTTTGTGATCGCTGAACTTATCGGCGGCGGAAAGCTGAAGAAGCTTCCGTTCACAGCGCTGCGTTATGCCGCAACAACAGGACTGTGCGCGCTGATATGCTTCGGGCTTGCACATTCGGACGGATTCGGGTATGCCACATATATCCCGGACAAGGATACAGCGCCCAGAGCAACGATACAGCTGACTAATTTTGTTGACAATGCTCAGTCATACAACGTGCCGTATGAGGACGCGGTCAGACTGCACAAAAAAATAATTGATGAACGTCCGCAGCCGGACTCCGATTTAATAGAACTGACTATAGGATATACCAGCGAAGAAGGCGGACTCGTGAGTGAGAGGAGATACTATCTCACAAGGGAATACACCCGTGAGATATACGAGCTTATCTATGCCAACAAAGGATTTCTTGGCAGCTCACACTCTTCGATGTATTATGTACCCGAGATGAACGATACGATCACTTCGGTAGATACGGAAACTGGCATTTTTACCGAGATAGAAGTGAACGCAACAGATGCTTATGTTTTCCGGTATAACTACACCGGCGGCGTTCGTGACGATTCGGATATCACAAGGTATGATATACCGGTAGAAAAGCTGTGTGAAGCTATGCAGGCGGACGCAGCCGATGTAACGTTTGAACAGCTTTACCTCTCCGCGTATGCCGAACCGGAAAAACTGAACCTGCGTGTTATTTATGAATACAACGGACCGTCCAACTTCGAGTATCAGATATATCCGTTCTTTGAGAGAACTGTCGCGCTTCTTTCGGAATACGGCTATGATATGTTTGAGGAAAATAGCGAATATAAGCCCGCATACATTGCGAGAAAAACGAAAGAAGTACCATACAGCGTCGAAAATTCACTCTCACTTTTCAACTATACTAACTATGTGAACGACGGCGGAGACGGATCCTTTGAGGTCCATACTCTTGAACCGGATTCGGAGGAATACTCAAAGGCAATTTCTATGACAGCGGAAAGGTCGTTCTACACAGGTAATGAGCGATATTATATTGTCTTTGATGAAGGGGATCACCAGTACAAGCGGCTGCCGATACCGGAGATGTATAATGACGCGGCACGCGAAATTTTTGAAAGTACACCTGTCGATGAACAGCTCAGCAGCAATCCGGCCGAAGCTATAGGAACAGGCGACGCCTGAGCGACTGATAAAGAAATAACAGAATATCCCGTCTGTCGGAACTTTCCGGCAGGCGGGATATTTGCTTGTGGCAATTTTAGCCTTTTTACGATGTATAAAATTCTGTATCTTTGTACAAATAGCCTATGTTAAAAGTTGAGAAAATGTGGTATAATATATATGATAATTTCTAAAAAACCATTGTAATATTATGCAAATCACCGCGGTGTCAGGAGGTCTTAAAAATGAATGCGGCAAACTTTTCTGTCAATGATTATGTAGTTTATAAAGGGGTAGGCGTCTGCCGCATCGAGGCGGTCGAGTCCAAGAGCTTTGACGGTGTGAATACCGAGGATTATCTGAAGCTCGTACCGCTGAGTTCGGGTTCATCTTCATACTTTGTACCGGTCGGGAACGCTGTCGGAAGACTCAGAAAGCCTATGACCACCGATGAGGTGAATGCGGCGATAGACGATTCAGAAAACGGCGAGATCCGCCTTACACTTAATACCAAAGAGCGCCGCTCAGAGATAGACAGTATTCTTAAAGAAGGAAACTGCACAAGGATAATCTCGCTTATCAAGACTATCTATCTGCATACCGAATCATGCCGCAGCAACGGGAGAAAAGTCCTCGTATCGGACGAAAACGCACTGCGCGCAGCCGAAAATATGATATACCCCGAATTTTCATTTGTCCTCGGCATCAACGAGAACGAAGTCGCGGATTATATCGGCGACCGTATAGAGCGCATCAGAGCGAACTGAGATCGCGTTTATCCAAATAACACCTGAACAGCAAAAAAACACAGGGCGGCAGATCATCTGCTGCCCTGTGTCAGTTTGTCAAAAAAGCATTTGCATGAATTGTGAAGTGACTTTTCAAGTTCCGTTTTAACGGGAGTAGGTTTAGGATCAAGCCCTTTTTAAAGGGCTTGCGGGGTGGTGAGGGTGTCTCCCCTACAGGGGAGGTGCCGAAGGCAGAGGGGCTGACCGACAGAGGAGCCCCTTCTGACTTATCTCATAGTTCTCAAGCGAAGGCGACTTCTTTGACAGTCTCACACAGGGCGGCAGATCATCTGCTGCCCTGTGTTTTATCCGATCACTTTTCATACAGCGAGTGTATCTGTTCCCATGACAGCATTTTTGACCGGAGCTTGTTCCATGCAGGCATGGTGTGGTCAGGAGCCATTCTTCTCAGCTCATTAAAATGCTTGTCAAGATATTCCATTTCCGATATCGAGCTGCGGCAGTGCTCGGAGGCTGTGAGCTCGCCTATCTTCGTCTTTGATGCCGCAAGCATCAATATTCTGATCGCCGCAGATCTGAACGGACTGTTCAGCGACTTTTCCATCTCTGCAGGACGTATCTGTATCCCGACACGCCCGATAAGTTCAAGACCCTCTGAAACTGCCTTTACGATATCGCCTGTACCGGCTGCTCCTTCATTTTTCAGGCTGAATCCGTTTGTGAATCCTACATATATCATCGGAAGTATAGCCGCTGCATGGCAATACAGCCAGCCCTCCATATCGTCGGTATATTTCAGGCTGAACCCGGTCTTGCCAAACGCGGAGGAGATCAGGCGGCGTTCTTCAAAAGCAGGCTCGCGGTGCAGTCCGCCTATGGTCATAGAACCCTTTCCGCTTCGTGAACATATCGTGTAATTGTGCATTCTGACACCGCCGGTTGACTGAAACCCGAACAGGAGCGTCTTGGTACCGCCGGTCAGCTCTATGAATTCACGTTCGCTTTCAGCAGCTGTAAGATCATTTCCCACAAGTATGAACATCTGACAGTCGATATCAGCCATCATCGGAAGGACTTCCTTTTGCTGCTGACCCTGCATTGCGGAAAAAACAAGGTCATATCTCTCATCGCCGCTGAGTTCGGTGATGACCTGAGGATAATCTATGCTTTTTGTATTCTGTAATTTATGCTTTATGCGAAGTCCGTATTTTCTCAGTATCTTAGCACTGTGCGCCCTGGCGAGAACAGTGACCTCGTTACCAGCTCTGCACAGGATATGTATAAGATAAGAACCTACGACTCCGCAGCCGAAAACAAGTATTTTCATTTTTTCACCTGCAAACCGCAAATACGGTCATTGCGCCTTGTCCGAAGCACACTCCTGTGAGAAGAAATCATTTATGCTCGGAAGTATCTTACTTTCGTCCGTGATGAATCCGAATCCTTTCAGCCTGTAAAGCTGACGTTCGTCGGTAATATCAAATACAGCCCTGTCGATGCCTCTGATATTCGCGTAAGCAAGCACAGAGCGTACAAGTCCGTCATAATAAAGCTCCTTCTCACTGTCGAGCTTCATTATAAGAAGATCACCGTCATCGGTAAGCTTTGCGGTTATCCCGCCTACCCTTCTGCCGTCTTCCTTCATTACAAATACGAGTTTGTCAGCAATTTCTGGATCTCTGAGTATAGTTACCATTTTCCGCTGTTTCCTCTTTTCTGTTTTGTACTGCCGCCTTTAGACCGGCGTCCGGAAGTTCTGCCGACAGCGGCATTAAGTGTCTGCATTTCTTTATCGGTAAGATCGGCATACATTCCGGGGCGGAGCATTCCGAGTTTCACACCGCCTACCGAAGTCCTTCTGAGCCGCTTTACATTAAGCCCGACAGCCTCGCACATACGGCGTATCTGACGGTTCTTGCCCTCATAGATCGTAAACTCAAGCACAGTCCGGTCTTCTTCCTCGGTGAGTACGGTAACCACACACTTTGACGTAAACTCATTCTCACCGATCTCAACGCCGTTCATCAGTCTGTCGATGATATCCTCCGAGACCTTCTCACATACGGTCACGCGGTATGTTTTGGCAATATGCTTTCTCGGGTGCATTATATCGTTTGCGAGTGCCCCGTCATTCGTGAGGAGAAGCAAGCCCTCAGAGTCCTTGTCAAGCCTGCCAACGGGATATACCCGCTCCGGAATACCTTTCAGCAGCTCGGTGACGCTTTTTCTGCCGAGATCGTCCGACATCGTTGTAACATACCCTCTCGGCTTATACAGTTTTATGTAACGCAGAGTTACCGGCTCTGCGCTTATTTTTTCGCCGCACACGGTTATGAGATCATTCACAGGGTCTGCTTTGTCTCCGAGCTTTACGGGGTGACCGTTGCACTTTACCTCACCGTCGGTAATGAGCTGCTCTGCTTTTCTTCGGGAGCAGTATCCGCTGTCGGCTATTATTTTCTGAATTCTTATAAGTTCCATTTATTATCCGTTCTGTTCAGCCTGTAAACCACATGATTATCCTGTCCCACAGGCTTTCTCTGGGAGCCGTGCGTCCTACGCTTCCGGCTGCATTCATAGATACACGTTTCATCAGCTTATCGCCGACATAGATATCCGCGTATCCTATCTTATCACCTTTCCCGATCTCCGCGTACACGAATTTCGGGATACTGTACTTCACACGCACGCTGCGGGATTCATCATCTGTAAGTCCCAGCGACACCTTTTCCGACGGCTCGGCGCTGACGATATCGGCATTTCCTCCGATAACGGGAACAGCAAATGAGTTCATGGGAATATTGAAGGATCTCACTTTTCCGAACCCGCTGTCGAGCATTCCGGCATGATCTCTCCAGTCATCGGGAGCATCGAGTGTGACCGCTATCAAGGTGCACCCGTTTCTGACTGCGGCAGACACGAGGCATCTTCTGGCATTGTCGGTAAAGCCCGTCTTCACTCCGATACAGCCGTCATAGAGATAGAGCAGCTTGTTGGAATTTCCGAGAGTGCGCTTATAGGGAGGCGCTCCGAATGACACTTCAGCTGACTGACAGCGGCAGATCTTCCGGAATTCCTCATTTTTCAAGGCTTCACGCGCAAGCAGTGCCATATCGTATGCGGTTGAATAATGCCCGTCGGCATCGAGTCCGGAAGGATTCACAAAATGCGTGTCCTTCATTCCTATCTGTGCCGCACGCTTGTTCATAAGCTCCGCAAAGGCATCAAGACTTCCGGCAATATTGACAGCTGCGGCATTTGCGGCATCGTTGCCCGACGGCAGCAGCATTCCGTAGCAGAGAGCGCGCCTTGTTACGATATCGCCCTCACGGAGCCCCATAGAAGTTCCCTCAACACGTATTGCCATGCTGTCAACAACGAACTGTCTGTCGGGATCACCCGATTCAAGTGTGATGAGGGCGGTCATTATTTTCGTGGTACTTGCCATAGCGTGATGGGTGTCGGCGTTCTTCTCAAAAAGAACGCTTCCCGTATCGGCATTTATCACTACAGCGCATTTTGCGGAAATGTCTTCTATATCCGGCTGTGCGTGAGCCGATGTGCCGAAAATACAAATTGCTGTGATGACCGCAAGAATAACAGAAACAATTTTCATATATGTTCACCTCGGGAATATTCTGTGCCGGGGCTGTGCGGGTTATTCAGCAATTGTAAAATTTTCGGTCATGTTCAAGGAAAAATCATTCGTCCGATCCTTCCTCTTCGGATCCGTCGGCATCTTCGCCTTCTTCGCCGTCCTTCTTCTTTCCGAAAAGACCTTTGATCTTGTTGAGAAGTTCGGGAGCGCTTTCGATGATGCCGTCGATCGGACTGGTCTTTCCGCCGAGCTCAAGTATCTTGGCATCGCCGTCTTTTCCGATAACAATGAATGCCTGCGGCTTGATAGTGATACCGGCTCCCGCACCGCCGGCGAAAACTTCTTTCTCCACCTTTGTCGGGAGATCCGAGCCGCCGGAAACGAATCCGAACGATACCTTCGATATCGGGATTATAGTAGTCCCGTCAGGTGAAGATATAGGTTCACCGATGATAGTGTTTACATCGACAAGATCTCTTATCTTCTCCATTGATGTGCTCATAAGTCCTTCAAGATGCTGTGCCATATATTTTCCTCCAAATATAAATTTCAAATAATTACGTTTTTTTATGCGATCTCACATACCAGTCAGCAAACCTGCGTTACAAGATCATACACCTTAGCTCACGCAGCTTTTCTGTTCCTGGGCGCAGACCTTTTTCCGCCATGTTTTTTGGGTTCTTTCCTGTTGTATTTCAGATACGTCTTCAATACTCTGAATGCGAGCCACAGTGCGCAGCCGACTGCCGTGCATATTCTGAGCTTCAGTGTCACGTATATGAATATATCGTCCTTTTCGGCTCTGAAATCCGCTTCAATGTTTATCTCTCCGATCTTTGCGTCGAAATAGGTCGTAAGGAATTTCTCCAGCGAGTAGAACGCCGTACACAGTCCGCCGTATTTTATGGCAGTCTTTCCGGCTTCGTCTGACCCGACCACCCAATCCACATAAAGATCTCTTATCCTGATCTTTCTGAACAGCCTTTTCACCGGAGGAGAAGCGCTTCTGACGTAATCCATTATCATTTCAAAGTCGATGTGAGGTTTATTTGCCTTTTCGGCTTTCTTACGCTCACGCTCCGCCTTTTTCGCTTCTTTTTCGGCTTTTCTGCGTTCTTTCTCCGCTTTTTTCAGCGCTTTAGGGTCAACAGGCTCAGTCTTTGCAGGCTCGGACGGTTCATTTTCCTGCTCACCGACGGGTTCAGGCTGCAACTCCGGAGGCTTTTCCACACCGTTTTTCTCAGCTTCCTTCGCGGCTTTTCGCTCAGCCTTTTTTGCAGCCTTTGCGGCTTTCTTCTCTTCCTTTGCCCTTTTGCGTTCGGCTTTCAGTTTTCTCTTTTTCAGCGTCTTCGGATCTGCCGGCATCTTCACGATCGTGAACCACATGAACTTTATCCGGACTTCCGGTTTTTTGTCAAGCACCGCAGTCACGGAGACGGACTGAATAAAAATAAGTATCAGGATAAGCAGGATCGAACCGAATATGATCCAGCCTACCATTATCACATTACCTTTCTGTCAGATATCATCGTCGTCTTCTCTTTCATCAGCCGTATCATCAGCCTCATCATCAAAGAACGTCTGCTCACCGGAATCGGGATATTCAAGTTCCTTCTCCCGTTCCATTTCCTCCAGCTCATCAAAATCCAGCTGACCTTCACGGTCTGGCAGCGGCGGCAGTTCTTCTATCCGGCTCAGCCCGAAGCACCGCAGAAAATTGTCCGTGGTGCGGTATGATATCGGTCTTCCCGGGAGATCGAGCCTTCCGGCTTCTTCAAGAAGTCCCCTCTCTGCAAGAGTGTTGACAACGCTGCTGCTGTCTATTCCTCTTACCTGCTCCACAAATCCCTTTGTTACCGGCTGATTGTAAGCAACTATCGCCAGAACTTCCATCGCCGCCTGCGAAAGCGGCTGCTGTTTTCTTGTCTCAAGCGCTTTTTTTATGCTGTCGGCAAACTCCGTCCGTGCCGCGATCTGATAACCGTTATTTATGCGAAGGATCCGAAGCCCGCTCTCACGCACGTTATACTGCTTTTCAAGACGGTCAACGAGCTTCACCGTTGTTTCCTCGTCGATCCCGGAGGCTTCTGAAAGCTTTTCTATCGTAATCGGATCACCATAAGCGAACATTATTGCCTCGATCGCCGCTATTCCCTCAGCAAGCGTCATTCTCCGGTCACCTCCGTCTCTTGTGTATTGCCGTTACCGGCATCATCGGGCGTTTCATGCCCGCCTTTTGTCATTATTATATGTTCTCCGTCATCTGAGAACTCCACTCGTCCGCGCTTTGAAAGCTCCAGCAGCGCAAGAAATATTGCCACCTGCGACGAACGGGTCTGTCCCTTGTACAAAGATTTCACTTCGATATCCGCACCTGTCCTCAAACGCTTCACAACAAATATCAGCTTTGAGAACACACTTACATAGGTCTGCGCAACTATCGGCTTCAGGACCATTCTTGCGTCCTTTTTGAGCTGCTCGCTCTTTGTGCTGACCGCGGTATAGTTGTCAAGCAGTTCATAGCGGTCATGCCGCAGCCTGTAGGTGTTGTCCACCGGCAGATCAAGAGGTTCACGCACAAATACCGTATCGCCGCAGAAATGACGTTTCAGGCGCTCGGCAGCAGCCTTGCACATAGCGTACTCTATCAGCCTTCCGGTAAGCTCCTTCTTCAGCGCCTCAACTTCGTGCTTAGGAAGAAGCTCCGCTGTCTTTATGAATATCAGGTGAGCTGCCATTTCGACAAACTCGCCGGCAACATCAATGTCCGCTTCCTGAAGCTTGTCCAGATAGTCGAGAAACTGCTCAAGCAGTATCGAGATCTCTATATCACGGATATTCAGCTTATGCTTTGAGATGAGACTGAGCATAAGATCCAGCGGACCCTCGAAAATTTCGAGTTTGAAGCTTAATTCGTCCATTTCAGCAGATAAATCCCGTTATCAGGTTGAAGAATGAGTAAATAGCGTTTGAAAGTATCCTGAACGGTATTGAGATTATACCTGTGAGCATCAGTCCCAGCAGGACGAACATTATGATCTGCTCATATCTCATTATCGAGAAATACAGTCTTTCCGGAAGAAACGCCCAGACCACCCTCGATCCGTCAAACGGAGGTATCGGGAGAAGGTTGAACACTCCGTTGAGCAGGTCAATATTGATTATAAGGTAGAGTGCCTCGATGATGTATGTCACAACAGATACTTCGCCGGAAGACGAAGCTATTATCATTGCACCTGACATACTCGTAAGATAGTTTCCGGTGGAGACTTCGATTATCTTCATAATGACCATAAACAGCAGAGCCGACAGCAGGTTTGCAAGAGGTCCGGCAGCGGCTGTTAGCGCCATTGCGGTCTTGCGGCTCTTTACTTTGTGGCATCTGTTTGTATTTACCGGTACAGGCTTTGCCCAGCCTATGCCGAAAAGCAGGATACCGATAGTTCCCATAATATCGAGATGAGGCAGGGGGTTCAGAGTGATGCGTCCCTGACGCTCTGCGGTATCGTCTCCGAGCCACTTTGCAACAAGCGCATGAGCACTCTCATGAAGCGGAAATATTATCAGCAGCATTACAAGCAGTGAGAACGCTGTAAGGACGATCTCTATCATATTACCGCTGAGTATGGCATTTAACATTATGTTACCTCTATTCTTTGTTCTGGTTTCTGTTTAGGCTATACCGCACAAAGAGCGTGCGGTGATTGCGCCGTCAGTCATATTTAATGTCTGCTCATCAGCCATTTGTTCGTCCGAAGGACGAAATGAGCTTGACATCAA
>ODAI013296347.1_pt1 | contig 15219 bp, 13 predicted proteins | sample 1539321 | NCBI WGS metagenome assembly ODAI01 (sample SAMN02144231, study PRJEB22623) | gut metagenome | biome: sheep rumen | host: Ovis aries | place: New Zealand
TCCCGCTCTTAAATCCGGTGCAACCAGATTAGCGCCTGTATAACCTTCAACTCCGGTTATAATCGCCGAATTACCTTCAACCTTAATCCTTGCTCCCATACGCGCTAACTCATTGACATATTTAAATCGATTTTCAAATATACTCTCGGTTATAATACTATTACCTGATGAAAGTGCTAACGTCGTAGCCATCTGAGGTTGCATATCAGTCGGAAATCCCGGATATGGAAGAGTCTTAATCTGTGTGGATTTCATTCTTCCGTCTGCCATAACCCTTATCGAATCATCGTATTCTATAACGGTTGCGCCAATTTCCGAAAGCTTTGAAGAAATAGCCTCCATATGCTTAGGAATTACATTTTTAATAAGAATATTTCCTTTGGTTGCAACAGCCATCGTCATAAATGTACCGGCCTCAATCTGATCCGGAATTATTGAATATTCCGTACCTACAAGTCTCTGTACACCACGGATTCTGATTACATCGGTTCCGGCACCCTTGATATTTGCCCCCATACTGTTAAGGAAGTTCGCAACATCAACTATATGCGGCTCTTTTGCTGCATTTTCTATAGTGGTCTTGCCCTCTGCAAGAACTGCTGCCATCATAATATTTATGGTTGCACCTACTGATACAACGTCCATATATATATGACGACCGATAAGCTCATCAGCCTGAGCTACAACCTTTCCTCCGCTTACTATATCAACCTTTGCACCAAGTGCTTCAAATCCCTTGATATGTTGGTCGATAGGACGAAGTCCTATATCACATCCACCCGGAAGCGCTACCTGAGCATATTTGAACTTTCCAAGCATCGAACCAAGCAAATAGTAAGATGCTCTTATTTTTCTTATGTATTCGTCGTCAACACATAAGTTATCTCTGTCTATAGTCTTTCCGTTAATGGACACCGTGTGTAAGTCTATATATCTAACTGTCGCTCCAAGAGTCTCTATTGCCCTTAAGAGTACCTTCGTATCTTCTACATAAGGAACATTTTCTATAACACATTCATCATCAGCAAGAATAGCCGCAGCAAGAATACCCAAAGCCGCATTCTTTGCACCAGCAATCGTTACTTCACCATCTAAAGGCGCCCCGCCTTTAATAACATACTTTTCCATTTCACACCTCTTGACTTTGTGTATTTGATATATACATAGTCTTACAAATTATACCACATCTTTTGAAAAAGTAAACCCATAAATATTTGTCGTATTTCCAACAGGTTCCTTACTATTTATCTGCCTCGCAATATATGCATCTGTAAATGCGGTTTTTTTCATCAGTCAGTACAAATATTTGCGGAATATCCGGCTCAACCGATGTAATGCAACGCGGATTCTTACATCTCTTTACATTTACAAGCTTCTTGGGAAGAGCAACCTTTTTCTTTTCGATAGTCTGCCCGTCTTTAATTATGCTAACGGTTATGTCGGGATCTATATATCCGAGCACATCGAGATTAACATCATACTCCTGATCGATTTTCAGAATATCCTTTCTTCCCATCTTATTGCTTGTAACATTTTGAAGAATAGCTATACTGCAGTCCAGCTTATCAAGCTCAAGATCACGATATACCTGAAATGCCTTACCGGCAGAAATATGATCAAGCACTATTCCGTTTTGAATACTGTCTACTTTCATTTATACATTCACCCCCAAAAGCGTAAGCATAAGTGCCATACGTACATACTTTCCGTTTAACGCCTGTCTGAAATATGCCGCACGCGGATCGTCATCAATCTCTGTGGATATTTCATTTACACGAGGAAGTGGATGCATGATGGAAAGCGTTTCCTTTGCGTTTTTTAGCTTACTTTTATCTAAAATATATGTATCTTTCAAACGAACATAATCTGCTTCATTGAAGAATCGTTCCTTTTGTACCCTTGTCATATAAATTATATCAAGCTCCGGCATAACCTCTTCCATAGTCGTAACTTCCTTATAATCTATATTATTCTTTTCAAATACTTCCGTGATTATATAATCAGGAACCTTTAATTCTTTCGGTGAAATAAGTATAAACTTGATTCCTTCATATCTTGAAAGTGCTTTTATCAGTGAATGAACTGTTCGTCCAAATTTTAAATCTCCACATAAACCTATAGTGAAATTGTTTAAATCTCCCTTTTCACGCTTTATGGTAAGAAGATCTGTCAGTGTCTGAGTCGGATGATTATGTCCTCCGTCGCCGGCATTTATAATTGGTACCGGTGAGACCATGGAACCAAGCATCGGTGCACCCTCCTTAGGATGTCTCATCGCAATTATATCTGCGTAACAGCCTACTACTCTTATGGTATCTCCTACGCTTTCACCCTTTGTAGCGGAGGATGAATCGGCAGAAGAAAAACCAAGTACATTACCTCCTAATTCCATCATAGCCGCCTCAAAGCTAAGTCTGGTTCTTGTACTTGGTTCAAAAAACAACGTCGCAAGTTTTTTTCCCTTACACGCTTCACTGTATTTCGATTTGTCTTTAATTATATCAAGTGCGAGATTAAGTATCCCTTCAATTTCATCAACACTTAAATCGGTTGGGTCAATTAAATGCTTCATGATTATTCTCCCATCTTTTTTACTACCAAATATAATAGTACGAAAGCACCCTTTGTGTCAATAAAATCCATTTAAATCTTATGGTTTTTTTTACCCGCAAAAAGATGCTTCTTACCTGAATTACAAACTATTCATTTATCGTCTTTGTAACCTTTACTTTATTGTCCGTAAAGATTTTTTCAATCTTTTTTTTGTCTTCTCTGTTACAGACAAGAACATATTGCTTACGGTTTGCTCTTATCTTGAGGATAATTGTGCTGCCGTCATTTTCGTCATAGACAAGCTTATAGCTTTTCATGAATTCCCACTCAAGAAATGTGGTATCAATTAAAGCTCCCTCTTCGGTAATTCCGCTCTGTATTTTTGTCTGAAGAATTATGAAGAGAACCATACAGATAACCGCCGGCAAAAATATATAGTATTGAAAAACTATCATGATAACCGCAAATACAAGCCCGACATTTGCAATAATTATCTCATATCCGCTCATTCTGTGATGCAGACGGCTCGGTATAACTATACTTTCCTGTTTCTTAATGGCAGATACACATAACCATACTGATATACCAAAGCCAAGAAACAATACAAAACCGAGTATCGTTATCCATAATTTCCAATCCATACCAATCCTCCGAAAAATACTAAAGGCGTCTGTCTTGATATATACAAAGTGTACGCATAGCACGTTGGACTTGACGCTACGCTTAACACTTGTATATATCAAGACAGACGCACATTTATATATAATCTACTTAGTATTAATAAGTGTATACATAACTGCCTTCTCTGCATGACGACGGTTCTCAGCCTCATCCAAAATAAGATCAAGGTTTTTCATCTCAACACTTTCAGAGATTTCAAAGCCGACATGCATAGGCATATCGTGCATAACAACAGCCTTGCTTCCCTCAAGGAACTCATCATTTATCTGATAAGGCATCATCTTTGACATGATTTCCTTCTTCTTATCGGCAAATTCAGGATTATTAAAGAATTCCATATCAACCCATGTATCTGTATAAAGAATGTCCATATCCTTTACATAGGTCTTTGCCTCTTCAATAGTCATTGCAGGATTAAGCTCCACATAATGTCCCGTAGCCTTTGCTTCCTCATAAAAAGCATCATCACATGCCGTATTGTTTACAAGCGGTGTAAGTCCGTAAATTGTACCTTTTTTCATTTTTGCAAAGAATTCAACAAGCGAATTAAATACATTATTCTTTGCTCCTATATAAAGAAGCTTTACATCGAGACTTCCGAAATGCTCGATAATTGTAAGCGCATCGGCAAGAATCTGACATGGATGATAGGAATTATCACATCCGTTAATGAAAGGAACCGTTACATTTTTTCCGAAAAGCTCAACGGTCTCGTTTTTAACAAGACGTGCCATAATAATATCAACATTTCTGCATACATATTTTATCTCAGAAACCGGCTCACCCAGAACAAAGTTTGAATCCTCCCAAAGCTGATTAAAATATGTTCCTCCGAGCTCTGTTATGCCCGTAGCAAACGAAAGAAATGTTCTTGTTGAAGTCTTCTCAAACAAAGTATAAAGCTTCTTACCCTTAAGAGCCTCACTATACTTCTCAGGATTCTTCTTCATATCCTGTGCCAGATTTAAAATTCCCATCAATTCCTCAGCCGAGAAATTCTTAAAATTAAGCATATTTTTCATAATATTCTCCTTTTTCAGGATTGGATAGATAAGATGAAATCCATCGCAGGCACGCTCTCGCTACTCTCAGGCGTAGCGGTACTAAGCTCGATAAAACCTCGCTAAGTACCGACGCCTTCAAAGTACCTGCTTATGAATTTATCTTATCTATCCAATCCAATTTACTCATTGTTTACTTACAATATCCGTTATAGTTATAAATAACTTTTAAGCTTATCAGTCATATCTGTACGCTCCCAAGGGAGGTCTACGTCGGTTCTTCCAAAGTGTCCGTATGCAGCCGTCTGCTTGTAAATCGGTCTTCTTAAGTCAAGCATCTTAATGATACCTGCCGGTCTTAAATCAAAGTTTTCTCTGACGATTTCAACAAGCTTCTCATCGGATAGTTTTCCTGTTCCAAAGGTATCTATCATAATTGAAGTAGGCTTAGCTACACCGATTGCATATGAAAGCTGAATCTCACATTTATCCGCAAGTCCCGCTGCAACGATATTTTTAGCTACATATCTTGCGGCATAAGCAGCCGAACGATCAACCTTTGTACAATCCTTACCCGAAAATGCTCCGCCACCGTGACGTGCATATCCGCCGTAGGTATCAACAATTATCTTTCTTCCTGTAAGTCCGCTGTCACCGTTAGGTCCGCCTATTACAAATCTTCCGGTCGGATTTATAAAGAATTTTGTATTTTCATCTACCATTTCTTTAGGAAGCACTTCATCGAAAACATACTTCTTAATATCTTTATGAATCTGTTTCTGAGTTACCTCTTCTCCATGCTGAGTCGAAAGAACAACCGCATCAAGTCTCGAAGGCTTGCCGTTTTCATCATATTCTACCGAAACCTGCGTTTTTCCGTCCGGTCTTAAATAAGGAAGTGTTCCGTTCTTTCTTACCTCGGTAAGTCTTAATGCAAGCTTGTGTGCAAGCGATATAGGGTACGGCATAAGCTCAGGTGTTTCATTTGTTGCAAATCCGAACATCATTCCCTGATCTCCGGCTCCGATTGCCTCAATTTCATCATCGGACATCGCATTTTCTCTTGCTTCGAGTGCCTTATCAACACCCATGGCAATATCCGCAGACTGCTCATCTATTGCGGTAATTACTCCGCAGGTGTCACAATCAAATCCGTACTTTGCTCTGTCATAGCCTATTTCTCTTATGGTTTCACGTACAATTTTCTGAATATCCACATATGCCTGTGTGGATATTTCACCCATTACAAGTACAAGACCCGTAGTAATAGCGGTCTCGCATGCAACACGGCTCATGGGATCCTGTTCAATCAAAGCATCCAGTATCGCATCAGAAATCTGATCGCAAATCTTGTCAGGATGTCCTTCTGTAACCGATTCTGATGTAAATAGTAATTTTTCCATATTTTCCTCCAAAAAATAAAAGAATCCGGTCGGCATCCGGATTTGAAAAACATATGCTCAAATCCTCTTATTGCTCGACTACACAATAGTATCGCTCAGGCAGGCACCTTCCGACCTTGTCGGGGTTGCCATGGCTTCACAGTCCCTTATGACTCCACCATTCTGAATAAGAGAGTTCTCTTATAAAATATAAACATACATTACATTATAAATACCTAATTGTCAATAGAAAAATCCCCACAGCCAAAGGGTTTCCTTAACCATGAGGATTTTGTATATTTAAAATAGGGTGTACTATAATCTGTTCTTAATTGCCCTTGCAAGCTCGTTTTGAGCTTCGCTTTCCGTTTCATGCTGCTTCCAGGTTACCTTCACATCATCATCCTTAAATCTCGGAACGATATGCATATGAAAATGGTTCACTGTCTGACCTGCAATTTCACCATTATTCTGGATTATATTAAGTCCCTCGCAGCCTGTTTCTTCCTTAATAGCCTTTGCCGCAACCGTAGCGAAAGAAAAAACCTTCGCTGCCATATCCGCATCCAATTCATATATATTATCGGAATGTTCCTTAGGAATTATAAGTGCATGTCCTCTGTTGGCTGGTGCCACATCAAGAATACACTTAAAATCATTGCTTTCATAAATCGTAGCCGAAGGGATATCTCCCTTTGCAATCTTACAAAAAATACAATCTTCTTTTATCATTTTGATAACCTCCTATGCCAAAAAACCTCTCTTACTGTAGTCCGCACCTTCAAGACTTTCGTTAAGCGTTCCCTTACCATATGTGAGTCCCGCATAAACCTGATGCGCGTTTTGCATGACAGGTCCCTCGTCGTCTATCTCGTGCAGCTTTTCGAAGCCGGTACGAAGATTATCCATCATATTCCGGCATCTGTCAAGTTCACATGGAGTTCTTTTAACAGCCGAATCTATGAGCTTTGTATAAATGTATCTCAATATATTAAGGTAGGTTTTACCCTTTTCATCTTCCGGATTAATGGCTGACATAAGTTCATTATGTACCTTTTTTGCCTGATTAATATTTTTTAAATATTCAGCCCTATCCTCCTTATCATAGGCATTAAGCGCATCCTCTACATAAACCTTTTCCATATCAAAAAGTATAAGTATAAGTCCGCTGTGATTTGCCTGTGATATTCTTAAGGTAAAATCTTTTTTTAATTCACTTGTCATAAATGTCCTCCGATAAATTCAAACCATGATAATTTCAAAATCAGCCTGCAAGCCGAATCAAACATTCCTACTGCAAAAGCTGCAGGAGTGATTCAGGTCTTTCATTGGACTTCTGCATCATGGATATAGCTGCCTGAGAAAGGACATCCTGCTGAGTATAATTTGTCATTTCCTCTGCCATATCAGTATCCATTATTCTTGAGTATGCAGCGGTAAGACTTTCTTCCTGCACCTCAAGGTTATCATATATGTCATTGAGTCTGTTCTCAAATGCTCCGAGTCTTGATCTGATATTTGATATTCTCTTTACCGCCTCATCAATAGCGGTGATTGCCTCGGAAGCATATTCATTTGTATACATTATAAGATGGTCAACCTTAAGTGACTTCGAACTTACACTCGGTATATCAAGCTTTAACTCTTCACCCGAATATGAACCTGTCTGGATAGTCATTACTCCGGCCGAAAGAACCTCGATAACAGCATCTCCGTCAGCCGGATCATAAGTCTTCGGGTCAACATCCACAAGCATTTCAAAACCGTTTCTGTCAATTATTCTTATCGAGTTACCGTCAGAGGTATAAGTCGCGGTTGAAGTAAATCCGTTATCGGACGGTGTAAGTGAAGCAACACAATCTTTACCTGTTTCTTTGTCCCCGTCATTTATTCCAAGAAGTGAGGCAAGCTCGGTATTTCCGACAGATATCTCAATCTTCTCATCTTTACCGTATTCCTGTGTTCTGAATATTACCGGTGAACCGGATGTAAAATCAGCTTCCGTAGCTCCGCCGTCGTTTGAGGCTAATACGTCTATGCCTATCTTCTTAAGATGCTCCTGAAGGCTTTCATAAACCTCCGTCATCGTCATTCCTTCGCTAATTTCCACAGTAAAATTGTTAACCTTAAAGCTTCCTGCCTGTTCCTTTGTAACGGTTGCGCCTGAATAGGAAAATCCGGTGGAATAGGTTGCCTGCTTTCCGATTTCCGTTACACTTAAAGAGTATTCACCGGCGGAAACTTCTGTTGAAATATATGTAGTCTGAATGCTGAAAACGCTTGAAAGACTTCTTCTTGAAACAGATCCGTCCAAAAGCTTCTGATCATTAAATGAAGTCGAATCAACTATCTGATCGATTTCACCGGCAAGTTCATCTATCTCCATCTGAATCATATCTCTGTCATCTTCGGAAAGAACATCATTTGCAGCCTGAACAGCAAGCTCTCTCATTCTTTGAAGAACATTGTGAAGTTCGTTTAATCCGCCTTCTGCAGACTGTATAACCGATATACCGTCATTTGAATTAAGAGAGGCCCTGTTAAGTCCTCTGATCTGTGAATCCATCCTTGTTGATATGGCAAGTCCCGCAGCATCATCTGCCGGATTGGTTATCTTTGTTCCCGAAGAAAGTCTCGACATAGACTTTGCTATATTATCATTTACTCTTGCGAAATGATCGCTTGCATTAAGTGCTAATGAATTATGGTTTATTCTCATATGTATGCCTCCCAAACTATTTTGTAATTATACTCCGCTATCTGTTTAACAAATCTATTATAATTATCGGTTTATATCCCGTTTTAATTAACCATTTAAGTCTGCCAAAGCTTTTACAAGCGAAACTGCTGCCTTATAAAGGATTTTTTCATCTGTATTTGTTTCCTCGTCTTCGGCTTTTGAATTTGTTACGGCCAGACTGCCAAGTCTTATATCTGCTGCCTCAAAGCCTTCCCCGGATATTCTTCCGGCAAATACTTCCGCCATACCCAAAAGTGCCATATTTCCTTCACTTGTATCCGACACAACATATCCCGATAAGCTTCCGTCAGCCATAACCTTCACATCCGCCGAAAGGTTTCCGTAAGTGGTTTTTGCCATATTTATGCTTATCTGTCCTTTATTTTCACTGTTATGCTCTATACTAAGATTAATGACATTTATACCTTCTCCTGTTCTTACAGGTATTTGGAAATGCTCCCTTTTAGCCATATTGCTCATAATATTAAAGCCTGCATTTATTGTTTTTACAGAAGCTATATCTATACTTCCCAATCGGCCCTGCGCTCCCATGCGGTACATCATTTCAGTTATTTGATTTCTTAAATCTTCATATTTAAGAGACATCTCTTCGCTTCCGCGAAGGCTTTCAAGTATACTGTCCATTTCAAACTGAGCCATATCTATTCCGATTTCTTCGCCCAAAAGAGAATCCGTCATATTTTCGGTTTCCTCATCAACAAGCTCTTCCGTATTATCGGCATCGAATTTCATGCTTGAAAGAAGTTCGGATACAAGACCATATATTCCGCCCGGTGTATTTATCATTCTGTCTGAGGCAAATGCATTTACCATCGAAAGCTCTATATCATTTTCTTTTATAAATTGCATAACCGCTTCATCCAGAACATTAAATCTTTCAATGTCCTTTAATATATCTTCTTTATTATCAGGCACCATATCCATTTCGCTCTTGAATGCGCTTTCAATCTGCCTGTCTATACGAGAACCCTTTTCGTTGATTCCCGAAAGCATTCCGAATTCATCATCAACAGACACATCTACTCCTGTGTTTTTACGGCTTCTCATAGCCGATAAAAGATTTCTTACAGTCAATCGGCTGCTGTTTGCAAAGAGCCAGCCCGCTTCCCGGTCTCCCGATTTTGCAAGCTTATTCATCATACGATATATGCCTATATAGCTTTCTCTTTCTTCGGTACTTACTTCGCCCTTTGCTTCCATATCTCTAAGATATGATGCAAAATCCTCTGCCTCACTTACTCCCTCGTTATATCTTCTGTTTCTTATGGTCTTATTTAATTCTTCTATAGAGGCGTCCAACGGATTAATATTGTCCTTGATCATACCGAGTACCGCTTCCGGATAAAGGTTATTTATAAGCTCATTTACCTGCCTGTCATAGTTCATAACCTCGGTTATATTACTCTTTGTTATCTCTATACTGTTATATCCGAGTATTTTTATGGCACGCTCGGTTTCATAATTAACCGGCACATCCATATCTTCAAGGATATCCGTAATATTGCCGAAAGCCTTTCTAATACTGTCACCCATATCTGATCTCGGTGCCGTCCCTACCGCTTCATAGCTTCTTACTACGGTCTCGAATTTTTGAACGCCGACTTCAACCGTGCTAATACTTGCATGGAGAGAATTTACCGAAAACATCCTGTCTCTCATAGGTGATGCAAGAATCTCCATCGGTGCCCCGGCTATATCACTGACCTTGCCTACAAATTCATTGTAAGCAACTATATTCTCATTATTTAATTCCACGCCCGCCTTCTTAAATGTATCGCCAAGAAGTTTCTTCTCTACATCTCTTAAAGCATTTATTACCCTTGACATTTCTCTTGTATCAATATTTATATCAAGGCTTGTCATTCTGAGTGACACCTCAAGTGTCATGGAAAGTCTTATTTCTTCCATCTGTCTTCTGTATGAAACCGCTTTTGCATCAAGCGTTCCCGCTTCCATATCCTTTTCATATTCGGACAATCTCTTTACAGCCGCTTCATCCTCCGAAATCGCATTTTTATCGGCAGTGGCATTTGCAGCCTCATTATTATATGAAGAAATTTCTCTGACAGCAGAAGCAATGGTAACCTCTTTCCCCTTCTTTGCCATGTCATATACCAAATCAGGAGAAACGGCTTTAACATCATTTAAAAACTTTTCCGCAGCCTCCAAAGACTCATTTTCGGATATGTTATTTATTATTTCCGATGCGTCCTTTCCGATAAATTCTTTTAAATTCTCATATCTTCTGACATTATCCGTGGTAACCGGTATGTCATTATCTATAAGAAGCTTTACATCCTTAAGAGTTTCTTCATCAATATCAAGGCCTGCCTGTTCTATTACCTTTTCAATCTGCGGCTTCATTTCCTCAAACATTTCATTGCTGATACCTTTATCATTTATCCTTGTTCCGCTGAAATGCGCCTTATAAAGATTATCCTCATTTATCGGCATATCATTATGTAAGAGATAAATAATCTCGTTATTTCCTATTATATTTTCCGGATTTTCGGTTTTCTCACCTGCAGCATCCGGGTTAGCTTCTCCGGCATTTTTAACATCCTTATCAAATTCTGAATTTTGAAGCCTTTCCTCTTTGGATTCAGCAATACTTACATCCATTACATCAGCATCAATCCTGACACCGTTAACACTTACCGCACCTCCGATTACGGAAAGCCCGTCGGCATCACCATCAGACAATGCAATTTCCGCCATCATGGCAAGATTTTCTTCCTTATGAGCATTGTAACGCATGGTATTGACCATACCCATAAGGTCGGACATACTCGCTCCTTCTACATCAACGCCCATGAGTTTAAGTCTTTTTATCTCATCGGCAGAAAGACTTTTTGCCACTTCCTTCTCATTTTCCTTTTTCTCCTCTTCTTCGGAAGCCGCATCCTGTCCTGCCTGTCTTAATTTTTCCTGCTTATTCTTTAAATACTCCTCAAAATTTTTCATTGTAGTATTTTCAAGATAATTATCTTTTTTCTCTTTAGTGAATTTATAGCCAAGCAAACTATCCATATCCTTATTGTCATTTACCGACAGATTATTATGTTGTGAATGCTTGTTTGAGATACCGGCAACCTCCTCCGGCATTATATTTTTGATATTATTAAGATTATCTATGATTTGTCCCATATAACACCCAACCTTTAATTAATAGACTTAAAATCCGATTTAAACAGATTTTCTAAAATAATTATCGGTTGAGTTTTCATTTTTCTAAACAGTTGTTTATTAATAACTGATATATTTTACCGGGTCGATAGGTGCACCGTTCTCCCGTATCTCAAAATGAACGTGCGGTCCCGTGCTGTCGCCGGTACTACCTGAAAGTCCTACGATATCCCCTTGTTTAACAGCCTGTCCGACCGAAACAAGGGTCTCGCTCATATGACCGTATCTTGTCACAACTCCGTTGCCGTGATCTATATATACACTTATCCCATATCCGCCGTTCCAGCCTGCCTGAATAACCGTTCCATCCCTGGCTGCCATAACATCAGTCCCTGTCGGGACAGCGAGATCTATACCGTTGTGATTTGTCCCCCATCTCGGACCGAAGCCTGATGTAAGCACATAATCCGTTACCGGTAAAATATATTCCGGTCTTTTCTTCGTACCAATATGTACCACTCTTGGTACGGCTTTTGTTACGACTTTCGTTTCAAGGATTTTTCTGTCATGTTTTTTCCCGTTATAATATGTCTCCATAACAGTTACCTCTCGCATGCCCGATGCCTCATCTCTGGTAACCTTTATTTCATCCTCGTACATAGTATCATCATAAACATATTCGCATTCTTCATAATACGGATTTACATATTTGAAAAGCTGTGTGCTTTTTCCGACCAATATCGGTTCCTTATCATCAAGTCTGCTGTATATTGTTTCGGATATCTCATTTTCTCCGATATATTTTACATTTCCATACTTCTTTCCTGTTTTTTCCAAATATATTTTATCATCGGATATGTTTTTCCCCTCTGAATAAAATTTGGCTTTGGCATCACCATATGCCTTGTATACCACCTGCGGCCTTACCTTTGTAATTCCAACCGGCTGATTTTCATAATAAATAATATAACTGTCCTTGTTAGTAATTTCATTAAATGCAAACGCCATAAAGAGACTTATTACCACAAATATCATTATTTTTCTTTTGTAGGAGTTTTTTAAAGAATTAATTATCTTAATCATTTTAATCATCTCCCAACATATTCCTTTGTTATACATTTGTAACATTTTTGTAACAAATATATAAGCCTCTTTCATCATCAAATTATTTACAAAAAAATACATTTTTATTCATATGCCAAATCTCAGACGATACTTGTATATTATTTTTTCTTGTGATAAAATCAGTTATATAATTATTAGATATGAGGTGTCTTATGGCTAAGAAATTACTTGATATAGAAGATGTGCCTTCCTTCCTTACAAATAAGGTAAAGCAGGATTTAAAATTCAAAACGGGAAATTTTGTATGGCGTGTAACCTTCAATATTCCGCTTGATCCTAAAACCGTTAATTCGGACACTATGTACGTAACAAACTCTCAGGATCAAAAGCTTCAGACTTACATAAGATACGATGTAAAAAATGAGGTTATTGAGGTAGAGCCACTGGAACCCTATGCGACCACCGGATATTATTTTCTGAATATAACCACAAGAGTTAAATCCAGAGGCGGTCAGTCACTTAAAGATCCTATAAGCATCAAATTCGGTTTTGCAGAAGGTGTATAGAAAAAACGGGCTGTCACATATAATATGTGACAGCCCGTTAATATCTTAAACAGCCGGGTATATCCGTACTTTAACAAAGGAAGGTTTGGTTGTGAGCAAATCGTATATTGAGGCTTACGGCTGTATAAAAATTATAGATACACCTTTAATATACGCATCTCTTCCGGCCTTTGTTACTTTATTCTACTTAAAATATCCTTCAATTATTTCCTTTGCCTTTGCACTGTCGTTTGAAATAACAAGAATCGCATACTTGCCATTTGTATATTTAAGTGCATTTTCGAGCTTAGGAATTTCATTAGGGAGATAATCACTGCATGCAACTTTTTGATTGCTGATTCTTACATCAAACGCTGCAGTCATAACCTTTACATAATCGGCAGATGTTGTTTTGATAACAATTATCTCCTCTGCGCTTGAACTTGAATTTGTATAAAATGCAGCTTCCTCAACCATTGACTCATCCACATTACTTAATACTCTCGTAAGTCCTATACTTTTGTCAACAGGTGCAAGGTTATCCTTGAAATCCCCACCATTCTTAATGGCATCTGCCAAAGTGTTAACATCTATATTTGCATCCGTATTACCTGCCTCATCAGACTTATTTCCCTTACTTCCGCATGCAGCCAACGAAAGAACCAAAGTCAACGAAAGCAAAATCATCAATATTTTTTTCTTCATAATCTTCTCTCCTTGTATTTTATATTATTTTACTTATTGTTTGAAAACGTCTTGAATTATAGCACAACAAATATTTGTTGTCCACTTTTTCCACCGAAATATGTTTATTATTATATGGACACTTTTTACACAATATGATATTATTGTAAACAATTATTGAAATTTTAATTAACACAATTAATTATATATCATTTTGCAATCAAAAAGAGCCATGTGCTCTGCCAAAGGAGGATTGGTATTATGAGTTATTCAGCCAAGATTACTGATTACAAAGGAAAGAAGGCTATTGAGCTTGTTGCCGGCAAATATAAGGCAATTATCGCACCATTTTTGGGAAGCAACGTTTTGCGTATGCAGGATACTGAAGCCGACATAGAATTATTCAGATTTGATAAAACCCTTTCTATCGAAGATTTGCAAAAATCTCCGGAGGTTTACGGTTTACCAACTCTTTATCTTCACAACAGACTTTCTAACGGTGTACTTAAAGTGTCCGATGCAACTTATCATTTTCCTATAAATGATGCACTCGGAAATCATATACACGGTTTTCTTCATAAGCGCGAGCATGATATAGTAAGTGCAGAGGTTATAAACGGTAACGCTGTGGCAAAAACCGAATATATATATGATGAAAAGGATGAATTCTTTGAAACCTTCCCGGTCAGCTTTAAGGCAGAATTTACTTTTACCTTATCCGACAACGGTCTCTCATATGAATTTACCATGACAAACACTTCAACAAAGCAGCTTCCTTTCGGAGTTTGTAACCATACAACAATAAACGGACCATTCAGAGAAACCGGTAACGGCCTTGATATGAGACTTTACGTTCCTGTCGGCGACAAGTGGGAGCTTAGCAAATCCTGCATACCTACAGGAGAGTTCCTTCCGTTTAATAACCATGATAAGCAATATATCACAGGTTCACAGATACCTGTTCTTCATGATATCGACAATGATGTATTTTTCGCCGAAGAAGGCTCCTATGACGGCAAGCCGTTCTACGGTGCAGTTATATCGGATATTAAAACAGACAAGAAAATCATCTATGAAGTATGCAGGGATTTCAAATTCTGGGTTATCTGGAATGACCACGGTGACAAAGGTTACTTCTGTCCGGAGCCTTGTACCTGGATAATCGATGCACCAAATCTTCCAATACCTGACGACGAAACAGGCTACAAAGAACTTGCTCCGGGAGAGTCAAAAACCCTCACTGAGCACATATACACAGTTTAAACTTCAGTTTACCGCAGTATGACTGACATAAAAGCTTCTGCTGACAGATTTAATATATGACTTACATGATGTAATTAAAACACGGTGGGTAGCTATAACGTATCATCAATTTGCTAAATCAGTACACTTAATTCTTGCTATTTGCATGAAATTGATAA
>ODAI010122242.1_pt1 | contig 15218 bp, 10 predicted proteins | sample 1539321 | NCBI WGS metagenome assembly ODAI01 (sample SAMN02144231, study PRJEB22623) | gut metagenome | biome: sheep rumen | host: Ovis aries | place: New Zealand
AAACGGCTCTGGTCAAGAAGTTGGATAAACCAATTCTCGAAATGCAATGTTAGAATTATAGTTTATCCTTCTTCTTTTGTCAATCCGCTCTTTTCACTTGCTTGTGGGCTTTGGATAGAAAAGGGTGTGTTGGATTTCCGGAAAGACGGAATATTAGAAGATGCGGCTTCTGCGCTAAAAAAAAAGAAGCCTCTAAAAACTTCAGTTTTTTGAGGCAACTCTGAAAATGCGACGTTTAAAAGACCGCAATTTCGGGCTTTTAAACTCGGCGGCAACCTTAAATTGTAATTTTTAGAGGTTGCCAAAATACAGAAGAAGGATAAGATTATGGTACAGATTTATGCTTACCAAAATTCCCTCAAGACTGGCGAGGGTAAAGACAAATATTGCTTTAGGAGCGTCGTTGACCAGGTTATGGACAGCGAGCAGCTTGTAAAGGAAATCATCAGTTACAATTCAACCATCACGGATGCGGACGCTAGGGCTGTGCTTTCGGTTCTTAACGACCGGGTCCGTCATTTTGTGAATCTTGGCTACAAAGTGGAGCTTCCTTTTGGCTATGTATACAACAAGGCGAACGGAACTGTCGCAAAACTGAACGACGGTTTTGTTCCCGGAAAAGGAAACCACAGGATAACAAGTGTCTTCAAGTTCAAGGATGACGCTTCTAGCGAAATGACAAAGGACGCTTCTTACAAACTTGCTGGAAGCGGATATGTGCAGCTTCCTGCAATCAAGGAAATTTCTTCTATTCTTCCAAACGGAACTGAGAGTGAAAATCTTGATTTTTATATGGGCGCAATACTTCGTATAAAAGGCAAGAATGTTTCCTTTGATGCGGCAGATGGGGCACAGGGGGTATTCCTTGTTTCATCGGATTCTGCCGAAACTCGTGTTTCAAACTACAACCGGATTGGCACGAATGTTATTGAGGCCTATGTTCCTGCTGTTGTGGCCGGCAGCTATGAAATAAGGCTTGTCACAAAGCCAGGGACAGAGCGTTATGAAAAAGCTGTGTCTTCTACGGTTATTAATGTAAATGCTTAGTTCGATTTCAGAGGGCTTCCTTTTTTGGGGAGTCCTCTGATTTGTATATTTTGGTTAAGTGCTAGAATTCAACTCTTGCACCAAGCTGAACAAAGCTGTTGTTTTCCCAGGCGTGGAATTCGCTTTCCTCATTTTTGCAGCCAAGGTACATGCCGCTTGCGGTAAGAGAAAGGTCTGGAACCGGCTTGTAGACAAGCTTTGGCATTACAACAAGGTCTCCGCGTTCTATTCCGTACATGACGGTAACTTCTGGTGAAAGCTTTTCGTTCATGAAGGATGTTGTTATGTTTGCAACCAGGCGGTTGTTTGTTGCGTGGCCTGCGTTGTAGTCTGCGTCGTATTCCTTAAAGGCTCCGTCTTTTACCTTGTCGTAGTTAAGGGTAAGGCTTCCTGTTTCCTGAATGTTTACGTTCATGTTGGCAAATGGAAGGTCAATGTCAAATCCTGCAAGCCATGCCACTGAATTGTTGTGAACCCAGGGGTTGTCGCCCTTTGTGTCTTCCGTAAGGTTGAATGCGGCTTCTCCGCGAAGGTTAAAGTGCCAGAGTATTGTGCTTGCCTCTAAGCCAAAGGTCTGCTTGCGGTCGTAGTGCAGCTCTGGAAGGGAAAGTTCTGTTCCGCTCTGGATTGCAAATGCTTTGATTGCGTCTTCTTTTGTTACGGCTCCACTTTGGATTGCGGCTCCGTATTTTGTAAGGAATGTTGTGTTGGATGCTATTGCCGCTGCATCTGCATAGTAGGAAGAAAGGTCAACGGAAGGCTGCTTGTAGTGGCCGTAGTAATAGCTTGCGCCAACGTCAAACTGCCTGAATGTGGCTGTTACGCGGCCTCCAAGTTGGGAGTATTTTAGGGTCTTTGTGTCCGGGTAAAGATTTTCCGGGTCATCCATAAGGGAGTTGGCGTAAGTTAGGTATTCAAGGTAGTTTTTTTCTGCTGCGATGTATGATGCCGTTGGGGTGGCGGAAGCAAGAGCATCTTTTGCGGCAAGCTTGGATGCAAGGTTTGTGCTTACAATGCCTGTTACCGTGGACTTTAATTCTCCAACCTGTCCCGGAACCCAGTAGCCCTTGCTTGCAAAGCGGTCTGTAGGAAGGAATGGAGTGTATACAGCCTCCAGCCTTATGTTGCTTACCACGCTGTTTGAATATGCGGGTGCGTATATTGCCTGGGCCATTGGTGTGCTTATGCGGCGGTCAAGGTAGTCGGGGAAGATAAAGTCCGTGTAGTCGTCTGCGTTAAAGTTGTCAAGGACGTGGAGTTTGTCTCCCTTTCCCCAGGTGATTTTCATCTTGCCTGCATTTAGGGTAAGGTTTCCCATGTAGCCCGAGAGGGTAAGCTCGTCTATTATGTCAAAGGGATGGTCTTTTATAATGTCCTTCTGGAAGAGGAGCTTTACTTCTGCGTCTGCCTTGTTTCCAGAATACTTGATTCCGATTTTTGCGCTTGCGTCCGCATCGGTTGGGACATTCCTAAAGTCCTTGAGGTTCTTTGCCTCAAAGCCTGTGTCTTTTCCGTCTACGTCCTTGTCTAAATATGCTCGGCCATCTGCCTTTAGTGTGCCGGAGAATTCCACAGGTATGGAAGAAGATGAGCCGCCAAAAGAGTCAAAGCCGGATGAAGAGTCACCGTCAAAAAATGAATCCTGTGCGCTTGAATTTGCTGCTAATAAAAGAAGGGCAGCGCTTGCTGCAAAAATGCGTGCTGTTGTTTTCATAAAGGGCCTCTGGATGAAAAAGGAAATTGGCCGGTTTTGCCAAGTTGCAACCAAGCTTAGTACAAAGAATACTAAATAACTGGTCATTCCGAACTTGCTTCGGAATCTGTATTTCTTTTGGTGTACAGACCCTGAATCAAGTTCAGGGTGACAGCTATTTGTTGTTCAATATACTAGCAGGCGTTGGTCGAAACCTGCGGTTGCTTACCGAGTTTCTTCGAAACTCGCGTATTTATTTGCAAAGTTACAACCAAGCCGAGCAGGTGTTGCGGGCGGCGTTTGAGCCCGCAGAAGGGGTAGCGCAAGACGGCAACGCCGGCTGGAGCGAGGGGAAGACCTTCCCCTCCTGTATTATTTATTTTCCTGTGTTAAGGAATTGCTGGGTAAAGACGTGGGCTGGGATTGCCTTGTCAATTTCCATTGTGCCAACGTTGATTGTTGTGGAGTGGCCTGTTGTAAGGTCCTTGAGTGTTGTGCTCATTGGAACGTCGTAGGTGATTCCTGTTACGCCTGTCTTTTTCTGGATGCTGTTGACTGTGAGAGTCTTTACGAGCTTACCCTTGATGTACATTTCTGTGTAGATTGGGTACATGGTGTTTTTGTCTATCCATGTGATGCGGTAGTCGTACTGGCTCTTTGTTTTTGGGTCTTCGCGGATCTTGTAGCAGCTGTAGCCGTTCTTCTGCTCTTCTGCCATGAATGTGTGTTCGTCTTCTTCTACATCGCGTGTGGAAAGGTCGTCGTAGGTTGCGTCTGTTCCAAGGAATGACTTTGAGCCTTCGCTTGAATTTACGCGGCGTGACTGCTTTAATGATGGCAGGTAGATGAACTTGTCGTCGGGCTGGGTTCCCTTGTTTTCGCACTGGAGGAAGCGCGTACCTTTCTTTGCGCCCTTCTGGAAAATCATTACTACGGAGCCAAGGTCATTTTCTTCCTTGCCGTATTCTTCTACGTACCAGTCTTCGTTGTTGCCGTTCTTGTCGGTAAGACGCATCTGTACCGCTGTGTGGCTGAACTTTGGCTTTTTAAAGTCGGCTACCTGCTTCATGATGTCGTAGCCTTTTTTGTCTGCAAATGCAGAGACTGCTGTGAGTAACAATGCGCAAGTGATGGTTGCTGTTCTTGTAAGTTTGTTCATACTTATTATCTCCTGAAAGTTTAATTGTTACAATTCAATACGAATTGCCGTCTATGCAGGCCCTTTGCATTTGAACAACCCGTATCTATATAGGTAAACAAATGCAAGGGGCGTTGGTTACTGTTTATTCCTCTTCTTCTTCCGGTACGATTGGTGCGGAAGGTTCTTTCTTTGGCCTGATGAATGCAGGATCCAACCAGTTGAGGATGCCCGGTATGATTGTCATTGCAAGCACGCTGGATGCAAACATTACGATTGCCACAAGCACTCCAATGCAGCGCAGTACGGAGAACTTTGACAGGCAGAGCACAAGGAAGCCCAGTCCTACGGAAAGTGCGTTTGTTACGATTCCCTTGCCGCTCTTTTTGAAGGTCTGCATTGTGACAAGTTTTATGTCCGCAGATTTGCTTCTTTCTTCCTTGTAGGTTGTAAGGAAGTGGATTGTGTAGTCAATTCCAACACCGACTGCAACTGATGCTATGATGCTTGTAATAAAGTCCAGGTTGATTCCTGCAAAGCCCATGACCATGTAGTTTAGCAATATTGTGAGGGCAAGCGGTACTATTCCCAAGAGGCCTGCCCAGACGGAGCCGAAGGATATTGCTATAATCAGGAATACGGAACCAAGTGAAAGTGAAAGGCTTGTAATCTGGCTTGACACAATCATGTTTGTCATTGCGTATTCCATCTGGCTTGAGCCTGTGAAGTCAATTGTGTAGCCTTCGGGGAAGTGGTTCTTTGCGTATTCCTTTGCGGCTTCGATTATGGTTCCAGTGTCTGCGGTTGCGTGTGTCCTAAGCTGGCACTGGATGCGGAGCTGGGACGGCTTGTTCTCTTTGTCCACAAAGCGGTCAAGGCTTCCGGAAAGGAGGCTCATGTAGTCGTTTACAACGCCCTGCAGCTCTTCTTTTGTGGCAACAGGGTATTTTGTAACGTCGCCCGGGATTTCGTAGTAGGCAAGACCCTTGTAGTTGAGCTGCTTCTGGAACTGCTCGAATACCTTTTCAAAGCTGGCGTTTTTTCCGCCTGCCTCTATGTATGCGGTATTGAGGAGGTTCAGAATTTCTTCTGCTGTCTTTGTCTGCTCAAGGCCTGCCTTGTATGCAATGTTGGGGTCTACAAAATCTAGCGGTGGGTTTGCAGAGCCTGCATCTTCTTGTGAAGTTTCTGATTCACCGTTTGAAGGAGAGGCACTTTCTCCGAATGAAGCAAATGCGTCATCTCCGAATGAAGATACTTCTTCTGCTGAACTTGCGCCATCTCCAAAGGAAGCGAATGCGTCGTCTCCGAATGAAGATACGCTTTCTTCTGAGCCGGAGGTTACGTCTGACCTGCCTGCACCTTCACCGAATGATGAAAATGCGTCGTCTCCAAAAGAAGATATTCCTGATTCATCTTGGCCGCCGGATGCCATGCCTGCAATTTCTGCGGTTGCCGGGTCGTGCCATACCTGGTTTACGCGCTTTATGAATGTTGTAAAAGATGCAATCTTTCCTATTTTGTCCGGGTATGTTGCAAGAAGGTATTGCTGCATTTCGTCCACTGCAGTAAGAAGTTCCGGGTTTGTAACGTCACCGTCTTCCTTTCCGCTTATGAGGAAGTATGTGCTGTTTGTTCCTGCGTAGTGCTCGTCTACATAGTCAAGGTTCTGCCTGAACTCTGATGAGCGTGGGAAGTAGTTTACCAAAGCGGTGTCTATGTTTATGAGGCGGAATCCTGTTATTGCTATTGTGATAATTGCCACCGTAAAAATGATGAGACGTGCCGGTGTTCCGCAAAAGAAGCGGTAGATTGCATAAGTTGTTTCGCCAGATGCTTCTTCCGCGGTTTTGCCACCACGTCTCTGATGAGCAAGGTCAATGCGCCTTCTTACCCTTTCTGAAAGCTTTTCCAGAGGAGTCCTTCTGTGCGCTTTTTTGTAAGGCTTTACGAGTATGAGTGCCGGTATGAAGATGACGGAGAAGAGCAGTGCAAAGACAACTCCTATTGCCATGAAGACTGCAAAGCTGTGAAGACATTCGATTGGGCTTGTTACAAGAGATGCGAAACCAACGGCTGTCGTAAGGGCTGCAAGAAGAACTGCCTTTGAAACTTCTTTTAGTCCCCTGAAAACTGCGTCTTCGTATATTTCTTTTGTGAGTTCACCTTCCACGTCGTTAAGCTCGTTGTAGTAGTGGGTAAGCACGTGGATTCCGTAGGCTGAACCTGATGCAATGAGGGCTACCGGTATTACCGATGAAACAAGGGTGAATGTTTCGTGAAGGAGTGCCATGAGGCCGCATGAGCAGACAGTTGCCATAAGAACTGTAAGCAGGGGGAGGAATGTTCCTTCCAGGGTGTGGAAGCTAAAGTAGAGTGTTATAAGAAGCACTATTGCTACAAGTGGAATAAGGCGGGTAAGGTCTGAAAGCATGAAGCTCTTTGAGTTTTCCGAAAGGGAAGGGTCGCCGTAGAATTTGTAGGTAAGGTTCTTTCCTGCAAGTTCCTTTTCTGTGATTGCGCGGATGTTGTCCAGAACTTCCTGGTTGCGGACAGAGTCGCCCTTTGCCTTGTAGGTTGCCTTCTTTGCGGCAGTGCGGTTCTTCTTGGCTTCTTTTACTGCTGCCTTTAGGGAAGCTATTGTTTCTGTGTCTGCGGTTTTTGCGCTGACTGCTTCCTTTAGGGCTTTCTTTGCCTTTGTGTATTCTTCGTCTGCGCTTTCAAAAGCAATCTGCTCTTCGCCCTTCGGTTCGAGCGTAACCTGAATCTGTGTTCCTGTGTAGTTGTCGTCTATAATTACGCGGCTGTAGATGTCGTCCCATTCGTTAAGGCGGTCCTTAAGGCGGGCAAGCATTTCTTTGCTTCCAATGTAGTTGCCGCTTTCGTCGTAGTCGTCGTCCGGGATAAGCTGGCTTGCAGAAATTGCTCCGTCCTGGTTGCAAACATAGTCAATGTGGGTAAGGGAGTCTACGTCTTCTACGTATTTTACCTTTAGCGCCTGGTCTGTTATGTTCTTTATTACCTGAATGTTTTCCGGTGTTAGGATTGAGCCACTTTTTGACTCTATGCTGATTCCCAGGGAAATCATTGAACCGAATTCATCTTCCGTCTTTGTAAGGCGGGTGTAGGATTGGTCGTTCTTGGGGAAGAACATTCTGATTGTGTTTTCGATTGTGAGATCCTTTAGAAAGAATCCAAGGAATCCTGTAAGGGCGATGGAGAATACTATGATAATCCACGGATGCTTGAAAAACTTTTTTACGAAATTCATAAAAACTCCTCTTGCTTTATATGGATGAACCCTGGGCTTTTTTTTGCCTAAGCGTTCAATTTGTTAAACCAATGACTGTAATATACCAAGTTTGAGTGCAAATGTCAATAGTTTTGGTAAAAAAAATTAAACGCTTAAACGTTTGAATGTTCAAAGGTTTAATAATTTGGACAAATATATTGACAAATCCACGCCTAGGAAGTATATTGGAAGCAATACGGAAGCAGTGCTTTCCGCAAAACAAAGGAAGGGATGATTTGATAGACAAGAAGGAACTTAAAAGGCTTATTGACAAATTTAAAACCTGCGGCCCAATGCTCGTTGCCCTGGGTGACGAGGTTAGGCAGAACATTCTATTAAAGCTTGCAGACTCTGGATTTGAAGGAATTAACGTTACCAACCTTTCTGCCAAGACAAACCTTTCCCGGCCGGCAATTTCCCACCATCTTAAGGTTCTTAAGGATTCTGGCTGGGTTGTTCCGGTAAAGAAGGGAACTCAGATTTTTTACCAGCTTAGCCTTGATTCAAACCTTGGAATGATTTCTAGCCTTATAGAATCCATCCGCAAGATGGAAGCAGCCTACGCCAAGGACTTTGCGGAGAGGAATAAGGAGTAGGGGGGCTGCCGTCATTCCGGGCCACGACCCGGAATCTGTAGAAGGTGGCATTTTTGCTTTTACAGATGCTGAGTTTACTTGCTTGCAAGTGCGTTCAGCATGACGGAGCGGGCGGTAGCTTTTACGGCCCCTGTGGTTCGGCAAGCTCACCAACCGGTTCAAGGTGACGGAGTTACAGGATTGCCGTCATTCCGGGCCAGGACCCGGAATCTGTGAAAGTGCATTTTATCTTTTACAGATGCTGAATCAAGTTCAGCATGACGGAGCGGGCGGTAGCTTTTACGGCCCCTGTGGTTCGGCAAGCTTACCAACCGTTTTAGCATGACGGTAGGTTGCATATTAATGCACGGCAGGGATTGGAGCCCCGCCGGAGGCGTTCCGAACGAAGAGAGGAATGGAGCGAAAGCGGAAGGGCGGAAAGCGCCTTAAAAATGGCCTCCTTGCCATTTTTAAGGCCGGGTTTTCTGGCGAAAACCCGCGGGTGTTTTATGCTAACATTTGACGCGCCATCCTTGGCGCTATTTGTTCTGGAAAATGGCAAGGTGTGTTTTTGGGACGCTTTTGTTCAGCAGGAAAAAGTGCCGCAAAAAAAATAAAAAAAAATGGATGGGGCTAAAATTTGACCGCCTGTTTGACTAAGGCAAAATAAATGCGCTATAATGCTTTTTATGAACAATTTTTCACACGTAATTTTAAAGAACAAAGAAGACATTGAACTTTCCCAGGGATTTCCTTGGGTTTACGATAACGAGATTTTTTCCGTAAAGTGGCTTGCCGAAGATGGTTCGGGCGTTAAGACCACGACGCTTGCAGAGGCACAGGTAAAGGCCGGCAGTGCGGTTGAAGTTTATTCCAGCAAGGGAACTTTTTTGGGAACGGGTATTTTTAATCCGTCTTCAAAGATTACAGTCCGCCTTATTGGCCGCGAGCATGCAGATAAAATCATGGCGGATCCGGCATCCTATTGGGACAAGGCAGTGCGCAATTCAGTGAACATCCGCGCCCTTAGCTTTGACCGCATGGACAGCTGCCGCATTATCTACGGAGAAGCAGATTTTATTCCGGGCCTTGTTGCCGAGCGCTACGTTGCCTACAGCGGTGAAAGAACGGCTGTTTTTGTTGTGGTTCAGTTTTTGTCCCTTGCCTGCGAAGTGTTCAGAAAGGAGATTCTTGATTCCATAAAGTCTGTCTGCAAACCGGACGGAATCTACGAAAGAAGCGATGCCCCTGTGCGTGAAAAGGAAGGGCTTGAGCAGAAGACAGGCTGGCTTTTGGGAACCGGCGCCCACTTTGTTAAGGACGGAGTTATTACCATTAAGGAGAACGGAATTTTCCTTGACGTGGACATTGTTAACGGTCAGAAAACCGGATACTTTCTTGACCAGAAGTTCAACCGTGCGGCTGTGGCTTCCTACTGCCACGGAAAGCGCGTTCTTGATGCCTTTTCCCATACAGGCGCATTTGGTCTTAATGCTGCTAAGGCTGGAGCAAAGAGCGTTGTCTGTGCGGACATTAGCCAGGAAGCGGTTGATTTGATTAGCCACAATGCGGAGGCTAACGGAGTTTCCGGCAAGCTGACGGCTGTTTGTGCTGACGTTTTTGACCTTCTTAGGCAGTACGAGGAGAAGGGCGAAAAGTTTGACGTTATTATCCTTGACCCACCGGCTTTTACAAAGAGTGCAAGGCAGATTCAGAAGGCATACGGCGGCTACAAGGAAATTAACCTTCGTGCCATGCGCATTTTGAGCGAGGGCGGCATACTTGTTACCTGCTCATGCTCCTATTATTTTGACGAGAACACCTTCTATTCAATGGTAATGCATGCGGCTAAGGACAGCCACAAGAGCGTGCAGGTTCTTCAGAAGAGGGGAGCTGCCCCTGACCATCCGGTTCTTGTGGGCTATCCCCAGAGCGAATACCTTAAGTGTGCTGTTTGCCGCGTTCTTTAGGTCGGGTTTGGCAAAAGGTTTGGTAAAAGATTTTTGTAAAAGATTTTATAGAAGGATTCTGTAAGCGATATGGAAGGCTCTCCTTACAATTGCATTGTTCTCCTTGGACCAACGGCTGTTGGCAAGACTTCTCTTGCTGTGCGCATTGCCTCCCACTACGGCTGGGACATTATTTCTGCGGACAGCAGGCAGGTCTACAAGGGGCTTGATCTTGGCAGCGGCAAGGACTTGAGCGAATACACGGATGCGGGTGTCCGCTGCCATCTTCTTGACGTTGCCACTTTGCAAAGTGAATACAACGTATTTAATTTTCAACAGGCCTTCTATTCCCTTTTTGATGAATTTTCTGCTTGCGGCAAGATGCCCTTTGTTTGCGGCGGAACCGGCATGTATGTGGATTCACTTGTGCGCGGTTACAGCTTTGTTGATGTTCCAAGAAATGAACTTCTCCGCAAAGAGCTTTCTGTAAAAAGCCTGGAGGAACTTGGCAGCCTTCTTTTGCGCTTGAGGCCCAACCTGCACAACAGGACCGACCTTCTTGACAGGGAAAGGACACTGCGCGCCATCGAGATAGAAACTTTTATGCAGAGCCAAGAGGGAAAGGCACTGGCGGAGGCTGACCGTGCAAAAAGGAAGGTTAAGGCCTTTGTACTTGGGCTTACAATGCCCAGGGAAAATCTTAGGCAGAATATAAAGATTAGGCTAAAGGAACGCTTTGACCTTGGAATGATAGACGAGGTTAGGCAGCTTCACGAGCGTGACGGATATTCCTGGGAGCGGCTGGAAAAGCTTGGGCTTGAGTACCGCTTTATAAGCCAGTTTTTGGAAGGCAAGATTGCTTCCTTTGAAGAGCTTTTTGAAACCCTCTACCATGCCATCTGCCAGTTTGCAAAGAGGCAGGAAACTTGGTTCCGCGGTATGGAGCGCAAGGGTGTGGACATACACTGGCTTTCTAGGGACGGCTCAAAGGATGCCGCCTACAGCCAGGCTTTGGATCTTATAGAAAAGAATGTGGCTTTTGTATAAAGCACTTGCCTGTAGCATGGCCTGTGTGCTTTGCATTGTGCGTTTTTGCACCGTGTGCTTGCACAACTTTTGCGTCATGCCGTCTGCCATGCCGGGCGTTGAATGCTTTGTGTTTGCCTTATGCGTTTGCTGCGAGGCGGTCTTCTGCAGTGTCCACCTTTGAAAGGTAGCCTGTGCGGACGCAGCTTTCAAACAGAGTCTTAGAGATGTAGTCTGTTGTAACGTCGCTGTAGCCGTCTTTGTCGCGTACGATGCGGACAACATAACCGTCGTCAAGTTCGCGCACGATTGTCATATAATCATTTGAATTGTTAATGCTTCTTAATGTGTAAGTACCCATAATTTTTTAGCTCCTTAATTTGTTTGTCAAGGTAACTTTATCCCCATTTTTTACATCTGAATTCAATGAATTGCAGAATGCTTATACTTTATTGTCGGAATCACAAAAAAAGATTTTAGTGTTTTTAAAGGATAGGCCATGGGACTGGACTTATTTGACTTTTTTGATTTTTTCTTCTGCGGCACTTTTTCCTGCTGTAGACCCGCGTCCCAAAAGAACATCTTGCCATTTTTTAAGAACCTATAGAGCCATGGAGGGCACTATCGGCCCCTGAGCCCGTCGAAGGGCCACGTAAAAGTTGACCGTAAAAATGGCAAGGAGGCCATTTTTTAGGGCTTTCCGGGGTTCCGCCTTTCGGCTCCATTGCCTGGGGTTCGACAAGCTCACCACCACGGCAACGGGCTACGCCCGCCCCTCCAATCCCGGCCGCTATCTTATATGCTACTATAGTCGGTTAACCAATCATTGTACCAAGAGTTTCCAAACAAAACTACAAGCACAGGCGAAGTTTATGCCCGTCATGCTGGGCTTGCGAACCACAGGGGCTGTATAAGCCTATATGCCGTCTTTTGTCGATTCCAAATCCACATTCGTAGCGGTTCGGAATGACAGACTTTATTTGCGCGGAGGATTCAATACCCCGATGCACTGCGTCGAGGTTCGTTGATTATTTAGTATTTGCAGTTTTTGTGCTATAATCGGAGCATGACCTATTGCGACGCTCATTTTCATCTTGTGCAAAGCGCCTCTTTTGAAAGCATTTCTTCTTTTGCGGGTGCTTTTTCTCCTTTGGGGTTTAGGGGCTGCACTTGCGCCCATTCCGAGCAGGAATTCCTTAGGCAGGAAGAGCTTTGCCTGGAATTTGGTGAGGCTTTGTCCCTTAAGCTTGCTTTTGGGCTTCATCCGCAGAATCCGGATTTGTCACTTGCGCCCTTTTTGGAAAAGCTTTTGCGGGAAAAACGCATAGATGCAATAGGGGAGACTGGCTTTGACTTTTTTACGAGTGAATTCCGCTCTGACCGCTTGCGACAGGATGAGGCTTGGCATCTTTCTCTTGAGCTTTCTTCTTTCTATGGACTTCCTGTTGTAATCCATGACCGCAAGGCCCTTGACTTGATTTTTAGGGATGCTTCTTTGCTAAAGAAAATACCCGCTGCGGTCTTCCATTCATTTGCATTCGGCCCCAGGGAGGCTCTTTCCGTGTTGAGCCACGGCATAAACGCTTATTTTTCATTTGGAAAGGCGATTTTGAACGGCAATAAAAAAAGCATGGCTTGTGTGGCGGAACTTCCGCTTGAAAGGCTTTTTTTTGAAACTGATGCCCCCTACCAGTCTCTTAAGGGGGAAAGTTTTACTCCCTTAGGCGACATAAAGCTTGTCTACCAGAAGGCCTCCGAACTTAGGAACTGCCCCCTGGACCAGCTCTGTGCTTCCGTTGAAAGGAATTTTTCTCTTGTCTTTGACCGGCACTGACAGCTTGTGGTTTTTGCGCTTTCTACATGCCATGGCCGGTTTTAGACAAATTTTTTTACATTGCCTTTAGGGCTAGGTTTATTGCTGCGTTTGCGGCTTTTAGGTCCTGCTCAAAGGCTTCGTTCAATGCTTCAAGGTCGCCATTTTCCCTTCCGCGGAGTGTGTCTTCCAGCTTCTGGGCTGTGGCTGAAAACTGTTCCGCTCCAATCTGGCGGGCAGCTCCCTTAAAGTAATGTACATATTTTGCGGCTTCGGTCTTGTCTTCCATTTGCTCAAGACGCACAAGCTCTTCTTTTTTAAACTGCTTGCCACAGGCAAAGTCTGTAAGGAGCTCTTTTAGCAAATTCTTTTCGCCTCCGAGCATTTCTAGTGCAGAGGCAAGGTTAAGAAGCTGTGCCATACTGTCCCTCCTCAAGTTCTACGCATTTCTTCCGTGCAAGGGAATTGCTCCCCTTGGACGCAATATTTTACGCACATTCGTAGCAAGTGCGTGCGAATGTGGCGTAGCATTCCAGAAATGCTACGCATTTCTGGAATGCAGGGGAATTGCTCCCTCTGGTCGCAATATTTTACGAATTGTCACTACAGAAATGCTACGCATTCCTTCCGTGACAATTCTTAAATTTCTTTCCGCTTCCGCAGGGGCAGGGGTCGTTGCGGCCTACTTTGGGCATTGTGCGCACTACTGTTACGTTCTGGCCCTGCCTGCCGCTCTGCATTGCTGAACGCTGAGCACCCTGCATAGACTGCCTTGCGTTGAATGACTGCTGTGCCCTCTGTTCCGCGCTCATTCCGGATGGGGATGATATTGCAGACGGTGCTTCCTGGTGGGTTGCCGTCATGTTTGTCTGGGCAAGGCTCTTGCGAGGTTGTGGCTCTCCCTGAATCTGAACCTTTACCTTAAAGATTCTTCCTGCAACAGAGTCGCGGATTTCTTCAAGCATGGTGTCAAACTGGTTAAAGCCGTCAATCTTGTATTCGGTAAGAGGCTGCTTCTGGCCGTATGAGCGCAGGTAAACCGCTTCCCTAAGGCCGTCAAGGAATTCAAGCTGGTCAAGCCACTTCTTGTCTATAAGCTGGATATACTGGTAGCGGATGAACATGTTAAAGCTTGGCTTTCCTACAAGCATCTCCTTCTGGGTGATGTCGTTCTGCAGGATGGATATTACGGCTTCCTCTGTAAGGCGGTCGTATGGAACAACAAGACCAAACCTGTTCTTTATCTGGTCAACAAGGGCACTCTGAAGGTTTGCACCCTTCGTGTGGCGTGCCTCGTGCTCGTATTCGGCAAAGATGTTCTGCACAAGAGTCTTTGCGTTCTCCATTACGCGTGCGCTAAGGTTGTCGTCCTCAAGGATTTCGTCCCTCTGCTCGTAGATAAATTCGCGCTGCTGGTTCAAAACGTCGTCAAAGTCAAGGAGGTTCTTACGGATTTCAAAGTTGCGGGCTTCTACCTTCTTCTGTGCCTTTTCTATAGAACGGTTAAGCATGCGGTGGTTGATTGGCTCACCGTCCTGCATACCGATGGCCTTCATGATGCGCTTCATCTTCTCTCCGCCGAAGAGCCTCATCAGGTCATCGTCCATGGAGATGTAGAATTTGCTGCGTCCCGGGTCACCCTGGCGTCCGGAGCGTCCGCGGAGCTGGTTGTCTATGCGGCGTGACTCGTGGCGTTCTGAACCGATAACGTAAAGGCCTCCAAGGTTCTTTACCTCTTCATAGTCTTTAAGCCACTGCTCCTTTTCTATCTTAAGCGCTGCCTCGTACTGCTCCTGGGTAGCCTCCGTACCTGCGCGTTTCCTTGCCCTCATCTCCGGGTTTCCGCCAAGCTTAATATCCGTACCGCGGCCTGCCATGTTTGTTGCAACAGTTACAGCGCCCTTGGCACCGGCTTCAGCAATAATGACGGCTTCGCGTGCATGGTTCTTTGCGTTCAAAACCTCGTGCCTTATTCCCTTGCGTGTAAGAAGGGCACTCAAATGCTCAGACTTTTCAACAGAAACCGTACCAACAAGAACAGGCTGCCCCTTCTTGTGGGTCTCGTCAATTTCCTTTACGATGGCGTTCCATTTGTCGCTTTCGTTAAGGTATACCTCGTCATCCTCGTCCTTGCGTGCTACAGGCTTGTTGGTAGGAATTGCAACAACGTCAAGGTTGTAAATCTTTGCAAATTCAACAGCTTCTGTTGCGGCAGTACCGGTCATACCGGAAAGCTTCTCGTACATGCGGAAGTAGTTCTGGAAGGTAATCGTTGCAAGTGTGCGGTTCCTCTGGGCAATCTTAAGATGCTCCTTAGCCTCAATCGCCTGGTGCAAACCGTCACCGTAGCGCCTTCCCTCAAGAATGCGGCCTGTAAATTCATCTACAATCTGAACCTGGTTGTCCTTTACAACATAGTCAACGTCTGCGTGGTAGAGGACGTGGGCCCTTACGGCCTGGGTAAAGTAGTGCACGTACTCAAAGTTTTGCTCGTCAAAAACAGTGGTACCGCTTTCGATAAGGCGGTGGGAGAGCAGGATGTCGTTTATTTTGTTCATACCCTTGTCGGTAAAAGAAACGCGCTTGGACTTCTCGTCTATCTTGTAGTCGCCCTTAAGAGCGGCCCTGTCTTCCGGCAGCATTTCAACTTCATCGGGGTAGTCGCCGGTCTTTGGGTCCTTTTCC
>ODAI014252675.1_pt1 | contig 15216 bp, 10 predicted proteins | sample 1539321 | NCBI WGS metagenome assembly ODAI01 (sample SAMN02144231, study PRJEB22623) | gut metagenome | biome: sheep rumen | host: Ovis aries | place: New Zealand
AGTCCGCCGCCATCCATATTCGGTTGTACTTCTTGATGAAATTGAAAAGGCTCACCCGGATATTTTCAATCTTCTTTTGCAGCTGCTTGAAGAAGGAGAGCTTTCTGATAATCTTGGTCACACGGTGACTTTCCGCAACACGGTGATTATTATGACAAGTAATGCCGGTGCCCGCCAGATTACAAATGAAGGCCGCGTAGGATTTGGAACACTTGAAGGTGTAATGCCATACGAGGATATTAAGGCCGGCGCCCTTAATGAGCTTAAAAAGCTTTTGAATCCTGAGCTTATCAACCGAATTGATGACGTTATTGTATTCAATGCCCTTTCTAAGGCAGAAATTTCTAAGATCCTTGATATTCAGATTGCAGATCTTGCTTCCCGCCTTGCTCAGAAGAATCTTAAGATTGTCATTGAAGACGATGCAAAAGACTATCTGATTGAGCACGGTTACAATCCGGCAATGGGTGCCCGTCCTATGAAGCGTCTTATCAGAAAGGAAATTGAAGATCCTCTTGCTATGGCTATTCTTGAAAATACAGATAAAAAGAAGGCTTTTGTAAATGTAAGCCTTTGTGACGGAAAACTCAAAATCAGCCTTACGGAAAAAGAAAAAGTTCCTGTTCTCCAGCTTGTTGGAAAAAAAGGTGTTATCGGGTAAGATGTAAGGATTAAACGAGGTATAAAATGATTAAAGAATTTCTGGATTACAATACAGTCCGAAACAATGCATTAAAAATTGCTCACAAAATCTATAAGGACGGCTTTATTCCTGATGTAATTTACTGTTCATTACGCGGTGGTGCCGCAATGGCTAACGTAATCAGTGAATATTTCAAAATTGTCTGCCGCGCAAAAAATTATCACCCGGTACTCTACGCCGGCGTTGTAGCGCGCTCTTATTCTGACATTGCCCAGCATACTCAGGTTTTCATTGACGGCTGGACTTATCCGCCGGAAAATCTCCGCCCGGGCGACAAAATCCTCCTTGTTGATGATATTTACGATTCAGGCCGCACAATCAACTGCCTTGTAGAAACTCTTATGAACAGCCGCGGTTTTAAACGCGAAGACATTAAGGTTGTCGTTCATGATTACAAGCATTTTAATTATGACAACGGCCACGCAAATCTTCCTATCCAGCCGGATTACTACTGCCGCAAGTTTGAAATCAACAATCCTGATGAAAACCGCTGGATTCACTATGCAAGCCATGAGCTTATCGGTCTTACATCTGAAGAACTGGAAACTCATTATTATAAGGATGATCCTGAATTACGTGATATTCTTGGACCATATCTTGGAAAATAGGGAAGAAATTACAGGCAAGGCTTAATGACAAAAATCAGAAATATCCGGAAATCAGTTTTTACTTTTCTCCTGCTTACTTTTTTTTCGGCCCTCAGTCTTTCTGCGGAAATAAAGGTTATTAATCCCGCAAAGGGCCTCTGGGCAAACAAGCAGATGCTGGTTGTGGATACTTCTGAAGGCGGCGAATTTTATTATTCGGTGGACGGCTCAAATCCTGTAAATTTCGGATTTTTCTATGACCGGCCGGTTTTTCTTGATGTGGAAGGGGATGTAAATCTTACTGTTTCCCATATCAAGCCGGACGGAACTTCTGAAATGACAAATATCCGCTATTCAGTTGTCCCGGATGCCGCAAAAGACAAGCCCTATGCATCTTTTATTTCTCAGTTTTATGATTTTGGCGTCATAAATTACTCTTCAGGTTCAGTTTTTTCAATTCCAAAGGAGTTGAGCTTTAAAATGAACCATTCCCCGGAATTCCTCAGGGGGATGGAGCTTTCCCTGTCTGAAAAAAACGTCCTTTCCCGCTATGTTCCCTGCATCGTGCGCTCAAATGAAGGCGGAAAAAGCTGGCGTTTTGTAATTAAAACTTATCCTCATGTTGCCGGTTTGAATAATACCCGTCAGGTTCCAATAAAAATTGAAGACTGGACAAAAATTATTTTTACCGACACAAAAATGCTTTATAAAATTGATGAGGAATACTGGAATCTTCCCTCAGAGCCGCGTATTATAGACCGTTCCCGCCCTCATATTGTTTCCTGGCAGAATCTTGATTATAAACAGGGCGGCACAATTGATTTTTGCATTCTTCCTGCAAAGCCTAAGGTTCAGTCCTTTGTAGAAAAGGATGGAACTACAACCTTCATTGTGGAAGGTGATTCTTCCTACACAATGAGCGTAAAAGGTGAAAATAACCGCTATACAGAGCTTTATTCTCAGATTGGTGCTGATGTTTTTTACGGGGATAATGCCGAAGGCATGCTTAAAATCGGACTTTTTTCAAGCTCGGTTTATCAGGGGGAAATTGAAGTTGCCTATAATATTGATAAAAGGGCGCCTAAAGCACCTGTAATTACTTCAGATTTTGAGGGCTTTTATTCCCGCCATGACGTAAAGTTTGGAATTGAAACAGAGGCAAAAAATAAACTTTATGTTGCCTACAGTCGTCCACTTTTGATTAAGGATGTTACAAAGCTCAACGAGGAAGTTATTGAAGCCCTTAAGCAGACTTCTGTCGGACAGTTTAAGGAATGTCCTCCTTCCGGCTATAAGCACAGCTTTACAAGAAATGATGCGGGTGCTTTATTTTACAAGGTTCAGGCATATAGTCAGAATGAAATTACCACAAGTCAGATTGTTGAGTATTCTCTGATTATAGACAGCTTTAATTATTTCTTTGATTCAAATGCCTCTGGTCTGAATGCAGACGGTTCTGCGGCTCATCCTTACAATGACATAAAAGCCTGCCTTGAAGACATCAACCGCTGTACCTCGGTCTGCCTCAGGTTGAAAGGGGATGCAGTTCTTCCGTCAGAAAGCATAAAACTGATTGCTGACTGTGAGCTTTTAAATGACGGGGAAGGGGCTCTTATTTTTAAGAAGGACAGTTCACTTCAGATTGAAAATGTGGCTCTTGGAATCAATAATATCCGTATTCAGAAGGATCGCGATATTGAAGAAAAATCAATTATTCCTTTGTTCAGCATAAATAACGGAACACTTGAAGCAAAAAACTGCGAGATTTCCTGTGATTTTGAAAAAAACGGAAGTGTTATTGATGCTAATTCAAGTGTAGTTAAGATTTTTGACTGCATTGCAAGTGTAATGGCAGCCTCTTATTCTTCATTTATTTCAAGTCTGGATTCTTATGTAATTCTGCGGGATTCTGTAATCAATACATCAGCAGATACAAGCGTGATAATTTCTGCTTCCAAAGGCAGCGTAGATTCAATAAATAATCAGCTTAAGGTAACGGCAAAGAGCGGTCGTATTGCAGAGCTTTTTGGTGTAAAAGGCGATTTTGAAAAGAACGTTTATAAGTATTCTCTTGATCAGCCTGCAGAAGGTCTCCAAATGGTATTTGCCAGCCGTGATTCAGTTTTGACAGAGGCAGAAAACGCTGATTATGCAGACTGATAAAATTATCCTCACCGTCGGTTTTGATGAAGCTGGAAGGGGGCCTCTTGCGGGTCCTGTTTATGCGGCCGCTGTTATCCTTCCGGAAGATTTTCCTTTAGAAATTTTAAATGATTCAAAAAAGCTTTCAGAAAAAAAACGTCTGGCGGCTGAAATCATCATAAGGGAAAAGGCCTGCTTTGGAATTGCTTTCTGCGATGAAAAGGAAATTGACCGGATAAACATCCTTCAGGCAAGCCTGCTGAGTATGAAAAAGGCCCTTGACCAGCTTGTGGAAAAACTGCCTTCCTGGTGCGAAAAAAATCATATTGATTATGAAAGGGTAGCTTTATCAGCAATTGCAGACGGAAACAAATGCCCTCCTGTAGAAATCCAATGCCGTGCAGAGCCTAAGGCCGATGCAAAATACCCCTGCGTAATGGCCGCCAGCATTCTTGCTAAAAACGAACGTGACCGCTTTATGATTGAAATGGATAAGCTTTACCCTCAGTATGGCTATGCAAAACACAAGGGCTATCCGACTGCGGCCCACCGTAAAATCTGCCGTGAAATAGGCCTTTCGCCGATTCAAAGACTTTCTTTTAAATTTTAAAAACGCTAAACTACCATCAATATGAAAAAAGATACATTCCAAATCTCCTATCCTTCAATTCATGCAGGAACTGAAAAATCAGAAATTACATTTTTACCGGGCAAACCGGATTTAAGCTCTGTTTATAGTCCCGGAGCTGCTGATGCAGCTTGCAGGCGTTTTTTTGTTACCGATGCAACAGTTGCAAGCCTTGAATGTATGCGTGATTTTACTGCAAAATTTGATGACGGAGTTTGCGGTAATGACTGTCTTTTAATTCTGGGCTCAGGTGAACCTTTCAAAACAATAGAAAGCGTGCTTTCAATCATCACATCTGCAATTGATGCAGGTTTTACAAGAAAAGATGTATTTGTTGGAATCGGCGGCGGAGTAATCTGCGACCTTACAGCCTTTGCGGCTTCTCTTTTTAAGCGGGGGGCCGCTGTTGAACTTGTGCCGACAACTCTCCTTGCCATGGTAGATGCTTCTATAGGCGGAAAAACCGGCTGTGACTATCAGAATTACAAAAATATGATTGGTTCCTTCTTCCCGGCAAGAAAGCTTTATTACTGGCCGGAATTCGTTCAGTATCTTCCTGAAAACCAGTATAACTCAGGTCTTGCCGAAGCCTTTAAGACAGCCCTTCTTTTTGATAAGGACATGTATAATATCTTCAAAAATGAATCTGAAAAGCTTAACGCCCGCGACCCTGCGACTCTCGAAATAATCATAAACAAGAGCGTTCGCGCAAAAGCGGCCGTTGTAGAAAAGGATTTTACAGAGCAGGGAATGAGGGCCACTTTAAATCTTGGCCACACCTTCGGACATGCTCTGGAAAGCGTTGCGGGACTTGGAAAAATAACCCATGGTGCCGCTGTTGCCTGGGGAATCGGGCGCGCCGTAACTTTGAGCTTTAAAAAGGAATACTGCCGCGAAGCCTTTATGAATGAAATTCTTGATGTGCTTAAGCTTTACGGCTGGGATACTTCTGCCGTACCGGGCGCAATTTTTGGCGGCGGCTCAGGGGAACGCATTCTGGCTGTTATGCATAAGGACAAAAAAAATCTTACTTCTAAGGTAAGACTTATCCTGCAGAAGGGACTTCAGAATACTTCTATTGAAGAAGTAACTGATGCGGAAATCCTTTCAGTTTTAAAATAAAGAGCAGAAAAATGACTGATTCAGAGCACTATTTTGACTGGGCCGCAACAAGCCCGGGTGATAAAGAAATTCTCCGTCAGGCCCTGGAGCTGACCCTTGATGACTGGGGAAACCCTTCCAGCGTTCATCAGGCCGGAAAAGCCGCAAAAACTCTTTTTGAAAGTGCCAGGGAATGTGCCGCAAAAGCCCTGGGAGTAAAGCCCTCTTCTGTCTTTTTTACTTCCGGCGGTACAGAAAGTGATCATATCCCTCTTCTTGCAGTTATTAATAAAATGCAGAAGGGGACTGTTCTCATCAGCTCTATTGAGCATCCGGCTCTCCGTGAAATGGGCGATGAAATTAAAAAAGCCGGCTGCAAGGTTTCTTATATTCCGGCAGATAAGGACGGCGTAATTCAGCCTCAGGCTGTAACATCACTTTTGACTAATGATACCCAGCTTGTATGTGTAATGGCTGTAAACAATGAAACTGGCGTAATTCAGCCGATAAAGGAAATTTCGCAGGCCATAAAAAAATGGGCTCAAGGCAGACGACGGCCAAAATTCCATGTGGACTGCGTGCAGGCAGCGGGAAAAATTCCTTTTTCCCTAACGGACTGGGATGTAGATTCTGCTGCTTTCAGTGCTCATAAAATCTGCGGCCCGCGGGGAAGCGGAATTTTATATTTGAAAGACGGCGAAAATACAATTGAACCTTTTTTAAGGGGTGGCGGCCAGGAAAAGGGAATCAGAAGCGGAACTGAAAACGTTTTCGGAGCCCTTGCTTTTGGAAAATGCCTTGAAAAATATTTTATCAGTCAGAATAATCCTGCAGCCCTTGCTTCCTATGAGGCTCAGAAAAAGGCTTGTCAGGAATTTGTAAATAAGCTTGCTTCATTAAAAGGCTGTACTATTGTGCCGGCATCAAGACCACAAAAGCCTGATTTATTTTCTCCTTACGTTGTGCAGGCGGCTTTTAAAAACATTCCGGGAAACGTTATGCTTCGTGCCCTTGATTCAAAAGGCTTTTATATCAGTACGGGCAGTGCCTGTTCTTCGCGCAAAAACAGCCGGCCAGTCCTTGAGGCAATGCATGTAGATGCGTCTTTACGGGAAACTGCCGTACGCTTCAGTTTTGGACCTCTTACCAGTCAGAAGGCAATGGACGAACTTTTTGAAGAAGTAGAAAATATTGCAAAAACTTTTAATACGTGATATTTTTATAAGACACATTACAAGGGAAGGTTCTTTATTCGGGCTTTATCCCTGTTTTTTGGAAATCATTTTTTTAGAGGTATAAATATGGGAGCACGAGGAGAACTTTTTACTACTCAGATTTATCTTGATAACCGTTCTTATTTTTTCAATGTAAAAGAAAACCGTACAGGTGATGTATTTTTGCAGATTGTAGAGAGCAAGAGCCGTGACGGTGCTGAAGCTGACCGCCATCAGATTGCTGTTTTTTCTGAGGATATGCAGAAATTCCTTCAGGGTATGGAAAAATCCCTTGAATTTATTGAAAAAGACCGCAAGGCCCGCCAGAAGGCAATCCGTGAAAAGAAAGCTGCTAAAGAAGCTAAATATGGAGCCGGTGCAAAGGCTGCCGGCGGTAAAAAAATTTATCACATCAAATCTGACCGCAAGGCAGAAGAAAATCCAAAATACGAGCCTCCTGTAAAAAAATCAGGAAGAGTTCACGTTGTTTCAAAAAAATCCGATAATCAGTAATAAGAAATTTAAACTGAGGATTTAAAATTTTAAATATGCTGCTAAAAAATTTTATTGTGTTTGAAGGTATCGACGGAGCCGGTACTTCAACACAGATTAAAAAACTCTGCTCAAGAGATACAAAAACTTTCATTCCTACAGCCGAACCTACCGACCGTGCAACAGGCCGTTTTTTGCGCCAGATGCTGGCCGGAGATTTTAAGGTAGATGAAAGAACCAGTGCCTATCTTTTTGCCGCAGACCGCTGTGAGCATCTTTACGGTCAGGGTGGAGTTGAAGAGCTTTTAAAGGCTGGAAAAATAGTAGTAAGTGACCGCTATTTTTTTTCAAGTCTTGCATATCAGTCTGCAACTTGCGGAAATGAAATTCCCCGTCTTGTAAATTCACCTTTTCCTCTGCCGGAAGTCCTTTTTTACTTTGAAATTAATCCTGAAATTTCACTAAAAAGGGTAGAAAGCCGGTCAGAAAAAAAGGAAATCTACGAAAAAATCGAATATCAGAAAAAAACTGCCGCCCTTTACGAAAAGGTTATTTCTGAATACGAAGACAACAAAGAAGGAATGACAGTCGTAAGAATTGATGCCACAAAATCAATTGAAGAAATTTCTGAATTTATTTATAAGACTCTAATCAATCTTAAAATCATCCGATAATTAAATCGTGAAAAGACCGGTTCTTGTAATTTTACTTTGCACACTTTTATTTTCTCTTTCTCCAAAAAATGTCTGGGCCTACATGGTAAAATACAAGGAGGACTGGTATAAGCTTTACCATGTTCACTACCAGCAGTACCCGGATGACTGCATCGAAAATATTTACTGGCTGGAAAAGGCCGCTCAGGCTGATTTTTGTAATCCTCAGTTTGCAGATTTTAAAATCGAAAGTGAAAAAGAATGGGAAAAATACCGTTATCTTTTTCAGATGCACATAAATTTAAAGCTGATTGAACAGCATCTGCGTCTTGGCCGCACCTACGACAAAAAATGCATTTATTTTTATGACGCTCCCTGGAAAGACGAATATCTTCGCAATATGGAAAAGGCTCTTTCCTGCTATAAGGCAGGCCTTTACTACTGGCAGGAAGCAAAAGTCTGGTGCGAAAAATCAAGCAATGCCTCTTTTAATTTTCTTACAATCACCGCAAAACAGAACTGGGAAGACGAGCGCGAGCGGATTATATCCGGCCAGCTTAACTATGAAAAAATGCTGAATCGCGAAATTTCCCGCCTGGAAAAAAACATCTCGCAGCTGAAAAATATGGAAAAATCCTACTAGAAGAATGTCAAAATCGTTATAATAAGGTATTCGTAATCTTTTCCGATAATTATAACGATGAAGGTAACTTTTTTAAAAATCCGCAGCTTCATTTTTATACTTCTCTTTCTGCTTGGAATCGGACTGACAATTCCTCTTCACAGGAAGATTGTGTCCAATGCGGAAGAAATGGTAAAAGGACTTTCATCAGATTTATACGAAAAAACGGGACTTTATTTTTCTTACGAAAGCCTTTCTCCCTCTGTGCTTTCAAAAATCCTTGTAAAAAACGTTGTCTTTTTTGACAGCGGGGATAATACAGTTCTTTCCGTAAAGAAAACCAGCATCGATTACAATATTTTTAAGCTGGCAAGAGGCAATATTTCCGATGGAATTAAGAGCTTTGTAATTGACGGTATCGACCTGAACCTTACTGAAGTTCTTAAGCTGAAAGAGCATTTTGCCGGTGGAAAAGCACAAAAAAAGGATTTTAACCTCAATGAACTTTATGAAAAGATTCCAAAGAACGTAAAGCTTAAAAATATTCATTTGACTTATGAATCAGATGCGGTCAGAACTGTGGTCAGCGTCAGGGATTTTGAATTTGAGCCTAATTCCTTAAAAAATGCCGTCAACTTTGACATCAATTCGAATGTAAAGCTGGAATTGCCTTCCTTAAAGCAAAAAATCTCTTTCCGGTCGCGTTTTTACGGCATCTTAAATCAGAATCTTGAAAATTCTTCTTTAAATATAAAGATTTCAAATCTTACAAACGGAATTTATTCGATTAACCGGCTGAACTTTTTCCTTGCCTATTCACAGAAAGTTCTTGATATGCATTTAATTCAGGCAGAAACTCCCTGTGCCCTTGGCGCTGACTATCGTTTTGATTCAAAGGATTTGAATATTCAGTTCAGAACCAAAGATTTTTATCCGGCCGCTTTTTTGAATTCAAACAGCGGCAGAAAAGAGCTTAAAAAAATCTCAAATTTAATGCTCAATACAGACACCATTGTAAAACTGAACTTTGAAGATAAAAGCATTGATTATATTTCTGACAGCGATATTTATCTGCCTTCTGAAATTATTCCTCAAGGTGCCGCTCTGACATTTTCTTTATTCGGCGATGAAAATCAGGTTGAACTTGACAGATTCCACCTTGAAGGTCCCCGCCTGAGTCTTGATATGAAGCTCAATTATGAGTATGAAAAAATGAAGCTTTCAGGCTTTGCAGGACTTCCGTATTTTATACTTGCAAACGGAAAATCACTTTCGACAGAAGTTTATATCGATGCCCAGGAAAAAGGCTTTATGATTTTTTCACCCCAGCTTTTTATCGGTGAAAAATCCCTGTCTTCAATCCAGTTAAACTTTATTCCTCAGGAAGATTCCTTCTATTATGATTTTGAGGCAAGTGATTTTTCTCATGCAGAAGATGAAGGCCCTGGAATAATAAGGCTTAACGGAAATTTTATGTCAAAGACCCGTTATGCTGAATCGAATGTTACCTTACAGAATCTTTGTGCCGGAAGCCTGCTTGATTTTGCTTCCCAGTTCAAGGACCAGGAGCAGACGGAGCTTCTTAACCGCCTTAGCGGGATTTTGGAAGACATAATGTTTTCAGGCGATATTTATCTTTCAAGTGATTTCAAATCGATTTCATACAATGTGCCTTACATAATCGCTGCCGATGCGAAAAAAAATAACTTTGCCATAATGCTTTCTTTCGGTGGAAATGAACAGTCTCTTTCTTTGAACAGACTGTCAGCAATTTTGGGAAAAATGAATATTTCTGCAAGTGCAAGTTTTGATATGGACCGCAGCGCTAAAAATATGATTTTCCTTCTTGACCTTGCAAGCGGCGGCATTCCTTATCATTTTTCCGGAACCCTGATGAAGGATTATCTTTATGTTTCCGGTGATTACAGCACGGAATTCTCCTTAAATCTTTTGAAAAAAGGCGGACTTTCGGGCTACTTTATCTGCGAAAATCTGCCTCTTGTTTACAATGATATAACTGCGGTTCTTACAAGCCGGTCAAATCTTTCTTATTCAAAGGATGACGGACCTGAAATTCTTCTTAATCATTTTGAACTTGAAGCTGCCGGTGCCAACTACAAGGTAATGCCAAAAATTGCACTTTCCGGAAACATCACAAGATACGGTGCGATTTTTGATTCTTTTGGCTATTCTGATATGTATTCTTCTCTTGCGGGTAATGCGGATTTTGCTTTTGACTATAATCAGGGAATTTTTAATTCAATCGGTCTTAATATCAGCCTCAATAATCCCGTTAATGAAGAAGCTGTAAATCTGACAATGAATGCTTCAAACCCGGAATCTGCTCCTCTTTCACTGGATATGCTGAAAAATTCCATCTATTTTGATTTACAGATGCAGCTTGTAAATTTTAATCTCAATCACTTTTTTGTAAAAAATGATAATAATCATCTTTCTGCTTCTCTTTTTGCAAGCGGAACTGTAAATCATCCTTATGTTTCTTTAAATCTTGATAATCTTTCTATGATGCAGGGCGGCAAGGTTCTGACTGCTAAGGGACTGGCAATTCTTGAAGACAGAGACTTTTCTGTTCAAAGTCTGAATATTTCAAAAGGAAAAATGGAAATTTCTGATATAAGTGCTGATTTTTCACTTACAGATATGACGGGTTCTGCAAGGGGGGACTTCCTTACATATATAATCGGAAAAAGCATAGATATTCCTTTTGAAATCACTTTTACAAATCCTGTTATCCCCGAAGGAAAGTTCCTGCCCGATGCCTTTATGGTAAATCTTTCTTCAAAGGAAGTCGGCGGTTCTTTTATCAAAAAGCCTTTTCCTTTCAGTCTTTCTTTGATGTACGATAATCACAATTTTAACTTCTTTACATCAGAAAACATCGGGCTTTACGGCCTTTATACGGCAGATAAGTATCTTGATATTTCTTATGACAATAATAATTTTGCAAGTTTTAAACTTACAGGCTCTGCTCAGAAAAAGAGGGATATTCATGTTTCGGATATAAATATTAATCTTGCAGAAGCTTTTTCATATTTTAATTTTGATTTTTTCTTTAATTATACAAACGGTATGATGACCGGTAATATTGATTTAACTGGAACGGCAGCTGATCCAGATCTTACGGGCTCTCTTTTAATTACAGAGCCTGAGTTTATTTTCAATTTGATTACAAATCAAAAACTTAATGCTCCTTACTCGCATATTGAAATAGCCAATAATGAAATCAATCTGATTGAGACTCCCTATTTTCTAAAAAAGACACCTAAGCTCACAATTGCATATTCAGTTTTCCTCAACAGACTTAGTTTTGACCACCTTGATGTTTTTGTAAAATCCCTTAAGGGTGAAAGAATTCCCGGCAAGCTTGATGCCGGAAAATTTGTCGTAAAAAGTGATATTGAGGCTGATTTGTCCTTCCTCTTTGAAGGGGGCACTCTGGATGTAGAAGGTTCTATAAAGGGGGACGGTACATCCTTTACAACATCTATGGATAAATTCCTTGGTAACAAGCCTAAGAAAAAAAAGAAGGGTAAGGGAAAAAAGGCTGAAAGTCAGGGAATGGGCTTAAAAATCCGTACAGACCTTGATATTCAGCTGGGAAATCATGCTACCTTCATTCTGGATCCTCTTTTGAGGGCTGTTCTTGTGCCGAATTCCCGCCTTGGTCTTCTTGTTGATACCGAAGATGATGTATATGCCATAGAAGGAGACGTTGGAGTCCGCTCGGGAGATATTTCATATCTTAACAGAAACTTCTATATTAAAAACGGAAGAATTAAATTTAATCCTGATGAGCTTATGAATCCCCTTGTAACTCTGCGGGCCGAAACCAGGGAAAGGGATTCTAAAAACCGTAACGTAAAGATTTCAATGACTGTTGACCGCCAGTATCTTCAGGATTTGAATCCGCGCTTTACGTCCGACCCGATAAAATCTGAAAATGAAATCAGAAATATCCTGGGGCAGATTGCGATTGCGGATTCTTCGAATGACAGGGGACTGAGTGCAACAAACTTTATTCTTGCTGCCGGTGACTATGCCATCCAGTCATCTCTTGGACGTAAAATTGAAAATTCATTGCGTGAAATACTGAATTTTGATATATTTTCAGTACGAACTAATGTTTTGCAGAATACAGTGAATTACAGTATGGCCAGAAATTCTTCTGCTTCAAAAGAAGTATTTGCCATCGGTAACCTTTTGGATAATTCAACTGTTTATATGGGTAAATACCTGAACAATTCCATTTATGTGGACGCAATGCTTCATCTGACTCTGGATGATACAGTTCAGTCCTATAATGAATTGCTTGCTTCCGGCAGTAATCTTGTTTTTCAGCCGGAATTAGGTATGGAACTGGAGTCTCCATTTGTTAATATCCGATGGAGTGTGGCTCCAGACATAAAAGCCCTGATGAATCAGCAATTCAAACCTTCCAGCGCGCTAACGCTTTCTTGGAAGTTTTCATTTTGACATTAGGACGAAGCAGGTTTTTTCGCTGACGCATTTTAGCCTGCAAATTTATAAATAGTAGAAAAAAAAAGTTTCTACATGGGAGATTTTCATGTTCCGTAAGCTTACTGCTTTTGTTGGGTGTCTTTTACTTTGTGCAGGACTTATTTTTGCACAGAGTGATGATGAGGGGGAGTGGTTCTGGAATCAGCCTGTCACAAAAATAGACTTCAATGGATTAAAAAATGTAAAAAAATCTGAATTATCAGGTATTACAAGTTCCTTTATAGGTCAGCCTTTTTCAGAAGAAACTTACAACGCAATCCTTGACAAGCTTTATGCCCTTGATTTGTTTGATGATATTGAACCTTATGCAAAGCATGCGTCAAAATCAAATAATGACGTTCTTCTTGTTTTTACAGTAAAAGAGCGTCCTGTAATCAAATCAATTACCTTTTCAGGCAACAAGAAAATCCGAAACGGTGAACTTCGCGAGCAGATTAAATTAAAGGCCAGTGATGTTTTTGTTGAATCCAAAGTTTTGATGGATGAACGCGCAATCAGAAATTATTACATTCAGAAGGGTTATACAACTTCAAATGTAACACATACAAGTCAGGAAACAGATGACGGAGTAATCGTTACCTTTAAAATTACCGAAGGTGCCAGCACTGTAATCCGTCACATTAATTTTGCCGGAAACTCAATTGCTTCTGCCAAAAAGCTTAAGAGTAAGCTTACCCTTAAGGAAGTCGGCGTTTTTAAAGACGGTGCCTTCCAGAATGCAACTCTTGAACAGGATAAACAGGCACTTATTGCCTTTTATAAAGAAAAGGGCTATGTAGATGCTTCTGTTCTTGATGTCCAGATTGAAGAAGCCTATAACGAAAAAAAGCAGAGAAATGAACTTTCGATTACCTATTTTTTACAGGAGGGAAGTCAGTACACCTATACTGGTATCCGCCTGCATGGTAACGAGGTTTTTTCTGATGCTGAACTTGTAAAAAATCCAAAATTAAAGGTTGGTTCAACATATAATGAAGTAAAATTTCAGGAAATTCTTTCAGGCGTTACAGGAAAATATTATGAAAACGGCTATATGTCTAACCAGTTTTATCCTGTGCCTTCAAAAGATCCTGAAACACATGAAATTTCTTATGACATTACAATTCAGGAAGGTCCACGTTCCCACATCGAAAATATCATCATTAAGGGAAATAACAAGACTAAGGATTATGTAATCCGCCGTGAAATCCCAATTGAGCCGGGTGACATTTTCAGCCGTGACAAGATTATTTCCGGTCTGCGTAACCTTATGAACCTGCAGTATTTCTCAAGCGTTGTACCTGAGCCTCAGCAGGGTTCAGAACAGGATCTTGTAGACCTTGTTTTCTCTGTTGAAGAACAGTCAACAACTTCCCTGCAGTTTGGTATGACCTTCTCTGGTTCTTCTGACCCTGATAATCCAATTCCTATTTCACTTTTCGTAAAGGTTGAAAACTCTAACCTCTTTGGTGAAGGAAAAACCGTTTCTGCGGGAACTACAGTTTCTGCTTCTGAACAGTCTATTGATTTGGGATATTCTCAGAACTGGATTGGAAGTCTTCCTATTTCATTCTCTGAATCGCTTTCATTCTCTCATAAGAGCGCATATTCCCTTACAAACCAGTGGCTTCCTGGCGGTGATTATACCCAGCGTTACTATTATACAAAATACGAAGGCTGGACAGCATCTCTTTCAACAGCATTTGGCCGCCGCTGGGCATTCGACTATGCAATTCTTTCTCTGGGGGCTGGTCTTACAAACAACATTACAAATTATGTCTTTGATGAAAATATTTATGTACCAATCGATCAGGGACTTTCAAAATATGCAAACCGCTGGGGTATTTTGAACGGTATCTGGGTAAGCGGTTCTGTTGATAATCGTGATATTAACTATGATCCTACAAAAGGATGGTTTGCAAGCCAGAAATTCACCTGGTACGGACTTGTTCCCGGACTGGAAAAAGAATTCTTCCTCCGCAGCGATACAAAACTGGAAGGCTACTTAAAGCTTCTTGACTGGAGAGTCGCAGAAGCCTGGTCATTAAAGCTGGTTCTTGCGGCTTATACAGGCTTTACTGCATTGTTCCCGGCTCCGGATTCTGCCGTATCTGATTCAAATAAAGTTTATATTGACGGTATGTTCAACGGACGCGGATGGACAGAGGCTTATAAGGCAGCCAAAGGTCAGGTTATGATTTCTAACCGCCTGGAGCTTCGTATGCCTATTGTTCCTAATATTATCGGTATTGACTTCTTCTATGATGCGGCAGCTGTAAAATCAAATATGAGTCAGATGTCTAACCTTGGAATTGAAGACTGGTATTTCAGCTATGGTCCTGGAATCCGCTTCCTGCTTCCTCAGTTCCCGCTCCATCTTTTGTTTGCATGGAAATATAAGATTGACAGTGACTGGAATGTGGTTAAAGCTTCTGACTGGAAAAAGCACAATGGTGGTACCGGTACTGATTTCAGCGACTTCCAGTTCGTACTTTCATTCAATATTACAAACAAGTAAGGGGATATAAATGAAGAAAAACCTTAAGTTTTTATCAA
>ODAI014375621.1_pt1 | contig 15211 bp, 14 predicted proteins | sample 1539321 | NCBI WGS metagenome assembly ODAI01 (sample SAMN02144231, study PRJEB22623) | gut metagenome | biome: sheep rumen | host: Ovis aries | place: New Zealand
ATAACGAAGAACTTATTACGGTTGCAGAAAGGATAAAAGAAAATACTTTTTTATTTAACATATACTATCCCCCATAAATCTATCCTGCATTTATCAAATGCTTCATTATTATAACACATTAAAGCACAAAAGTTGTATAATCACTTTAGAGGAAATAGTACCGGAAAGTATAAAAGACATTTCATTATCAAAGTATAATAAAAGGACAATAATATGGAAAATACCGGAAACAGCAGTAATACCAATATCGGTACCGTCTTTAGCAACAATACTGATGACAGTATAAAAAATGTCGGTACCGGAATTAAAAAAGATTCAAATGTACCTGTAAAAAAGAATAGAATGATGGAGACCGTCAGGAAATATGGCGAGAAACTCATCGGCATTTTCAAAGACTACCCTGTTACCATTATTGCAATAGTCATTGCAGCACTTATAGGAGCCATACTTGAAGAATATAATTCTGCAACAGCCATTATAGACGACGATGATCTCATTAAAGCAGCCGGTTTTCTCCTTATCCTTTCCGTGCAGGCTTTATTTCTCGAAGAACACTTTCCCCAAAAAATACTTCCAAGGATAATCGGATATGTATTATCCTGTTGTTTTTCCGCAGCTTATATCGGTATTTTATCCAGCCAAAAAGAATTTATTTTCGGATACGAAGCTGAACGTATATGTCTTAATGTCGCAAAGATACTTACACTCCATCTTGTGATACTGTTCTGCCTTACCATCAGGCATATGTTCATAAGACTTGAAGAGGATTTTGAAGTTTATGTTTCCAAATCATTATTAGAGCTTATCAAAGCAACTGTAATTTACGGACTGTTTGCCATAGGACTTGGTATCATAATTTCAATCTTTAATGAACTCATATTTGATACAGATGATTTTGTCTGGCAGCTTGAACTCTTTCTTGCAGGCGGCATATATACTCCCATGTGCATAAAATCCATTGCAAGAAAAAATGAAGAGCCCGGTAAATTCGCCAGAGTATGCTTTTTATTTGTGCTTCAGCCAATGCTGCTTATCTCTTTTGTGATCATATATATTTATATAATCAAGCTCATTATACTTAAGGAGATCCTTTCAAATTCAATATTCGGCATCCTCGCATTTCTCTTCTGCTCCGGAGCTTTCATCTGGACTGTTGTTCATACTATGAAGCAGAAAGAAGGCTTTTTTTCAAAACTGACAACAATACTTCCCTATATCTTCATTCCATTTCTTATACTGCAGTGCTGGGCTATCAGCCTTAGGATAAATGATTACGGGATAACCCCGGAAAGATATTTTTGCATTGTTCTTGTGATCGCTGAGATAACTTATTTTATTTTTTATGTACTTCATCAAAAAGGACATAAAAGATCAATTTCAAATATGCTCTTTTTCATAATGATCATGACATTTATCATAACATTTGTTCCCGGGATCAATATTGAAGATGCCGTTATAGGCTCACAGATAAAAAGGATCAGGATCATGCTGGAAAATCCTGATGAATACGGCTCTTCTTTAAGCAGTGCATACAGGGTTGTTTACCGGACGGGATATAAAGGAAAAGATAAACTCGAAGAAACGTTCACGGAGTCAGAGATAGAAACCATGAAACAAAACTCCGAATACGATCATGATGTTTATGAAATGGTCTATATCAACGGCAGTAATCTCAGGTACGATGTTATCGATGTTTCTGATTACAATTCTATTTGCTACATTGAAACTTATAATGACTATGAAATAATGGACGGGAAAATTTATCTTGAACCATCTTCCTCACAGGATCCCGATATTGTCTTAGATATAACAGATTATCTGGAAGATATAATGAATAAATATAATTCAAAAAATCATGACGAATTCGAACTTAAAGACAATAACATCATACAGACTGATAATGATACTGTATTATATGTAACCTATTTAAACATGAGTTACAATAAAGAAAATAACGATATCGAATATCTTAATCTGAACGGTTACGTCATGAACAAATGATCTTAATCAATAAAGGGGCTTCGCACTGATGATTTAATCATCCAGTGCGACAGCTTCCTTCATAGATCTTACAAATTCGTAAATATGCGGGGATGCATCTTTCCCGTATTTTTCAACTATCTTAACAAGCGCTGAACCCACTATGGCTCCGTCCGAAAGCTCGGACATCTTTTTTGCCATCTCCGGATTGGATATTCCAAATCCGATGGCACAGGGGACATCCGTCTCTTCCCTTATTGCCGCGATTATGGATGAAAGATCGGTTGAAATGTCACTCCTTATACCCGTAACACCCATGGAACTTACAACATAAATAAATCCCCTGGCATCTTTTGCGATCATCCTTACCCTGTCTTCGGAAGTTGGTGAAACCATGGAAATAAAATCTACACCGTATTTAAGCGATACGGATTCCATTTCCACTTTTTCCTCATAAGGCATATCCGGAATTATGATTCCGCTTACATCAAGTTCTTTGCACTTTTCGAAAAATCTGTCATAACCGTATGAAAAAACAAGATTTGCATATGTCATAAAGCAAAGGGTAACATCAGTCTTTTCACGGACTTTTCTTACCATATCAAAAACTTTATCAGTTGTGACACCGCCCTTTAATGCCCTGACATTGGCATTTTGTATAACAGGTCCCTCTGCTACGGGATCGGAAAAAGGAATACCTATCTCTATGATATCTGCCCCGGCTTCCGCGATCTTAAGTATAAATTCGTAAGTAGAATCAATATCGGGATCACCTGCGGTGATAAAAGGAATAAATGCTTTTCCGTTAGGATTCTTTTTAAATGATCCGGTTATCTTATCAGTCATGAAGATCCACCCCCCTGTAACGAGCTATTGCAGCCACATCCTTATCACCACGTCCCGAGATGCAGATGATGATGCTGTCATCCTTTGAAAATTCGCCTGCTATCTTGATGGCATGGGCAACAGCGTGGGCGCTTTCAATGGCTGGAATGATGCCTTCTGTTTTTGAAAGATACTCAAATGCCTGAACCGCTTCTTCATCAGTAACCGGAACATATTCTGCCCTTCCGATGGAATTAAGATAAGCGTGCTCAGGACCGATTCCGGGATAATCAAGACCTGCAGAGATAGAATATACGGGAGCAATCTGACCATATTCATTCTGGCAGAAAAGTGATTTCATTCCGTGGAATATACCTACTTTTCCGGTAGTAATCGTAGCTGCGGTCCTTTCTGTATCCGCTCCTTCACCGGCAGCTTCACAGCCAATGAGTCTGACATCTTTATCGGGAATAAAATTATAGAACATGCCGATTGAGTTGGATCCTCCTCCGACACATGCGATGACGGCGGCAGGAAGTTTTCCTTCTTTTTCAAGTATCTGCTGTTTTGCTTCTTTAGAAATAACCGACTGAAAATCCCTGACTATGGTAGGGAAGGGATGCGGCCCCATAACAGATCCCAGAAGATAATGAGTATCTTCTATCCTGCAGCTCCACTCCTTCATGCAGTCATTGACCGCATCTTTAAGAGTCATGGTACCTGTAGTCACGGGATGAACCTTTGCGCCCAAGAGTTCCATGCGGTAAACGTTAAGGGCCTGTCTTATGGTATCTTCCTTACCCATGAAGATCTCGCACTCCATATCAAGAAGTGCGGCTACCGTAGCTGTCGCAACACCATGCTGACCGGCACCTGTTTCTGCTATAAGTCTTTTCTTTCCCATTCTTTTGGCAAGGACGGCCTGACCTATACAGTTGTTGATCTTATGGGAACCTGTGTGATTCAGATCTTCTCTTTTAAGATAGATCTTTGCACCGCCAAGATCCTTTGTCATCTTTTCCGCATAATAAAGATTTGAAGGTCTTCCGGCATATTCATTTAAAAGGTCACCGACTTCTTTTTGAAAAGAGGGATCATCTTTTAATTTATTATAAGTTTCTTCAAGTGTGATCAGTTCATTCATCAGAGTCTCAGAAATATACTGACCTCCGAAATCACCAAATCTGCCTCTGCTCATTTAAATTACCTTTCAAAAATCATTCACCATGTGCTTCATTAACCGCCTGAATTACAAGATCAGTGTTTTTCGAACCACCCTTATCAACAGATGAGCTGAGATCCAGTGCATATAGCTGCGTTCCTTTGAAGAAATCTATAGCTTCACTTATAGTGCCGGGGCCGAGTCCGCCTGCAAGGAAAAAAGGTCTTTTACAGTCTTTTACCTTGTTCCAGTCAAATTTTTCTCCTGCTCCTCTTCCGGCGTCAAACATGACCATATCGGCGGGACATTTCATTACCTTATCCATATCCAGGTCGCCGCTTGCATCAAATACTTTAATGATGCTTCCTTCACCGGATTTAAGGTCCCTGATATAATCATCAGATTCATTTCCGTGAAGCTGTACGATATCTATAAGTCCGTTATATACAAGTCTTTTGATCCTTTTGGGATCATCATCTACAAAAACTCCGACTCTTCCTATCTGTGGATCGATAAATTTTGAGATCAGCTGTGCACTGACTTCATCAACACTCCTTTTGAATCCTTCTGTCAGTATAAATCCGACATAATCGGGCATTGCTTCATTGACTGCATTTGCATCTCCCGGGGTTCTTAACCCGCAAATCTTGATCTTCATTACATAAGGCCTTTCATTTCTTTAAAATAAATCATATATTTCCTTTTAATATATTAAGGGTTTTCTTTTTATTATCGCTCTTCATCAGTGTTTCGCCCACAAGCACTGCATTAACGGAATTCTTTTCAAGTTCCTCTACCTGGCTTCTTTCGGATATTCCGCTTTCAGATACAAAGGTAATGCCTGAAGGAACCTTGTCCCTGAGGGTAAGCGCATTAAGCGGATCAACGGAAAAGTTCTTAAGATTACGGTTATTGACACCGATGATCCTTGCACCTGACATAAGAGCTTTTTCAATCTCTTCATCATCGTGGCACTCGGTAAGTACGGAAAGACCAAGTTCATCTGCGATATCAAGATAATCCTTAAGCTGTGCATCCGAGAGTATGGATACTATAAGCAAAACAGCATCCGCTCCCATTACTTTGGCCTGATATATCATATACTCATCAACAGTAAAATCCTTACGAAGAACAGGTATCGTAACAGATCCTTTTATCTGTGTCAGATAATTATCACTGCCCAAAAACCAGTAAGGCTCTGTGAGTACTGATATTGCATCAGCTCCGGCATGCTCATATTCGAGAGCGATATTAAGATAAGGAAAGTTACCCGTGATTATACCCTTTGAAGGTGATGCCTTCTTGACTTCGCAAATAAAAGACATTCCTTCTTTTTTCAGAGCTTTTTCAAAAACAAATCCGGTGTCGGGATTAAGGGATAAAGCCTTATATTTCATATCGTTGAAACTGACTCTTTCCTTATATCCGAGGACTCTTTCTTTTGTTTTTTCAGCTATCTCATCAAGGATATTATGATCCATTTTTTTACCTTATGTGAATCTTATGCGACCTTCTGGGAAATTTCCTTAACCTGCATTAGTTTATCATATGCTTTCCCGCTGTCAATGATATCTTCTGCCATTTTTATACCTTCTGCAAGAGTGGGAGCCGCACCGCCTATATAAAGCCCTGCGCCGGCATTCATAAGCACGCAGTCTCTCTTGGGCCCCTTTACTCCTCTTAAGATATCGAGTGTTATGCCGGCATTTTCTTCGGGTGTTCCTCCGGTAAGATCGCCCTTCTCTCCTCTGACAAAGCCAAAATCCTCAGGCTTTATGGTGTATTTTTTAAATTCACCCTTTTCATTAAACTCTACGACACTGGTATCACATGCGGACGATATCTCATCAAGTCTGTCAACTCCGTAAACTACCATGCCTCTCTTGGCTCCAAGGTTAACAAGAGCTTTTGCAATGGGCTCAAGAAGAGATTCATCATAAACTCCCAGAACAAAATTTGATGAAAATGCAGGATTGGTAAGAGGTCCGAGAATATTAAATACTGTTCTGATACCGAGTTCTTTTCTGATAGGTCCTACATATTTCATGGCACTGTGGTACTTCTGAGCAAAAAGGAAGCTGTATCCGGTATTCTTAAAAAGCTCCATATTCTTTTCAGGCTCCAATGTGATATTTACGCCAAGAGCTTCAAGGACATCGGCTGCTCCCGATTTTGAAGAAGCTGCTCTGTTACCGTGTTTTGTGATCTTAACACCGCCTGCGGCAATAACAAATGCTGAGGTTGATGAAATATTATAGGATGAAGCCCCGTCACCGCCGGTTCCAACGATCTCAAGGGTTTCTTCACCGGTATCAAATCTGGTGGCCATTGCTCTCATAGCCTCAGCAGAGCCTGTGATCTCATCGATACTCTCGCCTTTCATTGAAAGAGCCACAAGATATGCGCTCTTCTGAACATCACTTGCCTCACCCTTCATGATCTCATACATTACATCTCTGCTCATCTCATATCCGATATCTTCTTTGTTTAAAAGTTTTTTAATAGCTTCGTTTATCATTTTCGTTTATCCTTTCATCATTAAAAGTTAAAAGACCGGTTAAAATATATTCACGCCATCGTCTGTATAAGCGCCATCGTCTGCTCAGAATAAAATGCAGTTCCATGTTCCTGTCTCCTTTCTTTTAATAATGATAGGGGTAATGTTATGTAAATAAAAAAGCCCCTGTCTGAATAAATCAGACAAGGGCGTTAATCAACGCGGTGCCACCTTGCTTCGGAAGATACCTGTCTTCCCTCATTTACGGATACCAACATATCCTTCCTCTGTTACGGGAGTTCCCGTCGCATCATACTAAGGCAATATACCTTTTCCGTGCGCCCTCAGCGGTCCATTTGAATGGATGATCACCGACCTTTCTCATCAACCGGTCTCTCTGTAGGCTCTTTTCCAGACTTTATCTCCGCATCAACGGTTTATAAATTATCTATACTTTATTTCATTAAAGCGATGATGTCAAGTATTTTTTTATTAAACAAGCGCAACTGTTTCTCTGGCAATTGCAAGTTCCTCATTAGTGGGGATAATAAGAACTTTTACTTTAGAATCATCACTGCTTATAACCACCTCTTCACCACGGATATGGTTTTTCTCTTCGTCAATGGTGATACCCAAATATCCCAGATATTCACATATCTTGGTACGTACGATGGCTGCATTTTCACCGATACCTGCAGTAAAGCAGATAGCATCGACTCCGTTCATTGCAGCACAGTATGCTCCGACATACTTTGCGGTCCTGTAACAGAATGCTTCGATGGCCTGTGTTGCAAGCTTGTTGCCTTCATTATATGCATCCTCAAGATCCCTGAAATCAGAAGAAAGATTTCCGCTCATTCCGTATACACCGGATTTTTTGTTAAGGACATTCATAACCCCGGCAATATCCAGATTTTCTTTCTTGGCTATGAATTCAAGGATCGCAGGATCAAGATCTCCGGATCTTGTACCCATGATAAGTCCTTCAAGAGGAGTAAGACCCATTGAAGTATCAACACACTTGCCGTTTTTTACGGCAGACACGGATGCACCGTTTCCCAGATGACAGACGATTGTCTTAAGATCTTCATATTTTTTCCCAAGAACGTCAGCACATCTCTTTGACACAAACGAATGGGAAGTTCCGTGAAATCCGTAGCGGCGGATCTTATATTTTTCGTAATATGAAGAAGGAAGGCCGTAAAGATAAGCCTTTTCGGGCATCGTCTGATGGAAAGCCGTATCAAATACCGCAACCATGGGAGTAGAGGGCATTAGCTTTTTACAAGCATCTATACCGATAAGATTCGCAGGATTGTGAAGAGGCGCAAGGTCATTACACTCTTCTATTGCTTTTATTACTTCATCTGTAATGACAACAGACGATGCGAACTTTTCTCCGCCGTGAACTATCCTGTGGCCAACGGCACCTATCTCATCAAGACTCTTTAATACGCCTGTCTTTTCATTTGTAAGATATTCAAGAACAAGCTTGATGGCGTTGGTATGGTCAGGCATGGGGCTGTCAAGCTTTTCCTTCTCACCGCCTGCAGGCTGATAAACTATCCTTCCATCGATACCGATCCTCTCGCAAAGACCTTTTGCAAGCCACTCCTCGGTGTCTGAATCAATCAACTGATATTTCAAAGATGATGAACCGCAGTTTATAACAAGTACTTTCATTTTTAAAACTCCTTTATACCAATTTTAGCAAACAACGCATGTGCTCAATGCTATAAAAATATTTGCTCATGAGCCGAGTTGCACTAAGTTCGCGTTCGTCCTTGCAATACAGTTCGCTTTTGCGGAACTCGCTTCGCTCAAACAGTCCTCAAAGCGAACTTGCAGGACTCCGCTCACTAAGTGCTTCGGCAAAATCGCAAATATTTTTTTTAGCATTAAGCACATGCAGTTTTACTGTGAAATCTGTGCCTGGACTGCAGTGAGTGCCACAACACCCACGATATCCTGCCATGAACATCCTCTGGAAAGATCATTGACGGGTTTAGCGATGCCCTGAAGCATTGGACCGTATGCCTCGGCTCCACCAAGCCTCTGAACAAGCTTATATCCGATATTTCCCGCATCCAGATTAGGGAATATAAGAACGTTTGCCTTACCTCCCACAGGTGATCCGGGAGCTTTATTTTTGGCAACACCGGGAACAAGAGCTGCATCAGTCTGAAGTTCTCCGTCTATAACAAGATGAGGGAACATCTCCTGAGCCATCTTAGTTGCATCAACAACCTTATCAACAAGCGCGTGCTTTGCGGATCCTTTAGTAGAATGTGAAAGCATTGCGATAACAGGTTTGGGACCTATAAGAGATTTAAATGACCTTGCGGAAGACTCTGCAATGTATGCAAGTTCCTCGGAATTAGGATCCTGGTTAAGTCCGCAGTCAGCAAATATAAACGCACCGTTTTCTCCCATATCCTTGAATACGGTATCTACGATAAAGAAAGCGGAAACAAGCTTTACACCGGGAGCTGTCTTAAGGATCTGAAGTGCAGGTCTTAAAGTATCTGCGGTTGAGTGGCATGCTCCTGCAACCATTCCGTCGGCATCATTATTCTTGACCATCATGATACCGAATGTAAGATAATCCTTATGAAGGATCTCTGTAGCCTTCTCAATGGTCATACCCTTTGCCTTACGGGTTTCATAAAGAAGGTTAATATATTCGTCCATCTTATCGGTGGTCTCGGGATCTATCACAGTAACATCATCAAGATCAACTTCCAGCCATCCGGCACCGTCATGGATCTTCTCTTCATTTCCGACCATTATTATGTTCGCAATGCCATCCTTAACGATCTCAGCAGCCGCAAGAAGTGTTCTTTTATCAGTTGATTCGGGAAGAACAATGGTCTTTTTATCGATCTTTGCACGCTCTTTTATCTTATCAATATATGCCATAAATAAATCTCCTTTAGCATTTTAAAAATAATGTGATGAAAGCACTTACATTACCACAGGTACTTTACCTCACGAACTTTTTTTATTATACTGTATTAAAATTTTACATACAATATTACATAATCATTTTTTTGTATATTTTTACATACAATCCGTGAATATATTGTTAAAAATTTAGCAAATATGTTCAGTCCGAGGGGGAATTAAACATATGAAGATCGCAGGGATAATTGCAGAATACAACCCTTTTCATAACGGTCATGCGTATCATATAGAACAGACAAAAAAGATCACAGGAGCAGACCGTGTGATCGTAGCTATGAGCGGGAATTTTACCCAGAGAGGTGCTCCTGCCATATATGATAAGTATTCAAGAACTCTTGCGGCACTTAACGCAGGTGCAGACCTTGTTATTCAGATCCCGTCAGTATATTCACTCTCTTCTGCCGAGTTTTTCGGAAAGGCTGCAGTTTCACTGCTTGATTCAACAGGTCTTGTAGAATATCTTTCTTTTGGAACCGAAGCAGGTGACCTGGAAAACATCTCCAAGGTTGCTGATATTCTCTATGAAGAACCCGAAAAATATCAAAGATCCCTTAAGCAGTATCTTAAATCCGGTGAAACATTTCCTGTTGCAAGAACCAGGGCTTTAATGGAATACTGCCCGGAGATCGTAAACATTTCAGAGATCGTTGCATCTCCAAACAATATCCTTGGGATAGAATATCTGAAAGCCCTGAAAGCAATAGGATCATCCATGAAACCCATGACAGTCAAAAGACTCGGGGCAGATCATAATGATCATTATATGCACGGCGCAACCAATGTATCTGCAAAAGCTATCCGCGAGGCAGTTTCCTACGGTTCACAGATCGAGTCACTGTCCGAGTACATGAATGATGTATCCTATACAAGTCTTATGGGAGCAATTGAAAATAATCAGACAGTCTTTGAAAATGATCTTTCCGGGATGATGATCTACAAGCTTATCTCCGAAAGAGAAAAAGGATATACAAAATATTTTGACGTTTCACAGGATCTTTCCGACAGGATCGTTAATAATCTGGATAAATTCACTTGCCTTACCGAATTCTGCGATCTGCTCAAGACAAGGGATAAGACATATACCAGGATAAGCCGTGCACTCTTCCATATCCTACTTGGTATAACCGATGAGTCCATAAGCAGTGCCGAGTACTCAGGAATGTGCAAATATATAAGGATCCTGGGATTCAGAAAAGAATCAGAGGATGTAATATCCGAACTTAAGACACATTCATCACTGCCTTTGATAACAGGATACAATGATGCAAAAAATCTGTACTCGGAACAGTTCAAGGATTATGTGAGCGAATGCAGGATCGAAGATCTTTACTATGCGGTTCAGACCATGAAATCCGGTATTCCTTCCAAAGCAGATGCATCAAGACCTCTGGTTGTTATATAACTGTTACTTTATCTTCAATCTGAGAGTACAGATCAAAGTCAGAGGGTACAGATAAAAGTCAAAAGGGGCAGTCGCTTTAGATTGATTTAGTGCGACAGCCCCTTTATCGCTGTATTTGTTATTTGGTTGTTATTTCTGCAGCTGTTTTGCTATGATTGCGCGTTCCTTACCCTTGATCTCAAGAGCATTAAGCGCATCTTCAAGAGTACACTTCATATTCTTCATCATAAGTTTTACGTATTTTATTAAATCCTGTTCGGATCTCTCGTCCGCAACCTTATCAGCTAACCTCGAAAAAGATTCACACATAATATTACGTCCTTCCTCTGTTTCCTTAAAATGCTTTACGCCCTTTGCCAATGGTTCATAGAATATTTCGTCTGCCTTGATACAATTAAAGTCATGCGCCAGCTTGCCAAAAGCATCGTCACCTTTGTATAATCCGTTCACGTAGATAACATGTGCCCCATCTTCATACGACTCTCCGGTCTCCTTTACCGTCTTTTCAACATGATATATTGGCAAATTGGATTTAAACTTATCATGCTGGCATATAAAAATCACATACGCATCTTTTATATCCTTGAAATCTTGATTCTTTTTAAGCATTCTTGAATCCAACATGCTTCCGTGGAATCTGGCTCTTCGAGGATCGGATCCTTTTTCATTACGCTGAACCTCAACATCAAATTCAACACCCTTACTATCCTTCGCTCGAATATCAAGTCTTATGTTTCTGCCATCTTGATACGGATTACGTAAATCCTCCTGCCCTTTGGAACTGATGACCTTTATATCGTCTCTTTCAAGAATTATCTTGAGCAGTAACTCCGTTGCCGGAATGTTATTCTCAAAGACCAAACTCATCAGATCATCGTCAAACAGATTCATATCGTCTATGGCTTTATTTAACTCTTTGGTGATCTGTGCGCTAAGATCTATATCTGCTTTTTTCTTCTTCGCCATGCCTATTACCTCAAAAATATAGTAGCAGAAAAAGGGCTGTTTTTCAAGGGATTTTGGCAAAAATCACAGTGCGTTCACAGGCTCGGATCCCAGTCTCTGACATGCTCACGCCCCCTGTCATGGCTCTCATTTTCGAGCATCCTTTCAAGATCCCGTCTGTTGTGTTTGAGCACTTCCATTTTGGCAAGATCAACAGTAGCTGCTGAAATAGATTTGTGGAATCCCGGGAGTTTTTCAGCAAGAGTATCCCTCTCCTTCTGCCATGCCTTCGGCCTGATTAGTTTATCGGATTCCTCGATCATATCCTTAAGCGCGTTCCGATACATCCGGCGGGTGTTTAGTTCTGTCTGATGCTCCTGCTTATATTCCTGTGCCACGCTCTTTTTGGCAAAGCCGAGGAATCCGTTTTTACCCTTATTGTTTTCTTCTGCCTTTTTAAGCTTCCAGTACTCCTGATAAATCTGTTCGTAAGGTTCGTATTTTGCATACGCCTCAAGGAGACTATCAAGATAATCAATACGGTTGTCAGTTGCAGTTTTATCCTTATCAAGCTGATCATACTTCGACTGAACGGTCTTCCTCTCGGATTTCATCTCCTCAAAGGTAGCCCAGCCCTTGGTGCGGACATATGCTCCCATCTTATCCTTATCCTGAAGGGATGCTCTGTCAGAAACGGAACCGATATACTTGCCCTTAACGATTGGCAGGCTTAGGCGGTTATTGTTACGCTCTGCCATCTTACGGATCATATCAATTATCTCACTTGTAAACGCCTTAACAACTGCAACCGGAATTGCCTTAACTGTCACAAGTTCCTCCCTGGCTTTTTCATATGCGGCACGTGCAGCATTTATGATCGAATTCCTTGCTATGATATCACGATTTATATCTCTCCGTATGGTACGTATCCCGGCACGTTCCATGGCACTTGCTTTTTCTCCAAGATGTGTCTGAGGTATAAGATCAAGTCCCTGTTCCTTAAACGATCGATGCTCCCAATGATCCTCCGTCATCCCCAGCTCGGCATTAGCAGCATTTATGGCATCCGTCAGTTCCTATCTCCAGAGCTTACTGTACTTTTGATCATCCCAGTCGTTGGTTTTCTCTGTGGTACATTTCCATTGTTTGCGGTTTTGCTTATCAACTTTCTGCAGACCTGTCTTTTTATCAATAACAGGAATACGCTCTCCATTCTCATCAGTAAGATAAACCTTTTTCTGCTTAGGCATCCATCTGCCATATTCATCTATGCTCCGCAGAGTCAGCATGATATGGCAATAAAGATTGCGCTGCCCCTTTTCATTTTCGAAGTCATGTATGGCAAACTGCACGCACATCCCCTTTGATACGAACAGCCGTTTACACAGTTCTCTCACGAACATAATAGCAAACTGATATGTCCACAGATTCGGAAGTTCGATACGCCATGTTCTCGCAAGCTGGGCAGAACGGCTTTTCTCGAACATCTCCACAGAATTCCATAGCTTAGCCGGATCCAGATATTCCTTTGGCGCATTGGCCGGTAGCAGCACTTCGTTATGCACCAAATCCTCGGTACTCTTTGGATAATATGTCTGCCCGTCATACTCTGAATACATCTTCTCACGACATATGTATCCAGACTGTTCAACTGCCGAATTACCGCCACTGCCCCAGTTATATCGCTAAATAGTGCCATAACGCAAACCTCTTCTATTACAACTTTTATAAGTGCTTGTTTTCCAGCACCAGACAATCGCGCTTCCCGCTTGGTGTAAGCTGCATACTGTCGATTATTTGTCTTTCTGTGTTTAATCTAAAAATGAATAATCAACAATAACAATATCATGTATGTCAAAAATAATTCGCCAATATTATAACTGCAATAAATGCAACAAGCGAAAAAAGAGCTTTATTATAGTTCTTCCCTTTTTTTAAAATCATTTTCTCATTAAGCTCCCACGCATCAGACAAAGCCTTTAATAAAACAACAAAAAACAAAGCTTTATCTTCACAAGCACACTCAAAATTATTCTCCTGATCCTTTATATCAAAAAAGTAAATATTATCACTCAAAATACTTTTGGCAATATATACTATTGCCATAAATCCAAATATAATCATTAGTATTACTAAAAGAATATTGACTATGGCATAACCTGTATTGCCATGCATTTCTGCCAACTCTATCCATCCTTTCCCATTTAGCATAATTCCAAGCCCTATTGCCCACAGTGCCAGCAAAAACCCTGACCGATTTTCTATTTGTTCCTTTCTAAGATACTGTCTCTGTATCTCAGCATTTGTCGTTTCTATTAGCTTGTCAATTCCACTTTTTTCAATTCCATGTTCAAGCAATTTCTCATATGCCTTTTTCTGATAGGCTATTTTCTCCATTTGTTCCTTTGCTTCATATTTCACGACAAATCTCTCAAATAATCTTTCCTGTTCGCCTTCCATCTTTCCTTCTCCTGTATATTGAATTGAATACTCTTGTTACCCATTTCCATACCTATCAGATACAATGGGCATTCTAGTTTTCATTATTCCTTATATTCTAGCATCCGATAATCTATCTTCCCGCTTTGTGTTATCGGCATATCATTTAATACTATGATGTCAAAAAGCTGCATATGATCCGGCAAATCCCTTTTTGTTAGTTTATGCAATTCCTCAATTATTTTATGATCAAGTTATAGAGATTGATCTATCACTCATTGAACCCCATTTGAATGGTCCATTTACACCGGATGCTGCAACACCGATATCTCAAATGAAAGCTAAAGGACCGGCAAATGGTTATCCTATGGCAGTAGAAGTCGGACTGATCGGCTCTTGTACCAATTCGTCTTATCAGGACTTATGTCGTGCAGCTTCAGTAGCCCGGCAGGCATTTGAGAAAGGTCTTGAGGTAAAAGGACAACTGATTATTAACCCAGGTTCTGAGCAAATTAGATTCACTGCAGAGCGTGACGGTATTTTAGATGATTTCAAACGTATTGGTGCTGTGATAATGACCAATGCCTGTGGACCATGTATCGGTCAATGGAAACGTCACACAGATGATAATGAGCGTAAGAATGCCATCGTCACATCCTTTAACAGGAATTTCAGACGTCGTGCAGATGGAAATCCAAATACTTATGCTTTTATTGGTTCGCCAGAACTTACGACAGCCCTTGCTATAGCCGGTCGTCTGGATTTCAATCCAATAACAGACACATTAGTTAATAAAGAAGGAAAAAGTGTGATGTTTGATGAACCAAATGGTTATGATTTTCCTGTAAAGGGCTTTGCAGTTCCGGCAGTTGAATTGTCTGATGAGCCGTTAGCAGGATGCGACTTTATAGCTCCTTCATCAGATAACAATGATGTTCAGGTGGTTATCAGCCCTGATTCAAAACGTCTGCAAAAATTAGAACCATTTGACGCATGG
>ODAI010154595.1_pt1 | contig 15209 bp, 15 predicted proteins | sample 1539321 | NCBI WGS metagenome assembly ODAI01 (sample SAMN02144231, study PRJEB22623) | gut metagenome | biome: sheep rumen | host: Ovis aries | place: New Zealand
TCCACCAGCGCGTTTTTGATGCCCAGCAACGCAAGAAAAGAAGATGAACAACGGGAAGGAAATACACCCCCCCAAAAACCGTTCATTAATGAATTCGATGATTTTCATTAATGAATTGGACGATTTTCATTAATGAACGTGATTTGACACATTAATGAACAGAACCAAGCCACACCTCCGCAATCGCCACTCATCCTGGTCCTGAAACATGACCAAATGTGTTGAAGATATTGCAAGATGTGACTTCGCCAAACTAATTATTTTCGCCCACAGATTGCAGACATCCACAGATCTTGCAAGCCATCTATTAATCCAGAATTCAAATTTTAAAGATTACTAAAAATATGGTTGTTGTAGGCCTTAACGGGTCTAAAATGACCGCTTACCCATGTCACAAAATACTTCCTCTAATAACAAGCGCATAGCAAAGAACACCCTCGTACTCTATGTACGGATGTTCGTAATGATGGCTATTTCATTGTATACCAGCCGCGTGGTACTGCAGGTGCTGGGCGTGGAGGATTTCGGCATTTACAATGTCGTGGGCGGTATTGTCAGCATGATGGGGGTGATAAATGGTGCCATGTCGGTGTCAACGCAGCGGTTCCTAACCTTCGAATTGGGAAGGGGTGACTCTGTTAGGCTGAAACAGGTTTTCAGCATGTGTGTCACTATATATCTACTGTTGGCAATTCTTCTTTTGGTGCTTGCAGAGACGGTTGGCTTATGGTTTCTGAATAGCAAGCTTATTATTCCTGCAGAAAGAATTACAGCAGCTAACTGGGTTTACCAATTCTCTATTCTTTCTACTGTATTTTCTTTGCTGACCAACCCCTATAATGCGGTTATTATATCGCATGAGAAAATGGGGATCTATGCATACATCTCTATTGTCGACGTTATTCTGAAACTGGCAATTGTTTACTTGCTCCTCATCATACCTATTGATAAGCTGAGTACTTATGGCTTTTTGATGTTGGTGATACATATCGCAAACTGCGGATTCTATTGGCTTTATTGCCATCTGAAGCATAAGGAATCGCGATATAAATTCTATTGGGAATTCGGCCTCTTCAAGACGCTGCTTTCCTACACTGGTTGGAATCTATTTGGCTCAACAGCGGCTTTGGTTAAAGGACAAGGGCTTAACATACTTCTGAATATGTTTTTCAGTCCCGCTGTTAATGCTGCCAGAGGGATTGCTTATCAAGTTAATTCAACAGTCAGCCACTTCTTTACCAATTTCTATACAGCTGTCAGGCCACAAATCACAAAGTATTATGCTCAGAACGACCTTGAAAATATGTTCAGGCTGGTATTCAGAAGCTCCAAGATGTCCTTTTTCTTGATATTACTGATTTCGCTGCCTCTCACCATCGAAGCACCTTATGTTATTCAGCTCTGGCTTGGACAACTGCCAGAATATGTCGTTCCATTTATGCGCCTGATTATAGCTATTACGGCTGTTGACGCAATGGCAAACCCTCTGATGACAACAGCCCATGCCACAGGCAAGATAGCACTATATCAATCGCTGGTAGGGTCGATGACCATACTAAACATTCCTGTTTCCTATATATTTCTCAGCTTTGGGTATGGCCCGCTTATTGTTTTTGAAGTGTCATTGGTGATATCAGTCATTAATCTTTTCTTGCGCCTCTGGATAGTGAAACGCTTGGTGGACTTTCCCGTCGCAAACTATATCAAGCAGGTATTCGCTAATTGTTTGTTCGTTGCCGTCATTTCAGCAGTAGCACCATGTCTTATTTACAAATATACAGAGGTCTCTTTTATATCATTTCTGGCTATTTGTGTTGTATCTCTGTTCTCAACTGTTTCTACGATATATATTGTCGGTCTTCAGCCACAAGAACGATTGTTTATCATTAACACTATTAAATCCAAACTGCACAGATGATACGACTTGCAGAACACGATCTGTGTACAGGATGCGGTGCATGTGCCTTTAAGTGTCCCAAATCGTGCATTACAATGAAAGAGGACAGCTATGGGATTGTACTCCCGTATTTGGACTCTGGCAAGTGTGTAGAATGCCATGCTTGCGAGAAAGTATGTCCTGTCTTAAATCCACCTTCTTCCAGCGAGCCGGAGATTGCTTATGCTGCATGGTCAAACGATCCTGAGGAAAGGAGGACATCAGCATCAGGAGGTATCGCCATCGAAGTCTATAAGTATGCTATATCTCAGGGATGGTATGCTGTTGGCGCCTCGCAAAACAATGACTTCTCGGTTACGCATAAGGTTGTTCATACAGAACAGGAGCTCCAGCCTTTTAAGAACTCGAAATACGTTTTCAGCGACACATACGATGCGTTCCCTAAGATAAAGGATTTGCTGAAATCTGGCGAGAAAGTGGTTTTTATTGGTCTGCCATGCCAGGTGGCAGCGCTAAAGAAACTGTTCAACAATCATGATAATCTTCTTCTGATAGATTTGGTGTGTCATGGAGCGACCCCTCTTTCATACCTGCGTCAGCATATCCATTATCTGGAGTCGCGTGAAGGACGTGAGGCGAAGCGAATGTCCTTCCGTGACCCAGATACTTATACTTATACTTATACTTTTACTTTATATGACAAAGATGGCCGTCGCTTCTATGCGAAGCGTACCAAAGACGGTGACACTTACCAATATGGCTATCATAGGAGTATAAGCTATCGTGAAAACTGCTATCACTGTAAGTTTGCACGAAGGCAGAGGGTGTCGGATATAACACTGAGTGACTATAATGGCCTTGGAAAAATGGCACCATGCGAGTACAACCATCTGAAGGTGTCCTGTATACTATGCAACACAGACAGAAGGCAGACTTTTGTCAACGATGTTATTCAAAGCGGGAGAATCCATGCTGACGTTCGTCCGGTGGAGGAACCAATATCTGCCGATGCCAGGCTTAGGATGCCAACTCAGAAGAGTAAGGCAAGGCTGGATTTTGAGAAAGTATTCGTCGAATCTGGTAACAGTTTCGAAGATGCCATGACTGTGGTCATAAAAAGAGATTTAAGGCGAATCAAGATTAGGAAGGCATTGGCTATGCCCAAAAAGCTATTGAAAAAGATATATAGACTGATTAAATGATGAAGATAGGAATACTCACCATACATGATTCTCCCAACTACGGTGCATGTCTGCAGTGCTATGGGCTATGGCGGTTTCTGGTGAATGAAGGTTATGACTGCGAAGTAATAGACTTGCACAGGCCTGGAGCTCATTTAGACTACATCCCGAGTCAGAAGTTCAAGGCTAGTAGGATTCGGAAAAAAAGTTGGCTTCAAAAGATAAAAAGCTATTTGAGGGGCAAATCTAATAAGGATATTAGTATATACAGTAATAGGCTTTTAAAAGAACGATTCAGCGAATTTAATTCTAAAATTAAGCAGAGCCGACCCTATGTCAGCATAGACCTGTTGTATCAGAATCCCCCTGAGTACGATGTTTACATAGCAGGAAGTGACCAGCTGTGGAATCCCTCTCAACGGTATTGCATAGAACCGTATTTTCTGACCTTTGTAAAAGACCGCTCTAAAAAGAAAATATCTTTTTCGACAAGCATAGGCATCACGGAGCTGACGGTTTCAGAAAAGCAGAAGTTTAAGACGTGGTTGAGTGATTTTGACTTTATATCCGTCAGGGAGAAGCAGGCAAAATTATTATTGGAGTCGTTTGTAGATAGGAATATCGAGCAAGTTGCCGACCCCACATTCCTTTTACCTCCTGACGAATGGCATAAAATAGCCACGTTCCCCAAGGACGGGGAAAAATATCTTTTGTATTTTGCGCTGCACATGGATGCAGAGATCTTGCAATATTGTATAAGCCTGAGCAAAGAATCTGGGCTGAAGCTGATAGTGCTGAACCAACGGTTGTCAAGTCGTGAAGATGCTCCCTATGAGGTCGTTAATGATGCGGGGCCAAGGGAATTTCTTGGCTATATGGCAAATGCAGAGTTAGTGGTAACAGACTCGTTTCACGGTACTGTATTCTCAATGATAATGGGAGCTGAAAATTTTTACACATATATATTGAAAGGCAACCAGCGAGGTAGCAGAATCGAGGATCTTCTTGAGACATTTGCGCTTTCTGACCATATCTTTCGCACTCCTTTTGCCAAGACGTTCAGCCAGATGAACTCAAGCAAGCCCAATAGGGAGCAAGTGTTGGACGTTATGAATAAGGAAAGGCTTCATTCTGTGGAGCTATTATCTAAAGCTTTGCAATAAATACATACATAAAATGCAGAGAAGGTATTATTGGATTGATATTTCCAAGGCTGTTCTTATATATCTGGTGGTTGTAGCTCATTCCGGCCACATCTCGCCTATCACCGATACACTGATTTGTGGATTTCACATGCCAGCCTTTTTCATTATTTCTGGCATGCTGACATCCTTTTCAGGTAGTGTGAAAGAAACTGTCATAAAATCTTATAGGCGGCTTATTGTTCCCGCCTTATTTTTCACAGCTATCTGCTATCTGATATTCTTATCACGACACCTTCTACGAGGTGACTATGATAGCTATGCGTGTATCTTAAAGCCCTTGCTGGGACTGGTAATATATGACAGAAGCATTGCGTCGCCCGTATGCGGCGTTATATGGTTCTTGGTAGTACTCTTTGGCGCAAAAGTTCTGATGGAATATCTGAATACTTTTTTGCGAAAGCATCTCGTCATTTCGGTGTTGCTTATTCTGGACATAGTGCTGCTATATGGAATGGACTCCGATTTTGGAGTTTTTTATTACGTTAAGCGCCTGATGGTTGCATTGCCATTTCTATATATAGGCTACTATCTACGGCCTTATCTGTTGAGAAACTATTCACCTTTGAAGGCAGTACTGGGGGGGGGTAATTTTGCTTTTAATTTACGTTCCACTTTGCATCTGGAATGGAAGGGTCGGCATTCATAGCTTTGTTTTCGGGCACGATATGGTTATGTATTATTTGATAGCGATAGTAGGATCTTTTAGCCTCTTTCTCATTACGATGCCCTATTCTGGGAGTTTCGCGATTATCGAATATATAGCAAAAAATACTATAACGATTCTCTGCCTTCACAGGATTGTTTTGGGCTACACCAAATTTATACATGATGGATTTCTACAGGCTCTGATTTGCGTGATGGTATTGTTACCGGTTATCTATGTGTTAAACCGATTCTGCCCTAAGCTTATTGGAAATAAATGAATGTAAGTAGTATACACGATTGTTTTGGATGCGGTGTCTGTAGTAAGGCGTGCAGCAGACATCTCATCGAGATCAAGCTTAACAAGAATGGCTTCTATGAGCCATATATCGCAGAACCCGACAAATGTAGCGATTGCGGGCTGTGCATAGATGTCTGCTCGTATAGTCAGGGAGGATTAGCATTGAGCGAAGCCTCTGTAAGCTCTTATGCCGCATGGAGTCGCGACGAGGCGGTGCGTAGAAAATGCTCCAGTGGCGGCATCGGCTTTGAAGTCGGGCGGTATCTGATTAGTCAGGGATACAAGGTGTTGGGCTGTCGATATGACGCAGGAAAAAATCGGGCTGAACACTATGTGGCCTCAACGGTGGAAGAACTGATTCCAAGCATTGGAAGCAAATACATCCAGAGCTATACCGTAGATGGGCTAAGTCAGATAGACAGGAAACAGAAGTACCTGGTTACAGGTACTCCGTGTCAGATAGACTCGTTCAGGCGATATATCCAGAAGTTCCGCTGTGAGGAGAATTTTGTGCTGATGGATTTCTTCTGTCATGGCGTTCCCTCCATGCTGGTTTGGGAAAAATATACCAAATGGGCAGAGAAGCAGGTTGGCAAGCTGACATACGTATCCTGGCGCAATAAGCAGACGGGGTGGCACGATTCCTGGGCGATGGCTATCGATGGCAAGGAGCATGGTGAACCGATCAACTGGCATGATAGTTATTGTTTGTTAATAAGGGAAAAAAAAAGCTACCTTAACTCCCGCCTGTCGCAAGGCGACATGTTCTATAAGCTGTTTCTTGGCAATATGTGTTTGGGTAAGGCGTGCTACGAGAAGTGCAAGTTCAAGTACGACCAGTCTTCAGCAGACATCCGCATCGGCGATGCTTGGGGCGATACATACAAGGATGATGAAAAGGGCGTCAGTACGGCCATCGCATTTACGGAGAGGGGGGCGGAAGTGTTGAAGGGCGCAAACGTTGAATTGAGATGTCACTCATTCGAGCAGGCTGCAGAAGGCCAGATGAAGCTTAATCCAACACGCTCTCTATTTTGTAATCTATTATTGAAAGCGTTAAGAAATCCGAATAAGGATATCCAATCCATATATACGTTCTATCGGAAATTAAAAAAGTGTGAGCGTTTGAGAAATAAGTTGTTTCGGATGCTTGGATTCCCTCGAATAAAATAATATATTAGGTGATGAAAATCAAAACGATAACTTGTCATGATGTGTATAACTATGGCGCATCTCTACAGGCTTATGCTCTCCAGTCTTTTTTGCAGCGCCAAGGTCATACGGTTGAAATTATTGACTATCTGCCAGACTATCGAAAGAAGAGATATGACTTCCTTACGCTATGGAGTAAGAACAGACTTTTACAAAGAATCACTTCCTATTTACCGTTTTTGAAGCCGATAGTGGCCATAATAAAAAATCGGAAGAAGATTTATCATTACTATAAGGATGGCTTTTATCTTAGGAAACATGCATTTGATAATTTCAAAAGCAGTCATCTGACCACCACTCCTGTTTGTTACAGAAGTCTCAATCAGCTTACAGAAAATAAGCCTGAAGCTGATTTGTATATAGCAGGTAGTGACCAAATATGGAATACCAATCATTGTCTTAATGGTTCTGATGGTGCCTTCTATTGTACTTTTGAGCCTCGGTCAAACAAATGTATCTCCTATGCTGCATCTTTTGGATGCGACTTCGTCAGTTCTGAGTCCTTGGGTATCGTTAAAGAAGGGTTGAAACATTTGAGGGCGATTTCGGTAAGAGAGTCGTCTGGTGTAAAAATAGTAGAGGACTTAGGCTATAAGGCTTGCGAAGTTTTAGACCCCGTATTCTTACTTGAGAAAAGAGACTGGGAGTCTTTATGCAAGGTTAGAAGAGATGGCGATTACTTATTGGTATATGATTTCCTACATAATGACCCGAATCTGAAAAAGGCTGCTCTTGATATTTCCAAGATGAAGAAGCTTAAGATTATCTCGATAAATGATTTTCGCGAAATTGACTATGCTGATAAAAACGTTAATGATGCAGGCCCAATCGAATTTTTGGAATATGTAAGAGGAGCCAAGTTCGTCATTTCCAGTTCGTTTCATGCTACAGCCTTTAGTGTGATATTCCAGAAGGAATTCCTTACTTTCCCATTGGTAGGGCATGGTAATTTCTCACGGATGAGGGACTTTTTGGACGGGCTTGATATGTCAGAACGGTTTATAAATGAAGCAACGGAACCCTCCCTTACGCCAATAGATTATGGTAAGGTCCAGGTACGACTTGAAGAGAAAAAGAAAGAGTCAACAAAATGGATTGCAAATAATTTGAAATAATGAAAGTACTTTGGTTTGAAGTTACTGTGCCATCAGCGTATTTTTCTGGCGGTGCTCCGATAGGCGGTTGGCAAGATTCTTTGGAAAGAATAGTAAGGCATAGTCCAGAAATAGAATTGACAATAGCCTTCATGTCAGATAGGCACCATGAGGTAAGGACTATAGCTGGTGTGACATATGTTCCAATAGATTCCACCTCCTCTTGCTATGAGCGCTATTTCCGTCATAAGTGGGATATTTTTGTGGAAAGATTATTGCCTACTGCAAAAACTATAATTGAGAAGTATAAGCCAGATTTAATTCATGTATTCGGAACGGAGTGGCCTTTTGGGCAAATAGCATCCGTGACAGATGTTCCTGTTGTAATACATATCATGGGAGCAATCATTCCATACATGAATTCGGATTATCCACCAGGATACTCCCGGCTTGACATATTTAAGCAGCATCTTTGTAATCCCAAAAGGCTTTATTTTTCAGTAAAGAATAGCAAAGACGGTGTCAATAGGAGAGACTGGGAATACAAAACATGGGGTCTCGTCTCGAATTATATGGGACGTACTCAATGGGACAAGTCTCTTTCATCTGTGTTGCATCCAGGCCGTAGGTATTTTCATGTAGAAGAGGCTTTACGCGATGTGTTTAACGCAGATGGGAAAAAGTGGAATCTGTCAGCTGGCACCAGGTTGAAGCTACTGTCAATTGGATGTAAAAGCCTCCTTAAGGGGCCTGATATAATGCTCAAAGTTGCCCGTATTCTGAAGGATCTCGGAATAGATTTTGAGTGGAATGTTGCTGGTGTTATGAATAAGGATGTCAAGAAACTTGTTGAACATAAAGAACATTGCCATTTTGAAGATTGCAACGTTCACATATTAGGATATAGAGGCCCCGACGAACTTGTGGATCTCTTATGTAATTGCACGATGTATGTGCATACAGCCTATATAGAGAATAGTCCTAATTCTATTTGTGAAGCTCAATGTCTTGGTGTACCAGTGGTTTCTACAAACGTCGGAGGCATTGCTTCCCTTGTCCGCAACGATGTTGACGGTGTCTTGGTTGCGTCAAATGATCCGTGGCAGATGGCAGATGCGATACTCCAGTTGTTTAAGGACAAAGACCGCATGGTGCGTTATTCAGAGAATAGCCGTCAATTTGCCTTGTCACGTCATGATGATGAGAATATCAGGAAGCAGCTGCTTAATTGTTATCATACGTTGATTAATAACTAATAAATTATCTGATGATGATTGCAATAATAGAGTTTTTAGTTAAAATTGTGTATAAAATATACCCATATTCTTTGAATACCAGACTTAGGATATACAGAAGTAAGTTATATTCTATCTGGGCAAGACAAGAAATTGGAGATGTCGGTGAAAAGGTCTATTTTTCTGGTAGGGCATATATAAAGAATGGAAAATATTTTAGTATAGGAAACAATACTAAATTCCACGAACATGCAATGCTGTCTGCTTGGGACAATCATAACGGTATCCATTTTACTCCACAAGTAATTATAGGCGATAGCTGTAGTTTCGGAGATTATATACATATCACATGCTGTAACAAAATTACGATTGGAAACGCACTGCTGACAGGAATGCACGTCATCATCTCTGATAATAATCACGGAGATGTCAACAGGGAAATGATGTCTCAACCTCCTCTTCTTCGGCCTTTGAGCAGTAAAGGAGAGATTGTAATAGAAAATAATGTTTGGATAGGCGATAAAGTTTCGATACTTGGAGGGGTAAGGATTGGGGAAGGCGCTATTATCGCCGCCAACGCGGTAGTTACAAAAGATGTGCCTGCATATAGTGTCGTTGGAGGAGTACCTTCTAGAGTCTTACGTCAGTATTAATCAATCGAGATATTAGCTAATTAGCATGAATATCATATTATCATTGGTTGTGTTTGCTATGGGAGTTGCGATGTTCTATATCCCTCGTGATAAGAAAATTGCATTCATGCTTATAGCATGTATAAATTTCGCCTTAGTACGCTTGAATTTTCTACCATTTGCCAAGCACCCAGGTTCTTTTCTTATAGTCTGCTTCATTCTTTCCGAGTGGAATTATTACAAGGCCATTTTTCCAAAAATAGCTAAAAGTAAATACTTGTTGCTTATTCTTGCCCTGCTATTGGCAACCTTTCTGACGGCAATCGTTTTCAGTCCACATCTACATTCATTTAAGGAAATCTTTAAGTTTTTCCAAAGCGAGCTTCTAAATAGGTACTTAGTTTTGATATACGCGTTTATCGCTATAAGACGTTATTCGAGTCTTAACTTGCTTGTTAGGTATTCTTTCTGGCCTTTGATGATCCTTACCTTGCTTGGGGTAATAAATCTTCTTGAACATAGAGCTTTCTTTGTGACAGAAATGATGTCAAGTTGGAGTGCTGATGATTTGAATGTAAAGAAAGAAATGATGGGAGACTATTTCACAGAGTCTAACCGCTTCAGGGTGCAGTCCATGTTCTATAATCCATTTGACTATGGTTATATCTGCGTTCTTTTATTTTTCTTAAACTACTATGGATATCTGAAGAAAATAATAGGGAAAACGAGGTTCTCACTCGTAACGGCATGCTCCATTTTTGGAGTTGTCTTTTGTGCAAGCAGGACTGTAGTTATCGTATTCGTTGCTGCATATCTGCTCTTCCTTGTGCTGGCTTTTGAACTTAATAGGTCTATACTTCTTGTCGTATGTTCTGTTTTGATTATGATTGGTATGTATCTCACTGTTCCGGCTGTTGCAGAGAAAGTAGACAAGGTTACAACAGTTTTTACTGACACTAAAGGATTGAGCGGTGGAAGTAGTATAGAAATGCGTTCTGTTCAGTTTGCAGCTGTGCTGTCACACATCAGCGACAGGCCTCTTACGGGGAGAGGCGTGAACTACTTTAAGCTGGACATGGGATGGTCTGAAGGAAACCCCATGGACCCCCGCCTAAAGGGCGTCGAGGGTGTCTATTTGGTGTATCTGCTTGAGCGAGGCTTTATCGGCTATTTCCTCTATGTGTCGATATGGCTATGCATGCTGTTCTTCTTGCTGAAGGAGAGGCATAGTAACAGATATCTTGCATCCTTGGGGATTGTGATATTTATCGCATATAAAATGTTTGCCTATATGACTGGTGAATTGGGTAGTCCTTTTCCGACTTTACTTTTAATAGGAAGTATAATGGGTACTATCTATGGAGAGCGAGTACGAATAAGAAAAATTAGAAAATATGAAGACAGCTTTAATCATTCTCAACTATAATAATTTCGAAGACACAATCAATTGTATTGAAAGTGTTGAAAAGTATAATTCATCACCTGTAAAGATTATCGTAGTGGATAACGGCTCATATCGGGAGAAATGTGTTACATCGCTGGACTCTTATTTTATGGGAAAATACAAAGATGACTACCGAGCCTTTGATTATGAGAATGATTCCCCTTTATCTTGTTTACCCTATGTGTCGTTTGTGATTAGTAAGACCAATGACGGTTATGCTCGCGGCAATAACAAGGGGTTGGAATATGCATACGCTGACAGTGAATGTGAACAAGTAATGATACTTAACAATGATATCTTATTTATCGAAGATATTATTCCTGGACTCACGAAACGATTGGAACAACAGAAGGATGGTGCTATCATTAGTCCGCTATTACTGAAGAAGGACCAAAAATCTATTGATTACAATTGTGCTCGTAATGCTCCAACGGTGTGGCATATTATTTTGCCGTATATTTTCTTTTATCAGAATTGCTTTGGCATCTTAAATCGAATTCGGCTCGAGAAACATATTTTACGTAAAAGCCCAGAGAAACTGTCTATGGATGTAGTCCTAATCGACTTGCCAAGCGGCTCATGCATGCTGTTGAAGAAAGCATTGATGAAAAATATTGGTGGGTTTGATCCTCACACCTTTTTATATTATGAAGAGAATATCCTATATAAAAAGATAAAAAGAATAGGTAAACAAAGCTATATAGCCCCATCTTTGAGATGTGTTCATCTTGGTGCCGCAAGCACAAAAAACAGTGCCAGTGGTTTCACCTTAACGAATGCGATGAAGAGCTCAAAATATTATATTGAAAACTATGAGAATCCGACATTGTTAGAAAAATTGGCCATGAAGATTGCTTATTTTAATATGGGACTCAAAATACAGATCATAAAACGACTCAAAGGTTGACTTTATGAAGAAAATACTTTTCGACTTGACTGCTACGCAACCAAGCAAGTCATCAAAACGCCATGGCGGAGGACGATATGGCGAGGTTGTTTTACAACGAATGCTGGAAAGAGGTGTTCCCGTAGTCTGCTATTATGATTCCCGTAGATGGCTTAACCCTGTAATAAAAGAGGAGCTTAAGGACAAAGGCATTGAGCTATTAGATATAGGGAGAATGTCGATAGAGGAAGTGGTGCATGAATGCAGGCCTTCATTGTTATATACACCATTGATTATGGATTTAAGAAACTCGCATGATATAGGTTGCCCGATTCTCTTTACATGGCATGGGTTGCGTGACGAAGAAACACCGCTTGATTCCTTCTTCTGGCGATATAATCGGATTGGACTCAAGGGACGAACCCGTTTCCTTCTGAAGAAATGGATTCCGTCTGTCGGTTATGGAAAAAGGAAGCGTGAAAATGCCATGCTTATTAGAAGTCATGAGAAGCATTTTGTTATGGTGAGTCAGCATTCTCGGTGTTCACTCCTTAGCTATTACCCGGAGGCTTATGGCAGAAATATTCCTGTGTATTATAGTCCTAGTACGTCTGCTAATTTGCAGCTGTCACAAAAATATTCAGACAAGTTTTTCCTGATAGTAAGTGCTAACCGGTGGTCAAAGAACAGCTTACGAGCTGTCATGGCCTTCGACAGATTATTGTCTATGGGTTATCTTTCTGATTATACAATGAGGATAACGGGGGCTAACGATGCTTCTGTCTATAGATATAAGATTAAGCATCCAGAGCATTTCATCTTTATGGGATACGTGGAAGACCAGGAACTGGAGCAACTCTATCATGATGCCTATTGCCTGGTATATCCGTCGCTGAACGAAGGGTTTGGCTATCCTCCGTTGGAGGCCATGCACTATGGCACTCCCGTCATCGCTTCGGCTATCACCAGTATTCCCGAGGTCTGCGGCGATGCAGCTGTCTATTTCAGTCCTTTCTCCATTGAGGAAATCATGGCACGTATGCTGATGATGTCGCAACCGGAAACACATCAGGAGTATAGCGGCAGGTCATTGGAACGATATCAAATCATGACCCGCCGGCAAGGAGAGGATCTCGATGCCTTTATCGACTACATGTTGGAATTGGCTAAGAATCACTCCGTAAGTGTATCTTCAAACATGACTGGGGGGGTAAAAATGAAGTAATCTCCCAGAATACCAATACTTTACGGCCATGCGCATAGCTCATGTGGTATGGTCGCTAAGTACGGGCGGAATAGAGACCATGTTAGTAGATATCGCCAATGAGCAAGCAAAGAGTTGCGAGGTACGTATATATGTGATAAATGCTTACTATGACAAGGGCTTGATTAACAGTATAGATGGCAATGTAAAGGTCTGTCTTTTAAACAGAAAGCCTAAGAGTAAAACCCTTTTGCCATTAGTAAAGTTTAATATGCTGTTGCTATACTATCAGCCGAATGTCGTACACTGCCATCAAGCAAATCTTTCCTCGGTGATATGGGTTCCTCTCAGGAAGGTACTCACAATTCACAATACACATAGCAATTCAAGATACTTTGGGAAATACGCAAAACTATTCTGTATTTCCAAAGCTGTAAAGGAGCATACTGCAAATCAAGGATTCCGTGATGGCATAGTAATTTATAATGGCATTCATACAGAGAAAATTGCGGTAAAGATTTCCTATTCGAACAGCACTTCTCAATCCTTCAGGATGGTGTGTGTAGGCAGGTTGCATCCAGATAAGGGGCAACGCTTATTGGTGGAGGCCATGAATGAGTTGATTAATGTTCGCCATTTGATAAATGTATTTTGTGACTTTATAGGAGATGGAGAAGAAAGGATGGCATTAGAAGAATTAGCAAAGAGATATGGTTTAACTGAGCATATTCTCTTCTTGGGAAAGAAACCAAGAAGTTGGTTCTATCCTCGATTGAAAGACTATGACCTTTTTGTGTTGCCGAGTATTACCGAAGGGTTTGGACTGACCCTCGCTGAAGCATGTGCTGCCAAACTTCCTGTTCTTACTTGTGACTTACCAGGACCTATAGAGGTGATTGACGGTGGAAGATTAGGAGACACCTTCAAAACAGGTGATGCCATGTCTTTAGCTGATGGTATAGAGCGTTTTATGAAGAGTAAGCGTCCGAACTTTGGACAAGGCTTGATTTTGTGCAGTTGAAATAAAGTTCTACTTTTGCACAAGTTTAATTTCAAAATTTTGTGCAAAATGGATATAAAGGATTACATTCACGAGTACCGCATGCTCCAAAAGCAAAAGAAAAAAGTTCGTGTGGCAGATTTCTGCCGTGAGAGATCACTTGATTACTATGAGATGGTTAATGCTCTCAAGCAAGAAAAATTCGAGGCTGAATACGGGCAAGAAGAACCAGCCACTGTCGGCGACCTGGTAATAACAGGGCTCCCTACAGGTTCCAGTCCATCTGATTCATCAGCCATGCCTACATATATAAAAGAGGTAATGCTTTCCTTTCCTTCTGGTCTTCGTCTGACAGTCCGAGAGATTACCCCTGACGACATCATCTCGATAGTTCAACGCCTAATGCCCGTCCGGAAGTATGCTTAGCCTCACGTCAGGAATGCGCTACAAATACTGCGAATGCAACATGAGTTTCCGCTACAAGTGGGACGCGCTGGTCAACTACATACGCTATGTGCTTCATGAGGATCCGTGGTCGGGAACAGTATTCATCTTCATGAACCGTAGGCACACTCAGCTTCGGGTTTTCTATTATGAGCATGGCGGGTTCGTTATATCGGAAAAGAAACTTGACAAGGGCTACAAGTTCCTCACCCCTGTCTTTGATGAGAAGAAAAAGACCTACGCCATCAGCTGGGCTGATTTCGTGTCGTTGCTGGAGGACAAGCAGCTGCGGAGGCTCTATCTCAGAGAAGTTGCCTGATAAATTCAAATTATTGATTATTAACATTTTGTAGTCATGTTTTCTCTGTTCAAAACTTGCATAATCCGATGATTATTCGTACCTTTGTAGCATGAATGATGAAAGGTTAAGCAGGCATTTGCAACAAGAAAATGCGTACTTGAAGTCAGAAAACACCAGGCTGAAGATGCAAGCGGAGACTCAAGACAGCAGAATGCGGGAGAAGGACGGTGAAGTCCTCCGCCTGCTCAACCAGATAGCCACAGACATGATCCGCAAGGATGATGTGGACCGTCTCGTGGCTGAAGCTGTCGCCAAGGCCACTGCAGAGTTGAAAGCTGATTATGAGGAGCGCATGAAGTCAATGGCTGCCGAATATGAGGCAAGGATAGCTGAGCTTCAGAGCGGGAAAGGCAAGAAGGGAAGTCGAAAGAACTCAGGAAAGCCGGGGGATGATTCGGGGAGAAGGGGCGGCAACGTCATTTGCAGCACGATGGAAGAGGCCGTGCAACGTATTCAGGAAGAGATGAATAA
>ODAI011036845.1_pt1 | contig 15209 bp, 18 predicted proteins | sample 1539321 | NCBI WGS metagenome assembly ODAI01 (sample SAMN02144231, study PRJEB22623) | gut metagenome | biome: sheep rumen | host: Ovis aries | place: New Zealand
ACAAACGGAATATGCTTGCCTCTGTACAGTTCTTCCGCAGAGTCCAATTTTTCTTCCTCAAATCCGAATTGCTGTATCAATTCCGTTCTTTTCGTGTTTTTTGCCTCCCCATCACGCATCATCAAATAATGAGAAAGCAAAGCGTAGTTTTCTTCGTTTCCGTTCTGGGGTATATATTGTGCTAATTCACTATAGTTTGTTTTTTGTGCGGACATTATTTTTTTCCTGTATTATGATGTTTGTAAAATATAACCAAAATCTATTGTTGATATATTTTCTTCAATTATTCGTTTTGCAGTCTTGTATAATATTTCGCTAACGTAAAAATATAATGCATACAACTTATCCCATTCTTTTCCAGGAACTGCGTCAAAATATAGAAATGATAATTCTATATCAGTATCACCGTGTATATAACGCGAGCGTATATCATATAACTGTTTTAATTTTTTATCTTCAATTTCTATATCCAAGAAGATTTTTACTTTATCAATAATTTGCCGAGCAATACCTTCAGAAGTTCCTCGTGCATATACAGCTTCCAATGCCATTGTTGCATAAAATATCTGTGTAATTATATCATCGGTTTCATTTATTTTTGACAAAATGCTCACAAATCGAGAAGCATTATTCTGACTGTACCCTAATTTAAATTTTGAAGAATCATGCATATAATTCCAGCATTTCTGTAAATCTATGTTTTCTTTTCCTTCAAAATCAAAGGAATTTATAAATTTAGCAGTCTGCGAATATACTTTATCATCCAATAAAATAACACCATTTTCAAAACAAGTAGAAACAGGAAACGCTAAGAAAAATGCAAAAACAAACATCTTATATTCATTTTCACATAAATCAACTGCGCCACGAAGAAATAACGATTTTCTTTCGTTTTCAGATAAATTTTCATTTCCTTTTAATATCATTTCATCAATATTTTCTATATTAAATGAGAATTCCAAATATTGATATTTTATGGTGCTCCCATACCAAAAAGAGTGATTCATAAAATCCTGAAGAGAAAAAAATCCATTCAAAATTTCATTTTTGTATTCATTAAAATGGCGAATTATGAGAGCTCCCTTTATATATTCATTTTGAAAATCAAAACATCTGTTATTCAATGCAGAAAAATTATCCATACGATGAAAAACACAAGAGATTGGTACAACAATTTTTATTTTATGCTTCAGAATATTTTGAGAAACTCTTGTATGACTATCTTCATAGTTTTCGGATACCTTTGGCATTACCTTTTTCCTGTATTAAATAAAATATTCATCTGATTCATAAACGCTTGCGTTCCTCCGGCCCGAACCATTGGCTCGATGTACAACAGGAACTTACGCTTGTTGTTTTCGGAGAGTTTATCATATTTTTGACGAAGTTCCATTGCTTTTTGGGTGGCTTCGTTCATAAAGTCAGTGAATTCTTGGTCTTCGGTGAGCATAAATATCTCCTTGCCTACTTTTTTTCATCTTCAACATATTTTCGAATACTTTCACGAAGAATTTGTAAAAATGTCTCGTTTCTTGCTTTTGCATCTTTCCAAAGTGCATCGAACGACATTAATGTCAATGAGATAGGATATTTCTTATCACCTATCTGATTCATTTCTTTATCTACAGGATAACGTTCTACAGACCTATAATATGCCTCTCCTCCTGAGTATATGGGAGTCCAATCTTCTTTCATCTTAAGTTTCAGTTCTTTATCAAATTCAACTATTCCGAAGAACCACATTCTTTGAATCTTATGTGGAAATAATCCAAGGAGTCTTCTTGCACGTTGCTCCAACTGGTCAATAACTCTCGTATTATCTAAATAACCCAAGTTTTTCTTTTTCAATTCGACAATCACAACATCGACAGGATGATTTGATTTTTCTATGTCATCGGAAAAAACAAATGCTATATCAGGTCGTAAATCACTTGACTTAAGTTCTTCATCTTCTGAAATAGCTGTAATAAGTTTCTCTATATTTTCATCGCTAAAAACATATTGATATCCCATATATTTGTCATCAAGAATCCATGCATTATTAGTATAAATATCCCTTATAAAACTTTTCGCGGTAAGAGTCTTTTGCATAGGAACAATAAGATTATGAATTTTCGCTTCCTTTTCATCACCTGTTATTTCTTTTAATCTGTCAATTATAATATTCCTATAAAGAATATATTCTGTAAGCACACGAGTTGCATGATTAAAAGAACGATTATATAAATCATCGTTTAATTTTGAAGCTCCAAGTATTTCTTTTTGCTCTTTAAAAAACTTATCTTGGGCATCTTCCAAGGTTTTATTCTCATCTATAAGGCAGATAGATTTTTTTGAAAAATAGCCTTCCAAATGTGGATAACGGGAAGAAAGTCGTTGAGATACTCTCTCGTTTTCTTCAGGTATCTCTGGAAATTTCTCACTTAGAACAATGGAAACATTTTCCGCAAAAACTTCTTCTATGATTTTTTTTTCATAAGGCTCAAGCAATAATTCTTGTCTTGCATCGTCAATTCTTGAATCAAGATATGATGATTGCAAAAGGAATATACCACTTACTTTTTCAGGAATTTTTTCAGTTCGTAAAAGAGGAATATCAATTGCTCGCTCATCAACACATATTGAAGTCACAAGAGTACCCGAATATTTTTCCTCTATTGCATATAAAAGTTTAAAAGGTTCATTAAACAAATTCAAATGTACATCTTTTATTTCTCTTTCCAATAAATCAGGCAAATCCGTTTCTGTGATAGTTTGTCTATCAGAATAAAAACCTCTGTCTGGATTTGGTTCAGTAACATCTGTGTCAATTGTAATACAAAATTTTTCCCCATGTTGCTTCAACGCAAATAAACGTGGTAAAAATTGTTTTAATAAATTATTTTTTATATCGCTTGCTTTTACATTTTCATAAGTATTCAGTTGTTTATTTGAAAAATTCTTAAAAGTCAGTTTAGAAAATGATTGAATTTTATTTTCTAATGTCTCAACTGAAGAATCACCATTAAAGAAATTATCAAAAATAAACGAACGTTTTTTATTTCCCCCAAATACACTTTCAATTTCTACTTTCTTAAAGTATTTCAGATATATTAAACGTCCTAAACCTTTATGAGTTTTATCACTTTTCTTTAGCAATTCTGCAAATTTTGAAAAATTCTTTTCTGTAAAACCAACTCCATCATCTTTTATTACTATCTCGAGTGAATCAGGATTTGCATATGAATAAATATCTATTTTAATAAAAATATTCCGAGCACCAGCATCTAAAGCATTTGCTAAGGCTTCCGAATAAATCAAGTCAAAAGAAGGTGCTGAGAAAAAATGCTGAATTGCTTCTTCTATACCAATATTCATTTACGCCCCTCATACGTCTCTTTCGCTTCTGAATCAAAATCTACCCCTGCAATGACATCAATCCCTGCCTGTCTTAGTCCGTTTGTCATGCCTCCGCCTCCGCAGAAGAAGTCAATTGCGCGCAAGATACAATACCCCCAAATTTTAATACTAACTATCGTATTATACCACAATTAGGGATTTTTTACACTATTCTTGACAAAATTATTGAAAATGTCATATTTTCCCTGTACACTATAGCCATGCAGAATCCATTTCAAACCGTTGAAAAGGCAAAATCCATTGCCGAACATGTTTCCATAATTCGCGATTATCAGCAGACGGGACTTTTTGACAGGGGAAAAGCCCTGGAAGTTTACAAAAAATTCAATCGTGAGCATACGGATTACTGTGTGCTTATGAATACAAGGGCAGCTGCCACTAATTCAAGTATTCAAATAGATTCAGCCAGCGACAAAAGCCTTGTGGAGAATTTAAAAGGACAGGCTTTATGGGCTGTTGGAAAAGAATCTCTTTTAAGCATGGGGATTATAATCTAAAAATTCTCGGCGTGTTTTACCAAAAAACATACGGAGTTTTTCCAAAAACGTACGGAGAATTTTTTAAAACTCGGCGTGTTTTGGGTGAAAACTCGGCGTGTTTTTTGTCAGCAGGCCGATCCTTCCTGCCAAATACAGTGGCAAATTTATCATGTCGTCCTGCTCTTTGTATTCCAGCTGAGAGAATCTTATTGCGAGTTCTGGCTTTTCTTCCCTGCGGTAGCGCTTAAAACTTGCAGAAGTTACGTTTCCGCCAGACTTGCATTCAACAGGAATTATACGCATTTCATCCTGCAAAAGAAAATCCACTTCGTAATTTTGAGCAGGTGAATAATAATGGATGTCGTTTTCGAGGTTTGCATGAAACTGCTGCAAACAATAATTTTCTGTGAGGACTCCTTTGAACTGAAAATAAGAATCAAGCACAATCTGCTTGTTTTCAACTTGTGCAGTGCATTTTGCCAATCCCACATCAAAAAAGAAAAGCTTAAAGCTCGAAAAATCTTCAAAGGCCTTTAATGGATGCTCGTTCTTTTTTACGTCATAAATACGAAGAACAAGCCCTGCGCTTACAAGCCATTCTATAGCCACTTCAAATTCACGCGCGCGGGCTCCCTGTTTTACGCAGCCATAAATAAATTTCTCATTTTCTTTGGAAAGTTGAGTCACAAGACTTTTGAACACCAGAAGAATACGTCCTGCAGCAACCACATGATAGTCATTGGCATCTTCGCAAAATATTTTAAAGAATTAAGTGCATCTGGACATTCCTGAATTTCATCAAAAATTATCAGATGCTTTTCTATACATACTTGAATAATACAAAGCTTTTACACAAAAATAATGGTATTTTTATCGATTTTTACACATTTTTATAGATATTTTTGTTGCTTTTTACACATTATGTGTAAGCTTCCACCAGTTCCCTCATCCTCTTGGCATTCCTTGCCCCGCTACCCTTGGGGTGGTTGTTAAAGTACATCTGCACTTTCCTTCCTTCATGATTTGCCTTGCTTACGATTGGGACAAAGCTTGAAAGTTCACCGTCGGAATAGTCGTAGCAGTAGCGGGCGCTTCCGTTTGTGGAATCTTCCGTGGCATTGTACCAGGCATTTTGATTCCGGCCATGCAGGCGGATGTAGGCATTGCTTCCTATGAACGGGGTTTTTGTTAAAGTGCCGTCGGGAAGGTTTTTAATCTGGGGCATGTCGCAAAAGACGATGGATGCATTCCGCTTTTCAAGCCCCTCAAAAACTGATTCGCGGATCCATTCACTGTGGCGGAATTCTATTACCACTGGAAATCCTTCAAATTCGGAGATGAGTTTTGCAAGGTAGATTCTGTTTTCCTTTGTGTAATGAAAGCCTTGGGGGAACTGGAAGAGGATGGCGCTCAGGACATCTTTTTGCATAAGGGGATTCAGTGCCAACTTAAAATCCGCTGCCGCCCCTTGCCAGCCTAAGCCAATCTCGTGGGTAAGGAGCCGGTTTGCCTTTACGCTAAAATTCAACTTGCCCTCCGACCGCTCGTAAAAACTGCAAAGCCGCTCCGCCGTAGGCATGTTGTAAAAGCTACTGTTCAGCTCCAGGGCATTGAAAACCGTGGAATAATATAGAAGAAAATCTTTGCGCTTTAAATCCTCAGGGTAAAAAACGCCCTTCCATTCCGGGTAGTCGTAGCCGCTGGTGCCGATTAGAATGCCGTCCATCCTGCGCTATTTGTAAGTCCTTACAATGCGGAAACCAAAGAGGCCTGCCTTTTCAAAGGGATAGTTGCTGTTGCTTGAATAGCAGGGTTCGTAGCTGCTTCTGGAGCTAACGGTATAGTCTACGGTGTCCACACTGTCCAAGACAGAGCCGCCCCTTCTTACGCGAGATTTTCCTGTAGAAGGTCCATGGGGGTCTGTCTGGGCTTCCTGGGTGTAGTTGCTGCTCCAGTCCCAGCACCATTCCCAGGCACTTCCGCTCATGTCGTAAAGGCCAAGGTCATTGGCTTTTTTTTGTGCCACCACAGGCGCAAATTTATGCTTCCAGTTTCCGTTGTGAATTGCAACTTCGTTCAGCTTGTCACTGCCGCTGTATTTTGTCTTGCTGTTCTTTACACCGCCGCGGGCTGCAAATTCCCATTCAGCTTCGGTAGGCAGGCGGTAACCGTCTGCGGTAAAGTCGCAGGTTACGCTGTCCCACATGCTAACGTTGCCGATTACGCTCATGTAGCTGGCAGCTTCCTGGTCACCGTAGGTTGTTCCTTCTATCTTTGTATAGGGAACTTCGCCCCACTTTGCAGGGTCACTTTCGCCGTTAATCTTGTAGCAGGGAACCCTTCCTTCCAAGAGGCTTAGTTTGTTACAAAAGTAAATGGCATCGTACCAGCTTGCATCCTGAACAGGAGTGTCTTCCCCATCTATAAATTCCCCAGATTTTCTTCCAATTACGTCCTTGTACAATTTGTAGGTTACTTCCGTTGCCCCCATCTCAAAGTCGCTAAGGGTAACCTGGTGGACAGGCTTTTCGTTTCCGTTTTCTCCGTCATTGCCCATCTGGAAAGTTCCGCCGGTAACAGTAACCATTCTTTCCAAGGGGGCAAATTTTTCACGGTTGGCCTCAAAAATCTTCTGGTCATGCTCATGCTTTATGGAGACAACGTCTTTTCCGTATTCAGCAGCAGAACGGCAGACCCTAAAGCTTATGCTGTCTGACTTTGTTTCTGGAACTGCATGGCCCCTTGCGCTGGCAGAACCGTCCTTTCCGCGGAAAATGCGCTCGCTTCCGCTTTCAAAGCCGGATGGATTTATCTGTTCACTTTCTGAATACATTCCGTTGTAGTCGTAGCACCATTCCGCAATTCCGTTGTTGATGTTGTCGAAGCGCTCTGCATCGGAAGCCACAAGTTCCTTTTCCTGCTTTGCAACATATTCCCATTCAGCCTCAGTTGGCAGCCTGAATCCGTTTGCGGAAAAATCGCAGGCAACATTGCTTCCGTCCACTTTGTAGCAGGGCTTATAACCGGCCTTTTTGCTAAGCCTGTTGCAGAATTCAATTGCATCGAACCAGGAAACGTTTACAAGAGGATCTTCCTGCTGGGGATTTTCCTTGATTTTCATAATCTTTTTGTAAAGTTCCACTGATATTTCGTTTTTGCTCATCTCAAAGCCGCTGAGAATTACCGTATGAACCGGGATCTCGTTTTCTTCACCGGAATCATTTCCCATATAAAGGACACCGCCTGGCACGCTTACCATAAAAAGATGAATGCCCTGTTCGTCAAGAGACCTCTTTGCACATGAGCCAAAGCAAAAAAATATTACTGCACACGCAGCCAAAGCAGCTGCAAACCTGATAGTCTTCATCAAATTCCTCTCTAGAGCAAATATTATATTATTTGCACAATCCGTACAAGTTGTATTTTTTTCAAAAAGTGCATATTATATTGCCATGCAAAAGATGATGACAATTCTTTACCCTGTAAAAACAGGGCTTTACGTAAACCTTACAAACCGCTGCCCCTGCGCCTGTACTTTTTGCATCAGGAACAATGCCGACAAGGTGTATGATGAACCAGATTCCCTTTGGCTTGAACACGAGCCTTCTTTTGAAGAAGTAAAGGCTGCCTTTGCCAAAGAAGATATGACGCGCTACACGGAAGTTGTATTCTGTGGCTTTGGAGAACCAACCGAAGCTTTGGAAACCCTTTTGCAAACAGCCCGCTTTGTAAAGGAAACTTACGCCCTGCCAACCCGCCTTAACACCAACGGCCTTGGTTCACTGATAAACAAAAAAGACATTGCCCCTCTTTTTAAGGGCTTGTTCGATGCAGTTTCAATCAGTCTGAATTCCAGCAGCGAAGAAATTTATCTTGAACGAATCCGCCCAATCTTTAAGGAAAAGGCCTATCCGGCAATGCTGGAATTTGCAAGGGAATGTAAAAAATATGTTCCAGACGTTACCATGACAACCGTCCACACTACAATCACCGAGCAGGATGAAGAAAAGTGCGCACGTATTTGCAAGGAACTTGGCGTTAACTACAGAATAAGGGAATTTGTTCCGCCAGCAAAATAAAATGAAAAGCCAGCTTACAACCCTTTGTTATATAGAAGAAAACGACAGCTACCTTATGCTGCACCGCACCGTAAAGGCCAATGACGAAAACCATGACAAGTGGATAGGTGTTGGCGGCCACTTTGAAGGAAATGAATCTCCAGAAGAATGTCTTCTTCGCGAAGTAAAAGAAGAAACAGGCCTTACGCTAAATGACTGGAGCTTCCGCGGAATAGTTACTTTTGTTTCTGATGACCATCCTGCTGAATACATGCACCTTTTTACAAGCTCAAATTTTACCGGCAAGCTTTGCCCCTGCGATGAAGGGGATCTTGAATGGGTAAAAAAATCAGAAATTTCCTCGCTGAACCTTTGGGAAGGAGACAAAATCTTTTTAAGGCTTTTGGCAGAAGGAGCACCGTTTTTTTCGCTAAAGCTGGTTTATAAAGACGGAGTTCTTGTTAGAAAAATCCTTGACGGAAAAGAACTTCCTGACTTAGTACAATAAAATATTCTGATGATAAAAATTGCTGCTAGAAAGGATTCCTTAGCATAAAAAAGCGCGGCAGGCACTGGAGGGGCGAGTTGCTTGCAACTCGTTGCGCTAGCAATGGAGCGGGAAGGGACCCGCGGAACCCCGCAAGCGCCACACACAAGAAGTGTCTGGCAGCAGAAAAAATACAATGTCCTAAAAGAAAGTGCCGCAAAAAAAAGGCCGCATCCAAACTTGGACACAGCCTTCCATTGCTTGCAAACTTGCAGAGATGGATTCTATTTCTTTAGCAGAGCCGCAAAAGGATTGTATGTTTCGCCGTCGTCGCTGCTATGCTTGGAAAGATATTCGTTGGCATTGTCCTGCTCTTCGTTGCTAACAACAGGCGTAAGGGAAATCCTCTTTTCTTCAACGTCAACCTTTTCCACAATAACGGGCATCTTGTCGCCGCTCTTGTAAACCTTGCGCAAATTGGTGTTGCGCTCAACAGGCAGCTTTGAAATGTGAACAAGACCGTCAATTCCGGGTGCAACTTTTACAAAAAGGCCAAAGTCTGCAACGCGGCTAACCTCTCCGTCAAGCTTTGTGCCTGCGGGAAGCTGCTTGTCCAAACCATCCCAAGGATCTGCTTCCAGTTCTTTTGTGCTAAGGGACATTTTTTCGTGTGCCCAGTCAGCCTTTATAATCTTTGCGGTAACTTCCTGGCCAACCGTAAGCTTGTCGTGAATGTCGTTTACGCGCTCACGGCTAATTTCGCTGATAGGAAGCAGGGCCTGGAATCCGTTAACATCTATAAAGGCACCGTAGCTTTCCAGAGACTTTACCGTACCAGTAACTGTCATGCCAACCTTAAGCTCTGATGCAAGTTTGTTCAGCTGTTCATTAGCCTGCTGTTCAAGAATCATGCGGTTGGAAACAACAACGTTCTTTCCGTCGTTTTTGTATTCCTGAATCTTAAAAGTAAGATGCTGGCCAACGTATTCGGCAGGCTCTTTGCGGGTGCGGTAGCCCATCTGTGAATAAGGACAGAATGCGCGTGTTGAACCAATCATTACCTCAAAGCCGCCCTTAATTTCTTTTGTAACATGGCCTTCCACCGGAATTGAATTCTTATAGGCATTTTCAAGAACTTCTTTTCCTGCATCCTTTCCGCTAAGCTTGGTTGTAAAAGTAAGCTCTTCGTTTTTTCCGCTAAGGAAATACACTTTTATTGAATCGCCCTCTTTTACTGAGCAATTTCCATTTTCATCAGTAAGCTCGGCCTTGTTGAGGATGCCTTCGCTCTTAAGTCCAAGGTCAAGAAAAATCGTGTCGTCTGTTATTGCAACAATTTTTGTCTCTATCTGCTGACCAACTTCGTATAATGGTTTCATTCACCACTCCCAAAATAATTTTTTACAATAGTAATGTTTTTTTCTTATATAAACAAGGGCTTTCTCAAGGAGTGGGAAGTCCGCTTGAAGCTACGCTGCAAGTTTCCCCCTGCTCTTTTTACCTAGGAGGGGGATGTCTCCCCCTCGCTCCAAAGGCAAGTCGCTCCACAAATGCCAAAAGCGGCAAGCAGATAAAACAGGAGACCGTCACCCTGAACTTGATTCAGGGTCTGTAGCAATACAAAATACACATTCTTACAACAAGCCGCTTCTGTCATTTGCTCCGCTTTGTTGCCTTTTCCGCTACCCTCTCTGCGGGCTCAAACGCCGCCCGCAACGCCTGCTCCCCACCCCACTCGTCATGCTGAACTTGATTCAGCATCTATTTATTTTTTAGACTACCTGAACTTTTTCATCAAAGAATTGTATTCTTTTATTAAAGCTGCAACTTCTTTTGAAGAATAATTGTCCTGGGTGTTTCCGCAAACGGAAGCTTTTGCCTTTAAGATTCTTAGAACGGATTCTTCCAAGCGTGGGCGGGACAAACCTTTTACAAAGGCATCGCATATTTGGCCAGCTCCGTCTGAATACACGGAAATGCACACCATGTCCGCCCCGGCATTTATTGCAGAAAGAGCTCCGTTTACAATGCCAAAATTTTTTCGTATGGCGGCCATTTCCAAATCGTCGGTTATGATTATTCCGTCAAAGCCCAAATCCTGTCTAAGTATTCCTGTTAAAATCTTCTGGGACATTGTAGCAGGATATTTTGAATCAATCTTGGGGAACATGATATGTGCCGTCATTACAACTGGGATTTTTGCCTCTACCGCAGCCTTAAAGGGCACAAGCTCAAACTGCTTTAGCTGGGCATGGCTTTTGTTCACGCGGGGAAGGGCCAGGTGGGAATCCGTGTCGGTGTCTCCGTGGCCGGGAAAATGCTTTACCGCGCAAACAACGCCGCCACTCTGCAAACCAGATGCCATCTGCAAGCCGTATTCAACAACGGTACTGGCCTTGCTTCCATAAGAACGCTCACCGATTATTGGATTTTTGGGATTGGAGTTAATGTCCATAACAGGGGCAAAGTCAACGTTTATTCCGCAAAGACGCAGCTGTTTTGCAGTAAGTTCGCCAACCTTAAAGACTTCTGCCGGAGTTTTGTTATTTGAATAATAAGAAGCCCCTTTTAGCGAAAGGAGTTCCTGTGGCAAGCGCACAATCTTACCGCCCTCCTGGTCTGTGCAGATAAAGGCTTCAAAACCTGTGTTCTCTTTTACAATCGCCTGAATTTCCCTACAGACACGCCTTGTCTGCTCTACACTTCGCATGTTGTCGGAAAACAAAATAACGTTGGAAACACAATATTTTTTTAGAAAAGCCTTAAACTCTGGGGAAAGCTCCGTGCCTGTAAAACCGCAGACAATCATCTGTCCTGCAAGCTGGCGCACGGTCATTTTCTGAACAGCTGCCCTGAGTGTTTTTTCATCAGTCTTTTTTGGAGGAAGCTTTGGCTCTGGAGCAGAAACGCATGACACAATAAAAAATGCTACTCCAGCCAACAAAGGCAAAAGTAATGGAAAAATTCTTCGCTTTTTCATTTAGGCAGTATAGCATGATTAAAAATATTTTTGAACTAGCTAAAGAAAACGCTAATCAATTTGCATTTTTGTTAGTAAATGACCCCAAAAAGGACAACTATGACAAAAAAATTAATCAGCGTTTTTTATTTTATTACCATTCTTTACTAGAAACTTTCTTTAATTTGTTTCCTTCAACTTTATATTTCGTTGAAGTCCCGTGTGATGTCCATTTATTGTAACGCTGATCTTCTATAAAACCTCCTTTAGAAAAAATTACATATGACCATTGTGCACGCTTACCAAGTAATTCAAAATTTCTAGTTTCTAAATCCCATAAATATATCGTTGTAACATCTATATTCCCAAGTTCAGAAGTAACTATATCCAAATAACCATCTTCATTAACATCTAGTAAAACAACGCGTTTAATACCACTTCCAAAATTCTTTAATTCTTTTCCATTCCAATCAATAATTGCAAGATAAGCAGGATAGTTAAGATTAAAACTCAACCTTACATTGTCCATATAAAATGAACCTGCGCCCTCCAGTTCTATACAAGTTTTACTCGCATCCGTATCCATATCTGCAAAACCTGTTGCCACCAAAGACATCATAAAAATAATTCCTAAAACAAATTTCTTCATAAAAGCCTCCACATATCAGTAAATAATTAATTTGTTGTCTATACTATTATATCACTCAATTTTTTTTGCATAGTATCTATCAAGCATACAAAAAAGGCCTCCCAAAAAGGAGACCTTTGTTTGCGGTAAAACAGAATGTTTTGTTTATGCTGCTGTTATTGCAATTTTTTTGCTTTCGGTCAGGGCCTTGTTGCGCGGCATTGTGATGGTGAGGACTCCGTTCTTGAATGAAGCGGAAATCTTTGAGCCTTCAACGTCGTCCGGCAGGGTAAAGCTGCGGCTAAAGGAAGAAGACGTGCGCTCGTGGACAATCCATTCGCTGTTCTTTTTGTTTTCTTTCTTTTCTTCCTGGGTGGAAGAAATTGTAAGAACATTGTCCTTTAGGCTAAGGTCAACATCCTTTTCCGTGAGGCCGGGCAAGTCCATGTCCAAAACATAGGTGTCGCCATTCTGCTTTACGTCAACCTTTGGCATTCCAAAGTGCGTCTTGCGCAATTCAGGGAATCCAAATCCGTCTTCAAAAAGTGAATTAAACAAAGCAAGTTCGTTCATAATCTATGCCTCCAAATATGAATTAAGTTTTTTGTACGCGGAAGGAGCTTTTCTTTCTTTGTACACTTAACATGAAGCAGATTCCGTGCCAAGTTTTGTGTTTTTCAAGGGAGAACCCTTGCACCCCAAACTTGGAGGGGAGAAACCCGCTCAGAGTCCGAAGCCCGCTGGTTTCTCCCCTCCAAACCTCCCCTTTTCCTCGGGCACGGCTTAGGGCTATCGCCCTAAGAACCCCATTCTTTTTCATCAATTAATAAAAAACTGTGTCACTTTGACGCAAAACGGTATGCGGAATTTGTAAAAAAAGTGGCATTTTTACCTATAATTTACTCTATAGCATAAAATTTGTTTCTATTATATACTCGTAAGAATGATTGACACTTCCAAAGCAAATTTTAACAGTATCTATAATACGCTAAAGAATGCGCCGGATTTCCGCAACCAAATGTACAACACCATGATTGAACTTATGGACAATCAGGAAAAGCTGTTTGCCAAGCAGGAATCAAACCTGCCACCCGATCTTGCAGAAAAACTAATCCGCATCAGGCAAAGATCTTCCGAGCATCCGGTCTTTCAGCTTTTTAGGGACAACCCCTTGGCCAAGGCTCTTACGGAACGCTACAACAACAAGCAGCAGCTCCGCCTTATGAAGTACATGACCCGCGTTCAGGACAAGGCCGCTCAAAAAATGCTGGAAGACAAGGAATTTGCAAAGCCTTTTGCCGAGCTTGAAGAATTTGACGCAGTAATCCTTTCCGTAGACATCCGCCGTTCAACAGAGCTTATGCTCCGTGCAAAGTCTCCTCAGTTTTATGCAGAATTTGTAAACGAGCTGAACACCATGCTTATAGACGTGGTAAAAGAAAATTTTGGCATCTACGACAAATTTACCGGCGACGGACTTCTTGCCTTCTTCCCGGACTTTTATTCTGGCAAAGATGCCCTAATTTATGCGCTTGAATGTGCAGACGAATGTAAGGCTGTTTTTAATTCCATATTCACCAAATATGAGGACAACTTTAACATTGACCGCAAGATAACTGGTCTTGGTGCGGGAATAGACTGCGGTTCGGTTTACAAAGCAGGTGTGGAAACCGAATACACGGTTGTAGGAAGTCCTGTTGTATATGCGTGCAGACTTTCTTGTGCCCCAGCAGGAAGCACATACATAACTGTCCGCGCACAGAACAAGCTTTCTTCCATGAACTGCACATACTTTAATTCCCAGCCAACAAAGGTTGCAATCAAGCACGAAGCTACGGCCTATGCGTTCAGCATAACAAGAAAACCCAATGCAAGGCTTCACTTGAACGAGCCTGAATGGTACAATTCAACTACGACAAAATAGCAAAGAGTTTTATCTTATGATTAGTTCGCCATTGGTATTGGGTATTATTTTCTTAGTGGCCGCCTTTTTCTTTTGCATCGTTGCTTTTTTCATGGGCAGGCCAGAAGCCGTAAAAAAAACGCCACTCTTTAAGCCAAGCAGCTTTATCTTTTACCTGATTGGCTGCCTTACTTTTGCAACCGGAATTTTATTTGTTACGATGCGAAATGAACTTAGCAAGCAGGCAATCCAGATTATTGCACTTGTTTACCTTGTCATACTGATTGTCATTTTCTTTATCTTTATTCAAATGATGGGTAGCAAAAAGAAATGAATCCTCCGCCACGCAACACCCTCCACCATGTAAAGGCAAGCACTCAGTACAAGCGGGAGCACAAGGCAGACTATGGCCGCGAGCAGATAGAAATCCTCTACGAAGACAAGGACATTGTTGTTATAAACAAGCCCACGGGTCTGCTTTCCGTTCCATATCCTGGAAGCAAGGCAAGAACTGCACTTGACCTTCTGGAAAAAATCATGCGCTCGCGGGGAACCTTTTCTGCAGGACACAGGCCTTTTACCGTTCACCGTCTGGACAGGGACACAAGCGGTGTTATGATGTTTGCCCTTAACGAAAAGATGCAGAAAAAAATCATGGACAGCTGGCACACCATGGTAACAGAAAGGCTTTACCATGCCGTTGCAGAAGTTTCGCGAAAGGCATTGCCGCTCCAAGACTCTGGGCTTATAGACGACCCCTTGGCACAAAACGCCCACCACGTAGGCTATGTTCCCCACGACAAAGACGACAAGACAAAAACCGTTGCCGCCCGCACCCACTACAAGATTTTGCTGCGCGGAAAAACACATTTTCTTTTTGAGCTTTCCCTTGATACAGGCAAGAAAAACCAGATACGCGCCCACCTGGCAAGCAAAGGCTACCCTCTGGCCGGAGACGAAAACTACCGCGCAAAGACAGACCCTTTTAACCGACTTGCACTTCATGCCCGCACGCTGGAATTTGACCACCCGGCTACTGGCCAGCACATGAAGTTTGAAGTTCCCGAGCCTGACGAATGGGCAGAATACGTAAAAAAGGGAGACCCCAATCCCCAGGCTCCTGTCTGGTCTGCTAAAAATCCCTACAACGCAGAACTAAAGCAGAGGCAAAGGCAAATGGAAAAGGCACTTGCAAAAAAACAGGAAGAAAAGCAGAATCCACCACGACTTTCCGCAAAGCAGAAAAGCCGCATGGATTTTATTGCCCAGGGCAAGTTTAAAAGCGGTAAAAAGTAA
>ODAI011299654.1_pt1 | contig 15207 bp, 12 predicted proteins | sample 1539321 | NCBI WGS metagenome assembly ODAI01 (sample SAMN02144231, study PRJEB22623) | gut metagenome | biome: sheep rumen | host: Ovis aries | place: New Zealand
CTCGCGGGTGATGGCCTCCTGGATATTGGGCTGGGTATCGATTTCCATGAGGGCTTTTGGAAGCGCGCGCTTCTCAGCCATGTAGATGCTCAGTTTGATGTCCATCTTCGGAGAAACAGGATAGTCGGAATGGAACACGACATTGGCCCCAGCATCGAAGAACGACTTGATGGGATAGGCCTTGTCAGCCCACTCTTGGCCGACATACGCCACTTCCATATCGTAGCCGCCAGGCACCTTTGCCGTCCAGAGCGGTGGCACGGCAGCTATGCTGCGGGTTTTACCCATGCGGCAGATGTCTTCGTCTGTAACAAACTGCAGGTGAGCCAGAATCAATGTCTGTTTCATATCTTTATTCCTTAAATGCAGTAATACTTAGTCAGGAAATAGGTTCTGTTCCAATCCAGGATTTTTCTCTCTGATTCTTTTTCCAAATGTATATTTTTCTCGTCGAGAATCATCATCAGCCTGTCTGTCGAGTCATAGAGCGGCCACTCCTTTGCCTTGCCGTCGGGCGACTGGTCGGCACTGAGCGAGGGATTGCCGGTCTTGGCGAACTGAACCCACATACGACGCATGGTCTTACCGAAGGTAGCGTCGAACTGCCTTCCCGTGACGCGCGTCTCTTCGGGATGATTGAATACAGTAGAAAGCTCAACAGCATGTCCGCTCTTCATAAGTGGCAAGGAGGACTCTGCCGTGAAGAAATAGGCATACGTCTTGCCACCGGCGCGGGTCTGGTTCTCCAGCAGGCGGAAGAGGGGTGCGATGAACACAATCTGGTCGAACAGGCGGTTGGTGCTGGAGTATTCGGGGCTGACGTCCTTGGCATCTTTGCAGAAGCTCTCAACCAGGGCCTGCTCTTCCTTTGTCAGCTGGGCCAGCTTCTGTGCATAACGGTGGGCGCCAAAGGCATTCCAGCCTTCCAGTCCAACACCGCAGATGAAATAGCCCACTTCATCCTTGTTGCAGCCCTGAAGGAAAGTCAGGTCTTTGGCTGCACCGTTGGCGTAGGCCTCATAGGGGTCTTGAGGCAGCAGACTGCCGTCGCGCTCTGCCCACACGCGCAGTCCGAGCAGGTCGGCCGCCGTGCCGATGAGTTTCTTAATATCCACTTTCTGTAGGTCGGCTACTGTCTTGCAGCCCAGCGAGTCCATCAGCTCGTTGGTACAAGCGATGGCTTCCTCAGTAGACCTTGTGAAGACGGGCGAGCCGCTCTGGATAATTACCTTCTGGAAGTACTGATGAGAGCCCTTGATGAGCGGTAGCAAGCTCACACTGCAACCACCGGCTGACTGTCCGAAGATGGTCACGTTGTCGGGATCGCCGCCAAAAGCCGCAATGTTGTCATGCACCCACTTCAGACCCATCATCTGATCCATGAGTCCTAAGTTCTGTGCGTCGGGATAGTCCTTGCCGTCGGGCAGATGGGACAGATGGAGGAAGCCAAAGACACCGAGTCGGTATTCCAGGGAAACGAGGATGACGTCGGGGTTCTCCTGGATGAAGTTGCAGCCCTCCTCGCGTGGTTCTGCCGTTCCGCCCACCTCGAAGGCACCGCCGTGTATCCACACCATAACGGGTTTCTTCTCAGCTGATGTGGCCGCAGAGCGCCAGACATTCAGATGCAGACAGTCTTCGCCATTAGGATAGAGTGACCCTATCTGCCAACTGTCCGAATTCTGGCAGGGGCTCTTTCCGTTGTAATAGGCCTCATAGACACCGTCATCGGGAACACAGTCCACGGGTGCTTTCCATCGCAGTTCGCCCGTGGGCTGCTTGCCAACAAAGGGAATGCCCTTGTAGGCAATGACATCGCCATTCTTTCTGCCGACGAAGGTACCGTTGATGCACTTCACGGCCAGCGACTTGTCGTAGTTGCCGTCGGTAATTGTCTTGTTCTCGCCATACAGGGCTTCCATCCGCTCTCGCGCCGCCTGTAGCTCGTCAGTAGTGTCATTTGTGTCGCTCACGGGTTTACCGCCCTTGCAAGCCGTCATGACAGCTCCGCCACAAATAAGCAGGGCAGCCAACATCCATTGTTGCTTATTGCTCATACTAAAATATTATTGGTTAAACATTCAGAAGGCAAAGATAGCGTTATCCCTTGAAAAAATAATCACGGCTTATGCCGTAAAGGGGGATTCTTGCAGATTTTACCACTGTTTTTGCAGATTTTTCCTCTTTAGGGCTTATCATGTCCTTGCTGTTCCCTTATCCAGCCCGTCACCGTCTGGCCTATCTGCTGCTTGAAAGCGTTGCTGAATGTGCGGTAATTATGGAAGCCACTCTTCAAGGCAAGCTGTTGAGCGGTAACAGGCAGACTGGCTGCGTTAGCTTCGAGAAAGAGCTTCATAAAGTGTTGGATGCGCAAGCTGTTGATATAAGCATTGTATGTGATACCCAACTGTGAGAAATACCGACTGAGATAGTAGCGGTTGGTTCCAATCATCCTGGCAAGTAACACGGCGGTCAGGTCGTGTTGCAGGTAGAGCTGCGTATCCACACAATGCCGCTGTAGCAAGGAGCCGATGGTGTCGGTAAGGTTTTGGGGGGATGAAGTCTTAAGACTGTCAATCGGCACCTCTGAACCGGAAAGAGGAGTGGCCTCAGAATCTAAAACCTTCTGGATACGGAGGTCGTTTAGCGTTTCTACCCGCCACAGGAGATAGCAGACAAGTATCATGCTGTTTAATTGCATGATGTATTTGACAAAGCGATAGTAAGGGTCAAATGTATAGATGCCAAAAAACAGCAGAATGACGGCCAGTACTATGAAACTTTGCCACACCTCCTTGTGCTCCAGGTCGGCATAGTTGTCGCGCAGCCAGCGGCTGTATTGTCGCACCTGGCGCACCATATATGTTGCAAAGACGATGCCAAACCAGAGGTAGTAGAGATAAAATATAGGCAGAAGTGCCACGCTACGCCCGACAGCGCACAACATCATAATGACAACGAGAGGTGCTACCGCAACGCAGACGGGCCAGAGAGGTCTCCGACAGTCTTGCAGCATAAACAATAAAACAATGATTCCAAGAGGGACAAGCGTCATGAAGTCGAGCGCTGAGCCTATAAGGTCGCATTGCAGGATGTCTTCGGCTGAGGAAAGATAGAATTCCGGTATATACCACACGTGGCTCAGTGTGATGCTGGCAAAGAAGGCTGCAGTCCATCGCCGCAGGTGTACGGGCGACGTGACATCCGGTGCTATAGCGTTAGATCTACGCAGCAGCAGATAGCAACAAGCTGCCAGCGACAGCATGGTCGCAGCTCCGTAAAAAATTAAATAGAGTATATCTTCCTGCATCTATCACCTCTTACCTCTCACCACTTACCTCCAGTTCTACCGGACAGTGGTCGGAACCAATGATGTCAGTGTGTATCTTGGCATCGAGGATATAAGGACGCAGGCGCTGGGAGGCAACAAAATAGTCGATGCGCCAGCCGGCATTCTTCTGACGGGCCTGGAAACGATAAGACCACCATGAATAGGTGACCTGGTCGGGATATAACGTGCGGAAAGTATCAATGAAGCCGCTCTGCAAAAGCTCAGTAAACTTCTGGCGCTCCTGGTCGGTGAAGCCGGCATTCTGGCGGTTAGTCTTGGGATTCTTAAGGTCTATCTCCTCATGGGCAACATTCAGGTCGCCGCAAAGAATGACGGGTTTGTGCTGGTCTAAGGTCATCAGATAGCTGCGGAAATCGTCTTCCCACCGCATGCGATAGTCGAGGCGCTTCAGCCCGTCTTGTGAGTTGGGGGTATAGCAGCACACCAGATAGAAGTCGTCCATCTCGAGGGTGATGACCCTGCCCTCATGGTCGTGCTCGTCAATGCCTATGCCATAGGTGACACTCAGAGGCTTATGCCGGGTGAAAATGGCCGTGCCGGAGTAGCCTTTCTTGTCGGCATAGTTCCAATAAGACTGATAGCCCTCGAACTGCAAGTCGAGCTGTCCCTGCTGCATCTTGGTTTCCTGCAGACAGAAGAAGTCGGCATCAAGGGTCTTAAAAACCTGACTGAAGCCCTTGCCTTCGCAAGCCCTCAGACCATTCACGTTCCAGCTGATGAGTTTCATTGTTAGAATTTTGCCATCTTGATGGCCACTACGGCACACTCGTCGCCCTTATTGCCCAAGCGACCTCCGGCACGATCCTGAGCCTGCTGAAGGTTCTCTGTGGTCAACAAACCGAAGACGACGGGAATGCTGCTGGTGGCATTGAGGCGGGCGATACCAGCGGTAACCCCCTGACAGATATAATCGAAATGAGGTGTCTCGCCCCGAATGACACTGCCCAGGATGATGACGGCATCGTAGCCGTCGTTGAGCGTCATCTGATGAGCGCCATAGATCAGCTCGAAGGAACCTGGCACAGTCTTCACATGTATATTCTCAGGCAGGGCTCCGTGCTTCTCGAGGGTAGAACGACAGCCGTCGAGCAGAGCACCCGTGATCTCGGGGTTCCACTCGGCGACTACTATACCGAATATCATGTTTGAGGCATCAGGTACCTTCGCAAGATTGTATTCAGAGAGATTTTTTGTAGCCATCGGTCGTTTTACTTTGCGCTGACACGCTCAATATAAGCATCGATGGTCTGGTACTGCAGCGAGTTGAAATACTTGTCTTTCACCTCCTGATAGAGCTTCAGAGCCTCGTCTTTCTTACCTTGACTCTCAAGAATCTCGCCTGCCTGGATGAGGAACGTAGGCGACAGAGAATTGTTGTCGGCCATCTTGGCGGCTTTCTTCAGATGCTCCACAGCCTTGTCGAGTTGGTTGAGGTTTGCATAAGCATTGCCTAAGGCACCCTCGGCAGCGGGACTAATCATCTGGTCGTCGCAACCGCTGAAACTCTCCAAGGCGTTGACGGCTTCCTGCCACTTGCCCAGATTGGCTTGGCACAAACCAATGTAAAGCTGAGCCAGATTAGCAGCATCGGTAGAGCTATAGTCGCTTGCAACCTTCTGGAAACCAGCCAATGCCTTGTCCCACTGCTCCTGATGGAAAAGCTCCTGACTCTTTGCCAGTTCAGTACTGGCCTTCTCCTGGCGCGGCTGGAAATAATAGGTGTTAGCCAGAATACCACATACGACGATTGCAATGATTGCAACCACTGCACAGATGATGACCTTCTTGTTCTTCTCGAAGAAAGCCTCGGTCTTGGAGGCCTGCTGCTCTTGAGCGGCAGCCTGCTCTTGAATCTTGTTTGCCATTATTTTATTTGTTTTTATTGTCTTAATTGCTGTCTTTTGGGCATAATCGGGTGCAAAGGTACGAAATAAAAGTGAAAAGCGTAAAGTGAAAAGTAAAAAATTTGCTTTTTTAGCATAAAAATGCTACCTTTGCACCCAGAAATGATTCTCAAGAAGCTACAGATACTTAATTATAAGAACATACGCGAGGCAACGCTTGAGCTGTCGCCCAAGATAAACTGCTTCATTGGTCCGAACGGAGTGGGCAAAACCAATTTTCTGGATGCCATATACTACCTGTCGTTCTGCCGTTCGGCATCGAACCCTATCGACTCGCAGGTGATACGCCACAACGAACCCTTCTGCATGCTGGAAGGGGAATACGATGACGGCTCTGCCCCGATGACCGTTTCTGCAGGACTGAAACGCGGGGTGAAGAAACACTTCAAGCGCAACAAGAAGGAATATAAGCGTCTGTCGGAGCACATCGGACTCATCCCGCTGGTCATCGTATCACCGGCGGATACACTGCTCATCGAAGGCGGCAGCGAGGAGAGAAGAAAGTTCATGGATATGGTCATCGCACAATACGACCGCCCGTATATGGACCACCTGAACCGCTATAACACGGCACTGGCGCAACGCAACAGCCTGCTGCGACAAGCATCGGCATCAATGGGAGCAACAGCTCCAGGTACGCCAGCAACCACATACGACCCATCACTGATGCAGATCCTGGAAGAGCAGATGGCCACGGAAGGCGAGGCGCTCTACAGGCGCAGGCTGGCGTTCGTGGAAGAGCTGACTCCGATTTTCCAACAGTACTACCAGCAGATATCACAAGACCACGAGCAGGTGGAGCTGCACTATGTGTCGCACTGCCAGCGAGGGACGCTCCTGGAAGTAATACAGCGCGACCGCATCAAGGATTGTGCCGTAGGCTATTCGCTGCACGGCGTACATCGCGATGACCTGGAATTTACACTCAACGGACACCTGATGCGCCGCGAAGGGTCGCAGGGACAGAACAAAACCTATGTCATTGCCCTGAAACTGGCTCAGTTTGACTTCCTGAAACGCACAGCGTCGCAGACCACCCCGCTGTTGTTGCTCGACGACATCTTCGACAAGCTGGATGCTACCCGCGTGGAACAGATTGTACGGCTTGTGTCGGACAATAGTTTCGGACAGATATTCATCACCGATACCAACCGCGAGCACCTTGACCAAATACTACAAACCTCGACTCTTGACTATAAGATCTACCACGTTGACAACGGAGAGACAAGCTGTTAAACTATTTTTTCCACCATCATAATGTTTAAGCGCGACGTACAACAGATAAAGGACTTGATACTACAGACCTTGCGCGACCAGGGACTGGAGACCCCACTTCAACAGAAGCGGCTCGTGGAAGCATGGCCCAAGGTGGCGGGACCAGTCATCACACGATATACGCTGAACACATACATCTACAACCAGACACTATATGTACGGCTGTCGAATCCTGCCCTTCGTGCCGAACTCAGCATGAGGCGAACCGAACTGACGCAAAGACTCAATGCCGAAGTAGGCGAACAGGTGATTAGCGACATCCGCTTCGCCTGAAGGACAAAACTAAACAGGCATCCGGCAGCATAGATAACTGCCGGCATAGCACCGCAACAGCTGGTGCATCATCAGGCAGCCCGTTTAGAAGGTTCGGCTTTGGCAGCAGGTGCAGGAAAGGCTGAATCCTGCTGGAACACCCGAAGCGTCTCCTTAATGGCGGGATCGTCACTGTTCAGGAACATGAGCCAAGCCTCTTCACTCATCATATTATAGACGATACGGCTGTTGATGTACGACTCCAGCATACGATGGGACTTCTGAATCATCAAGTTGCGGCGCTTCAAACCGTGACTCTCGCCATATTTAGCAAACAGTTCTACGGTATTGAGGCTCTTCAGATACTTCACCAGCTCGTCAAGCGTCTTATACTGATCCAGTTTCTGGCGATTGTTGTCCGTATATTCGAAAGCAAACTGGATAATCAGCCCACTCATGGCTGCCTGCTTGTAGTAGCTGGTGACATTGGTAGTGTCTTCGGCGACGAAGATGTCGGGGGTAATGCCACCACCACCATATACTAAACGGCCCAGACGGGTCTTATAGGCAGGTCCCTCGTGCTTGATGCTGTCCTGCGAAAAGAACTCTCCATGCTGATAGCGCATCATCAAGTCTTCCTCGTAGTCTTTATTGTCACCAGCCACATAGGGTTTCTGGATGCAGCGTCCGGAAGGAGAATAGTAGCGGGCTATCGTGAGGCGAATCATAGAGTGGTCGTTGAATTCGAATGGCTGCTGCACCAGGCCCTTGCCAAACGAACGGCGTCCGATAACAGTACCCCGGTCGTTGTCCTGGATGGCTCCAGCCAAGATTTCGGATGCAGATGCCGACCCCTCGTCGATGAGCACTACCAAGGGGATGGTCTGATACGAGCCGCGCCCGTCACTCGTATAGTCCTGACGGGGCGACTTCCTGCCCTGGGTATAGACGATCAGGCGATTCTTGGGCAGAAACTCGTTGGCAATCTGTACTGCCGACTGCAGATAGCCCCCAGTATTGCCGCGCAGGTCGATGGTGAGATTGCGCACACCCTGCTGCGAGAGCTTTGCAAGGGCAATGAGCAGTTCGGGATAGGTGTTCTCGCCGAAGTTGCGGATGCGGATATAACCAGTCTCCTCGTCGAGCATATAGGCTGCCGTCACGCTACGGGTGGGAATGTCGCCACGCGTCACCGTAAACTCGCGCTCTTTTTTCTCGCCGAAGCGCAGCACGCCCAGTTTCACCTTGGTGTCCTTGGGACCTTTCAAGCGGTGCATCGCCACCTCGTTGGTCAGCTCCTTGCCCGTGAAATTGTCGCCGTCGACGCGTACTATCTTATCACCGGCTATCAGCCCAGCCCGCTCAGCAGGTCCATTACTGATAACCTTCTGGACGTGAAGGGTGTCTTTGCGTATAGTGAACTCGATGCCCACACCAGAGAATGAGCCACGCAGGTCGTCGGTGGCCATCTGTACATCCTTCTCTGAGATGTAGACGCTATGAGGGTCCAGTTCGGAGAGGATCTGCGGCATCGCCTTCTCTACCAGATCATTGACATCTACCGTATCGACATACTGCCCCTCTACGATGTGAAGTAGGTTGTTCAGCTTGTTACTACCTGAGTTGATGATGCTCAGGCGGTTGCCCTGAAAATGATTGGCGTAGAAGGTGCCAATCAGGATTCCCACCACCACGCAGACGGCCATGATGATAGGCATAAAACGATTACTTTTCTTATTAGGCATATCTTTTCTCTATGTTCTCTATATGTTATTCCCCCAGATATTCTACTTCTACACCGGCCCTTTCGAGCAGCTCGACACCATCGGTCAGACGGTATTTCTCACCATATACCACCCGCTTTATCCCAGCCTGAATAATCAGCTTGGCACACTCGATGCAGGGCGATGCAGTGATATAGATGGTGGCTCCATCGGAATTGTTGGAGCTGCGAGCGAGCTTGGTGATGGCATTGGCCTCTGCATGCAGCACATAGGGTTTTGTCACTCCGTTGTCGTCTTCACAGATATTCTCAAAACCCGACGGGGTGCCATTGTAGCCGTCGCTGATTATCATACCCTGCTTCACCACCAGCGCACCGACCTGGCGGCGCTGGCAGTACGAGTTCTTGGCCCAGATGCGAGCCATGTCCAGGTAGCGCTGATCAAACTTTCTTTGTTTCTCGCTTGATTCCATTTCTCTTTAATAAAGCATCTATTGTTGGTTCACCTCCTCGGAAGCGCCTGTATAGTGTCATAGGATGTTCTGTGCCACCCTTCGAGAGGATGCAGTCGCGGAACCGCTGGGCGGTCTCCTGGTTGAAGATACCCTCGCGCTTGAACACACTGAAGGCATCGGCATCGAGCACTTCGGCCCACTTGTAGGAATAGTATCCGGCCGCATAACCACCCGCCATGATGTGGGAGAACTGTACTGTCATACACGTCTCGGGAAGCTGTTCACCAAGGATGGCTTTTTTCCAAGCTCGCTTTTCGAAGGAGATGATGTCGTCTGTGAACTCGTTCTTCTGTGTATAGTAAGCCATATCGAGCAGTCCCAGGCTGACCTGTCGCAGACAGGCTGTGGCAGCCATGAAGTTGCGGCTTCTGATAATGCGCTTGATGAACACGTTGGGTAGCGGTTCGCCCGTCTGGTAGTGGAACGCAAAGGTCTTCAGAAACTCCTTCTCCACCGCATAGTTCTCCATAAACTGCGAGGGCAGCTCAACGAAATCCCAGAGCACATTGGTGCCAGAGAGGCTCTCAAAGCGGGTGTTGGCAAACATGCCGTGCAGCGAATGGCCGAACTCATGCAGGAAGGTCTCAACCTCGCTCAGGGTCAACAGGGCGGGCTTGTCTTCTGTAGGCTTGGTGAGGTTCATCACCACCGACACATGCGGGCGCACATTTTCGTCGGGTTCACCATGCTCGCCCTTCTTGATATACTGTCCCTGATATTCCGTCATCCAGGCTCCGCCCTGCTTGCCTTTGCGAGGATAGAAGTCGGCATAGAACACAGCCAGGAAGCTGCCGTCGCGGTCGAACACCTCGTAAGCCTTCACATCCGGATGGTAGACGGGTATATCCTTGTTTTCCTTGAACGTGATGCCATACAGTCTGTTGGCCAGTCCGAAGACGCCCTCGATGACCCTCGACAGCTCGAAGTAAGGTCGCAGCATCTCTGCATCGAGTTTGTATTTATTCATCTGCAGCTTGTGGGTATAGAAAGCTGTGTCCCAGGGACGCATGTCGTTGAACAGACTCTTCAGTTGCTGCTGTTCCTTTATGGCAGTGGGCTTGTAGGCATCGATGAGGTCGTCGAGCAGGCGATAGACACCGCGCTTGTGGGAGGCCATGCGGCGCTTCAGCACATAGTCGGCATAAGTTTTGTACCCTAACAGCTGGGCTATCTCGCGACGCACATTGACCAGCCGCTTGCAGATGTCCAGATTGTTCTCGCTGTTAGCATGGGTACACACCGTATTACGGGCCATATACAACTGCCGGCGCAGCTCACGCTGGGTAGAGTATGTCATGAAAGGCGAATAGGAGGGATAATCCAGGGTGAACACCCAGCCCTGCTTGCCTTGCTCCTTTGCCGTCAGTGCGGCAGCCTCTCGAGCCGTATCAGGCAATCCGTCGAGCTGGGCCTCATCGGTGATATTGAGCGAGAAGGCTTTCTGCTCTTTCAACAGGTTCTGCGAAAACTGGAGCGAGAGCATAGAGGCCTCTTCGGTCAGGCTGCGCAAGCGTTCCTTGCCAGCCTCATCGAGCAAAGCACCTGAACGCGCAAAGCCCTCATAGCAGTTGTCGAGCAACATCTTCTCCTCAGAATTAAGGTGGCGATGGCGAAAGCGAACCGCGCGGATGCGCTCAAACAGTCTGGGGTTCAGACGAATATCATTGGCATGCTGCGTCAGTATGGGCTGTATCTTCTGGGCCAGCGCATCCATCTCGTCGTTGGTCTCGGCAGACAGCAGGTTGAAGAAAACAGTCGACACACGCGACAACAGACTATAGTAACCCTCATCCTCCTCCGTATTGATAATGGTATTGTCGAAGGTAGGTTTCTCCGGATTGTTGATAATCTTCTCTATCTGTTCATTATCGCGACGAATACCCTCCATGAAGGCCTCTTCGTAGTCCTCCATCCGTATACGGTCGAAGGGTACCACGTCATGTAGTGTACCATAGGGCTGGAAGAAGGGATTCACCCGCTTCTCAGCCGACTGGTTTTCTTGATTCTGTTCTTTCATACTAACGTTGTTGCTTATTTTAGCCTGCAAAGGTACAACAATTCCCCGAACGCTGCAAATTATTTGTTTTAAACTTGTTTAATCCTCGTAGTCTATCTCGTGGTCGAGCTTCGAGATGAAGTCGTCAAAGACATCCTGATCTACATCGCCCATCTCGAATTCCTTCTGGGCATCCTTTCTGATTTCGGCTATCCAGGCACGGCGGGCTCGCACATAGTCTTCGCGGATACGCTGCATAGCTTGTTCGGTCAGCTCGTCAATACCGTAATAGTCGAGTATGAGCTTATAGGTCCAGGCCCATTGGTATTCACGATAATGATCGTTGATGTCGTAGAAGCGCTGCAGCACGTCACCGATAGTCTCCAGCTGTCCACTCTTGATATCGTCGATAAGCCGCTGCTCTTCCGATGCCGGCAGCAGCAGACCACTCAGGTCTATCCACTCGCCCTCGCCAACGGTAGAGGTAGGCTTGCCCAGGAATCCTCCCTTGACGGCTCGCTTCAGCACGGCTCCCATATAGATGCGAAGGGCAATGTCGTAATACTTGATACCTTTCCTGAGCGATGAGGCATTGATGATATACTCCTGAAAGTTGTAGCTTGACACATTTCTGCCGCCAGCCTGACGGAGGTTTTCCAGTATCTTCTTGCCCTGCACGATTTCGCCTACGGTAAAGGGACTCAGCCAGTCGAAGTTGATAACACTCTTGCGGCACGATGTTGCCCTCTTATCGCGCTTAGGCCATTTCTTGATATCACGATAGAGTCCGACTGTTGTGATGTTGCGACCAGGAACAATGTACATCGTCTCACCATAAGCCATCAGGTAGGCAAAGGGCAGGCAGCGCATATCGGGATGGTTCATCAGTTTGCCAAAACACACAGAGAAAGCACCAATCTTGGCAGGCATCAAGACATATGCACCCGATGCCGTCTTGGAGCCTCGCTCCAGCGTACCGTAGTGCATGGGACCCATCTTATAGGCATGATTAGAAAAATTGGTGTTCGAGCCTGCATTGTAGAAGGAGAATTCTCCGCCTATGAGCAGCGAGCTCTTATGGTGGGAAGCTGAGAAGGGTCCGCAGAAAGCAGCGCAAGCCTCACCGTTGGCCATATAGGAGTTGGCAAAGAACACACTGGCCTCAGCCGTAAAGCCGTTGGTAATCTGGCAGGCTTCGCCTACAAAGCAGTCCTGCATCTTCACGGAGTTGGTGATGCTACAGCCATTTGAGATGATGGAGTTTTCGCAGATAACACCCGTTCCTATATATACGCTCGCATCTTTCGATGACAGGATGGTGCAGTCTGAAAGGCGAGAGGCTCCGCTGATTTCGCAATCGTCCTTGATGACGGTGTTGGTAATCTCCTTTGCATTGATAATCTTGACGCTGTTGCCTATGGTCCCGCGCTCAGGGAGCGTGAAACGGATTTCCTCGTTGATGAGTCGTGTCAGACTGTCCTTCAGTTGTTTGTCCTTGAGGTGCTTCACCATGAATGCTGCCAGCTGCGAGTTCAAGTCGTGAAACAGCACCACATTGCCGTCGCCCATCTCGTTGAGCACACTGATGAGATGCCCTTCGCCAAAGGTGGCTCCCTCAGTGGTCTCCATCGTGCAGATGTTCGAGATATAGCAATCGTCGCCAATGGTATAGTTGTTGATGAAGTTGCCCACCTTCTCTATCAGGCAGTTGTCGCCCACTGTCACGTTGCGCAAGGTAGCATCATTGATACCGGCGTGCTTGGTGAATCCCTTGCTCACCTCAACCTGCTTTTCGAATACACCCAGCCGAATGTCGCCATAGAACAATACGCGGTGGAAACCGTATGGCGAGAAATTCTCAGCCACCTTTACGCCATCCCAGTTTTCTGCCCAACAGCTATTGCTCTCGAGCACATCAATCTCGTCTTGTGTCAGTTGTCTGTAATCTCTCATAAGTAAAACGTCTTATAGTGTTTGGTTCAAATAATTAATTTCTATTCTTCTACCGGATATAGGAAGTCGTTATATGGATACTTCTGTACATGCAGCTCGCGCACCTTCTTGTACAGCACCTCACGCAGCTCGTCGATGTTTTCACGCTGACGGGCAGAGATAAACAGGGGTGTGGGTACAAAACCCTCGCTCTGTCTGCTTAACTCTTCGGTTTTAGCCATCCACGTGCGCTTCAAATCGTCCAAGGAGACATTTTCTTTCGTAGGTTCGGTCAAATCGTCCTCGTCCTGTGGAGTCCAGGTGTAGGCATCAATCTTGTTGAATACCAGCATCACAGGTTTGTCAGCACATCCGAGGTCGGCCAGCGTCTTCTCTACCACTCTGATCTGTTCTTCGAAATCAGGATGTGAAATATCTACCACATGCACCAACAGGTCGGCCTCACGCACCTCGTCGAGTGTTGACTTGAACGAGTCGACCAGGTCGGTAGGCAGTTTGCGGATGAATCCTACCGTATCAGCCAACAGGAAAGGCAGGTTGTCGATAACCATCTTGCGGACTGTGGTATCCAGCGTAGCAAAGAGCTTGTTCTCGGCAAACACATCACTCTTGGCCAACAGGTTCATCATCGTCGACTTACCCACATTGGTATATCCCACCAGCGCCACACGGATCAGTCGTCCACGATTCTTACGCTGGGTGTTTTTCTGCTTGTCAATTTCCACCAAACGCTCTTTCAACAGCGATATGCGCTGCCGGATGATACGCTGGTCCATCTCCAGCTGGGTCTCACCTGGACCGCGCAGGCCCACACTCCCCTTTCCGCCACCAGAACCAGAACCGCCGCCCTGACGCTCCAAGTGAGTCCACAAGCGTTGCAGACGGGGCAGCATATAGCGATACTGAGCCAGCTCTACTTGAGTCTTGGCTTCGGCTGTCTGGGCTCGCATTGCAAAAATATCCAGTATCAGCGAGGTACGGTCGAGTATCTTCACCTTCAGCTCATGCTCGATGTTGCGAATCTGCTTGGCGGAGAGCTCGTCGTCGAAGATGACCATACCGACTGGCTGAGGTTCCTCGCCCTCACCATCCCAATGGTCGCACAACTCTTCCTGACTCACTATATACTGCCTGATTTCCTCCAGCTTACCTTTACCCACATAAGTCACCTGACTGGGTCCCTGCACCCGTTGCGTAAAACGCCTGACGGTGACGGCACCTGCCGTATCGGCAAGAAATTCAAGTTCGTCGAGGTACTCTTTCGTCTTCACCTCGTCCTGCTGGGGGGTAATGAGTCCCACCAGCACCGCAGTCTCTGCTTTGACCTCCGAAATTACAAATTCTTTCATTCTATTAAATAATATGGCGGCAAAGGTACAAAAAAATATTTAATACTTATTTATTATTTAGAGAAATTTCGTACCTTTGCACACGATTTTTGACACATTAAATAGAAGACTTATGAGAGTAATTATCGAATCTGACTATCAGAAAATGTCGCAGTGGGCTGCAGAACACGTTATTGAACGAATCAACAATTTCAAGCCCACGAAAGAAAGACCATTTGTATTAGGATTGCCCACTGGCTCTTCGCCCGAAGGCATGTACGCCTGTCTGGTAAAGGCTTGCAAAGAGGGACGGGTGTCGTTTAAGCACGTCCTTACTTTCAACATGGACGAGTACGTAGGACTGCCCGTAGAACATCCTGAGTCATACCACTCCTTCATGGCCCGCAACCTGTTTGACCATATCGACTGTCCCAAGGAGAACATTCACATTCTCAACGGCAATGCCGAAGACCTGGCAGCCGAATGCCAGCATTACGAAGAGATGATTCAGGAAGCCGGAGGCATTGACCTTTTCATCGGCGGCATCGGCCCTGACGGACATATCGCTTTCAACGAGCCTTACTCATCGCTCACCTCCCGCACTCGTGTGAAGACGCTGACCACAGACACCATCATTGCCAACAGCCGTTTCTTCGATAACGATGTCAACAAGGTACCCAAGTTAGCTCTTACCGTAGGTGTAGGCACGGTGATGGATGCTCGCGAGGTGATGATTCTGGTCAATGGTCACCACAAGGCTCGTGCCTTGAAGGCTGCCATCGAGGGTGCTGTGACCCACGAGTGGACTATCTCTGCGCTGCAGATGCACCAGCATGGCATCATCGTTGCCGACGAACCCGCCACCGACGAGTTGAAAGTGGCTACCTACAAGTATTTCAAGGACATCGA
>ODAI011531057.1_pt1 | contig 15207 bp, 16 predicted proteins | sample 1539321 | NCBI WGS metagenome assembly ODAI01 (sample SAMN02144231, study PRJEB22623) | gut metagenome | biome: sheep rumen | host: Ovis aries | place: New Zealand
TCAAGCCTGAAAAATAGAATTTCATTTTGCAAGAAAAATGCACGAGGCACCCGGATGGTGCCGAGAGCGTCGCAGGAGCATGGATGCGACTTAAGACGCGGTGCTTTTTTCTCAAAATAAAATTCGTGATTTTTCTGGCGAGAGATTACGGCTGTAACCGTCTATGTGTCCATTGAAATTTGAAATAGACTACTTATTTGATTTATTTACATGGCTAATGCATCGCGGATGGACTGCATCTCCTCGTCGGATAACTCCAAGTGATTCCATTCGAGGATGGCATCATCACCGTTTGTACGAGGAATAACATGAACGTGAAGGTGAAAAACGGTTTGTCCGGCTGCTTCTTCGTTGTTCTGCAGAATATTAACTCCATCGCAGTGAAGCTTTTCCTTCATATTGTTTGCAATCTTCTTTGCAAGCGGAAGAATCTTAGCGGCTACCGCATCATCTACTTCGTATAGATTATCAAAATGTTCCTTTGGCAAAATCAGCGCATGTCCTCGTGTTGCCGGAGACGCATCTAAAATTACCTTGAAATCATCATCCTCATAAATACTGTTGGTTGGTATCTCACCATTTGCCAATTTACAAAAAATGCAATCTGCTTTTTTCATAGCTCCTCCTATTTCATAAATGGGAAAATCTTATCCAATCCCTGCAACAATTTCATCACACCCTTGGCACTTAAATCCCCTACTGTGAATGCACGATAGAAGGATTCTCTTCCGGACACAATGTTGTTCATTACCTGATACGGAATCTTTAAATACACATCATAAGTGTCCTCGCTGCCATAATGGCAAATAATATCATCGCCGTTTGCCTCTACAAATAATGGCTTGGACTTTCCTTCGATATCAAATAAGAATCGTCCATTCAAGTCCGAATGCGGTTCGTAATGAGACCTCAGCGCTGATATAAATTCTGTTTCATTATCTTCTGCCTGCTTACCAAGCATATTTCGATACATGGAAGAAAGCTCGATAATATCTTCCTTCTGCTGCTTTACGTAATCATCATCGGATGCATAAACAGAAAGCTGTTCGCTTTCCTGTGGTGTAAGCTCCATGGTATGCGAACGAAGTACTGTCTGGGTAACTGCCTGGTTAGAAGTCGGAAGACCTTTCGCCTTTTGAGAAATGGTACGATATAAATTCTCCGCCTTTTTCTCAATAATGTGAGCGTATTCCTGATTGGATTCAAAGGCTGCGCGATCCTCTACATAACCACACAATCCATTGCACGGAAGGCCTCCCAGGATTTCCCAGGCATTCTCTAAGGTAAGGATTCCTTCGCGCTCACCATAGGTCTTTGACAATACCACCGGCTGCATGTAGATAGAAGAAAGCTTTTCCTTGTCACCATAAAGCCAAAGAGCATCCAAGAACTGATTCATATATCCGCCGATGCCCAACCATTCAACTGTAGTAGCAAGAATGATTCCGTCCACATCTTTTAAGGTCTGTGGCAAGGTAGAAATCTCATTTTTATATTCATAGATGTTGTAGTGATGAACTTCTACACGAAGTTCGATTAAAACATCCTCCATTTTTTTTATAACATAAATCGTAGGATCGTCTAAAACTCCACGACCACCGTAATAAATATTAATTTTCATAAACTCAATCAGCCCACCATTTCCTTGTTTCTAACAGCATCCTCGAAAAAATCAGGTTGAGCGGAAATGTACTCCAAAACATCCGAAGAAGTAGGATTGTCAAACGTCTCTATAAATCGTAAAACGTTTTGAATCCTTTCCGGCTTATTCTTTACATATGCTATTACACCCATAATAAAACCAAAATATGAATCCGGAATTGCTTCCAACTTAGCATATAACTCTTCCATTCCCTTCTCCTTTCTATACTTCGCGTCTCAAATAAATAGAATAATCATTAAACCCATGATTTTCAAAATAATACACGTAGTATTTATTATCCACTCCAACAGAGTAATGCGCTGCATATCTTTTTCCTAGATATAATTCATAATTGGAATTAATCTCACTAATAATTTTGGCATACTCAACCCGATCTAAGTAGTAGACTGAATGGCCAACTTTACTAGCCATAATGAGCTTTCCTCACAGCAATTTTATTATAACAATTACCAATACTGTTTTCAATCAAACGCTTTTCTCCTTTCTACACAATATGGTAGACCACATCCGCAAAAGCGATGACATCATTTGCCTTTAGGGGCACTTCATCTTTGTAGCTTAATACTTTACCATTTACGCAAGTTCCGTTGGTGCTGTTTAAATCCTGTAAATAAAAGACCCCTTCCCTTTTTGTAATTTTTGCATGGTAACGGCTTACGGATGACGACGCAATAACGCCGTCATTTCCGCCCGGCTTTGAGCCAATGCGAAACGGCGTCTTTGATATGTAAAAATCCTCGGACGAGTTTCCACCATCGTGAATCAGTTTTCCACAACAGGCTGATACATTCTCGGAAAGAAGCACGGTTTTTGTTTCTTCATGACTTTCCGGAACAAATTCATCAAACTCAATATCCTGCAGATAATCTTCCTCCGGAAACAATTCTTGTTTTTTTCTGGTAAATTGATTCCGGTACTTTGCAATCTTTTCTTTCAAATAAGAAAGAAGAGAACGGGGTTCTTTTTCCTCTTCGAAAAAGTCCTCCCCTACCAATCGGGCCGCCTCCCGAATCTCGTCCTCGGACACCTCTCTTAAAGGCTCTGCCAAAACCGGTGTTTCTTCTTTTTCCATCACGGACAACAAATCCAAAATCGTAAACTGGCTTCTGTTCGTAATCTCATACATTTCGTAGCAAATTCTTGTAACCTCCACTTTGCGGTGATCCACCACCGAAAGAAGGTATTCCACAACCGATTGCAGCTGTTGATCATAGGACATATGCTCCATGGGACAATAACAAAGGCATGCCCCCGTCTGTGTCCCCTGAGGAAAAAACACCAAATCCGGACTGATGCAAACATGCTCCTCCGCTATCAAAAAATCGGACAACCTCTCATAGGCTTCTCTGATTTTCTCAAACACCATTCTAAGTGTTTCCAGCGTAATGCCTTCCTGCTCAAAAAAATCTCGCATGGATTTTTTCCCGGTAATGTCATACCAAAACTGCGTCTCCCCATTTACTTCCATCGTGTGAAAATCAAGCAAAGACGCAACCGAGTTTTCACGAAGCATCGCTTCTTCAAAGCCCACGTTTATAGCATCCCCGGTTATAATCATATAACTTTGATTAGAGGTCCTCTTATAACTAACGTTCAATCTTTAAACACCTCCTCCAGTACATCCTTCCCGTAAGAAATCAGGCGAAATGTATTGGCCGGATCTTCCACCTTTTTCTCATACGAAAGGATTTCTTCGCTGTAGGTATGGTAAATGTGAAATCCCAACATTATCATCGCCATTAAAATTCCAATTGTAATTCCAAAAACTGCCGTTGCCTCCACCGTATAGCTGGCGTCATATTTTTTACCATAAATGCTCAAGCAAATTTTCCTCCACCCACAATTAACATGACAAATGCCGCTGCAAGAACAAAAGGTACAAAAGGCATTTTGTAATCCATCCTTTTCTTTCGCGACAGGATAACAAAAACACCTACCACTCCAGCCATTACAGACGCTGCCCAAAGCAAAACAAGATTGTTCCAAAACCCAAGATACACGCCGGTCACCATAAACAAAAATGCATCGCCCTTACCTATTTTTCCCTTTGAAATCTCACTTACAATGTACAACACGATTCCTATTGCAATTCCAAAGAGAATATCTTCTATCTCCCGGCCACCATAAATGATATGCAAAATCATTCCAAGAATTCCTGTAAGAATCAAAGGCACAACCGGTATTTTCTTTATCTTATAATCCACAAGCGCAAGCAGCGACAACGCCCCCATAATACATCCTGCTTCCATTTTCATCCTTTCCATATATAAGTAAGCATCAGTTTTCCACGGCACACTTTTGGCATGCTCCATAGGATTCCTTTGCTTTTTCCAATGACAACTGGTAAATTGTTCGTTTCAACCCCGAGCAAGACAACCTGCTGTGATAGCAATCTCCCCAGGATGTAACGTAGTAAGTTTCACTTTTCTCTCCACACATCGGACATTTTTTATACGTTCCTCCCGACGAATTTCTTGCATTCGCAAGTTTTTCTTTGGAAACACTTCGTATACTCAAATCAATATGCGGACAGGATAGACTTAAATGATATACCGTTCCATATTTTGTAACATACGCAATTAACGCATCGGAGTTTGCTTGGTTGGGATCATATCCATTCCAGATTCGCGCGGTCCGTCTTTGTGAGACATAAAAGCCTTGTTTTCCCAGGATTTCAATAGGGTACGTAATAATATAATCTGCCGAAAGCGAAATCCTAAGATCATCCACCGTCGATTGAAACAAGGTAATTCCTGCCAGGCCGCCAAATATATCTTCTGTCGGAACATCTTCCTTTGCCGCCATAGCGTAAAAAGCTCCATACAACCAAGCTTCATCCACAGGCTCACCATATAACGCCGCCGTATTGACCACCTGATCCAACACTGTACTTACTTTCCATTGGGTATAAACCGTTTTCATGCAAAATAAGATCAGCATGCCGAACACAAGAACCAGCGGCAATACTACAGCGGCTTCTATGGTATAGCTTCCTTCCCTGTAGGAAGAAAATGTACAAGGGTATCTCTTTCTTATATTTGATATTTGCAAGAAGAGACTTTTGTTTTTGAATTTTTTAGATATTTCTTGAATAAGCAGATATAACATTTGTTTTGATTTATTAAGAGACACCCTTACACATCTCCCTCCTACAAATAGGAAATTCTTCGATCATATGAAAACTCGTATCCCAAGCCATCCGACTCATACAACGGTACAAAGTTTAAAAAGATACCGTTTCCTCGTAATACTCCGTTAAAGTTGGCTTCCACAAGCATATGATCCATCGATGCAGACTCATATTTTTTTCTTTGATGCATCGTTTCTTCCATCAAATCCATGGCACGATACGCAATTTTTTCCTGACGCTCTAAGGTAAACAATCCAAGTAAATATTGCTTGTATGTAATTCCCGCTTCGCAATCCCTCGCTTTTTCATTCACATCAAAGTACAGCGGTAACGTTGCAAGTTGTGATGTCCACTCCGCAGGGGTTTTTATAAATGAGACCTTGCCACCCGCCAGCAAAAGTCGCACATCCAAAACGCTTTCCAAATATGCCCAGGCAATCATTATTCCGTAGCTGACCACTTCTTCCAGTTCCGGATGGAGACAGACAGCCGTTGCCGTTGCTGCCAAGGCTTTTGCTTGCGCAACTTTATTGGAATCCCGGTTCAACGAAATCAAATTCTCTACTTCTCGAATTGCAAGTAGACGTTCCACCGTTCCCGCCAGATTTTCACGATCTGACTTTTTCCCGCACAAAATATACTCAAGTTCATAGGTCATTCCACCCTCGTGAACCTGCTGCGTATATCCGGAAAAATGTTTTGTTAAATAGTATTGAAACAACGCTCGATCCACCGCCGTAACAGAGGGTGCGTTTCCATCCCCCTGATGTAAAGTCCGTTCTGAAACAGCTTGCTGTGTGGTATAAACATTCTCAGAGATATTCTCCGTCGGTATTACCTGCGCCAAAACACCTAGCGCTATAAATTCCCGTGTTGATTGGATTAAATTTTTGGCGTCATCATTTCCCTCAGAGACCGTTTCCTTTTCCTCTGCTTCCGCCTCCGTCGATTCATCTTTTTCTTCTGAAGTCTGCTCCAAAGATCCGGCCGTGTTTTCCAAAACCGTCTCCAAATCCACTTCCTTTTCCGAATCCTCCGATATACTTTCGCAATTCTCTTTGATTTCGGAAATAACCGCAGAAGCAAGTTCTCCCTCCATGCATTTTGCTGCCTCTTTTATAAGCGCCGCTCCCTGATGATCTGTCAGATAGACACAGGAATCCGCCGTTACATTCTCCACGCTTAGTTTTAAAAAATCCACCGACGCTTCCTGTAGCATATTTTTTGCCTGATAGCCATCATTCAAATAATATGCTACAGAGTCACAGACTCCATTCTCTTTTGCGCTTCCGCAATAATCGGTATCCAGTGCCAATATCCCATACTCTTCCCAAAGGACACGATTGTATTCACCAAAAGCAGACTGGGTTGCCGATTGAAACAGTAGTCCACCTTCCTGATACAGCGCAGCATAACGGACTACTTCCGTCATCGAAAAAAACAAACTCATAATCATGGAAAGACAGAATCCAAGAAAAATTGTTATACTACCACTTCTCATACTTTGGCCGCATTCTTCTCGATGGTCTTAAAAATATCATTTACCAGATCCGTTATATTCTCTTTAAAAATCAAGACTAAGGATATAATAACAACGAGCAAGAGTATCATCTCCACTACCCCAATTCCATCCTCGTAACACATGTACTTGTTCAGTTTAAATTTCCAGAATTCCAACATAAAAACCTCCTTCCTAAATCCGTATCGAAAAAAGTGCCGGCACCACCAAAACTATAAGTACCATTCCCAACAAACCCGTCATTGGAATCAACAATTTTGTTGATGCAACTTCTCCGGCCATTTTTATTTTTCTCTGTCTGGATTCATATACATTTTTTTCTTCTCGTTCCAATTGTTCTAAGAGATATTCATTCCCTTTTCTTAAGTTCTGCTCTAAAAGCATCATCATTTTTTTATATGCCGGATGCAAACATCTTCGCCCAAACCCTTCAAACGCAATACGCATGTTTTTTCCATCCTGTATTTCGCGATTCAAGATAAGAACGTTTTCATAAAGATCATTTCTTTTACCATTTTTCTGCAGCTTTTTCTGATAGGATTGCCCTATCTTTTCAAATGCTTGGCATACGCTTAAACCGGCCCCCATATATAACGTCAGAGCACTAATAATCTCAGGATAACTATCTTCAAACTCTTTCATCTTCTTCTCCATATTTTTATAAGAATCGTATTTTTTCCCGAAGATTATTAAGATTCCTGCAAAAACCCCCAAAAGACTTATTTCAAGTCCCGTATACGGATAATTTCGTTTCCATACAATATGGCAACCCTTTACTTCAGTCGGCAAATCAATTCCTTCTTCATTCTGATTGGTCTGATTTAAATCGTTAAGCGTTTTTTGCACATAGTATAAAAATCCCTCTTTTTCATTTACATCCGGCATTTTTACATATACCGGGAAGGAATAAGAAAGCTCCTGTTCATATGCTTCAAAATCTACCGTGCACATTACAAGGGTATCTTCTCCCATTTCCTCATAATCAATTTTCCCATCATTTCGAATTATCTTATTGGGAGAAAAACTCCACTTAGCATCAACTAATCCATTCGCATATTCATCTCTTAAAACTACGTTTTTCGATATCACTTCCGTTGACGGATTCTCCCCTAAGAAGCTTTCGTCTACCTCATTTTTTGCCTGTTGAAACAGCAAATCTAAGGCTTCCTTCGACGGTTGCTGTTCGTCCACCCAAAACGTAATCTCCTCATCAAACCCTTCTCCTTTCACGTTTAATGTAACACTTTCCGCATCCTCTCCCACTTTTGGTCGTTTTAATTCAGTGACAGACTTCATTCCGTAAACGGTATAGATTCCCTGCAAAAGAAATCCAAATACAATCAAACCTAATACAAGAACTTTGATCTTTTTGTCTGTCATCTAAACCTCCAACGTTTTTCTGATAATCACAACGCCAAGCAACACCGAACCCACATACAACAAAAAGCATCCGGTCATTACCAGCGCACCCCCAACATTTTGATACAGTGGCATCAAAAACGATGTCGCAGATAATCGCAAGTACAAAAGAATTGCCAATGGCACCACTGCCATAATCCGAAGTTCCAGCATCTTTTCCGCAAGCTGGCTTTCCAATTCCTCCTTCATCGCTATTCTTTCATCCATCCGAAGGGATAACTTTCGTATATTTTTAACGTAGTCTCCTCCCATTCGTTTTGCATATAAAAACAATTCCCCAAATGTTTCCATTTCCTCAACCCTGCTGTTAACCGCGAGGGTATAAAACTGCTTTTCCCCCGCTGTCCCCATCCGTACCTGCTGATTCATTCCATGCAACCGCTCCAGAAGAACCGAATCGTTTTTGTACAGAAGTTTTAGATTCTCTTCTGCCTCCATAAAGGAATGCTCCACAGAGGTTCCGGCCGACAATCCATTTGCAACAGACATTAAGATCTCTCGAAATTCAGTCTTTATTTTTTCCAATTGTCTTTTTTGAATTAAGGAAAAATAAAATACGTAACTCCCGAAAAAAATAGGAATTGCCAACACCATTCCGTACCACGCGTTGTAAAACAAATAAGCAACCAACCCCGACAAACACACCGTAGCAGTCAGGACAATGCCCCAATCCTTTATTCCGACCTTGTATCCATAGAGTTCTCGTTGAAATAGTTTTCTAATTTTTCCGTATGTTTTAAAGCCCCCACTTTTCTCCATACATCTTTACCTTCTTTACTTTCGTAGATAAAAAGCTTTCCCAGCTTCACCTCACCATTTTCATATCCAAGCACTTCGTTAACTTCCATTAACTTTCTTTGACTTTTATTGATTCTGGAAAGGTGAATAAAAATATCAATACCGGAAGCAATCTGCTTATCGATTGCTTCTATTGGAAGTGCCACATCATCCGCCATAAGAACCATTGTTTCCAATCGCGATATCATATCTTTGGAGGAATTCCCATGACCGGTGGATAAGGTCCCGTCATGTCCTGTATTTAACGCCTGAAGCATATCCAACGCTTCTGCGCCACGACATTCCCCAACAATAATTCGATCCGGGCGGATGCGAAGCGCCGCTTTTACAAGATCTCTGATTTTTACTTCCAGTTTTCCTTCAAGGGTAGCGTTTCTCGATTCCAGTCTTACCAGATTCTCCACCCCGTTTACCTGCAGTTCTGCCGAATCTTCTATCGTTACCACGCGCTCTGATTTTGGAATATAATCCGTCAGTGCATTCAGAAATGTTGTTTTGCCGCTGGAAGTGGGACCTGAAATAAAAATGTTATAGCCGCTTTGTACCAGTTTTTTCAGAAATTCCGCCACCTCTTCCGAGAGCGTTTGTTTTTCAATCAACATCTTCATATTGATTCGTTCCTTTGGGAACTTCCGAATCGTAACTGTGCTGTTGTTTAAGGAAATCGGCGATAAAATTACATTCACGCGAGACCCGTCCGGTAACTTGGTATCCACTATGGGGCTACTCTCATTTACCATACGGTTGTTTAAGGAAACAATTTGTTGAATGACATCATACAGCTTTTCTTCAGAAGAAAAAGACAGATCGCATTTTTTGATTTTTCCGTTTTTTTCTATGAAAATATTCTTCCATCCGTTAATCATGATTTCCGATATCTCATCATCGTCCAACAAATCCTGTAAGATATCAAACTTGCGAAGGGAATTAAAAACCTCTCGTTCCAAAGAAAACTTTTCTTCCAAGGAAATCATTTTTTCTTTTCCCAGCTCAATCACTTCATTCCGAATCAATTGACGGATTTCTTCATCGTCCAACTCTCTCGTAATATCGATTTTATTTAATACCTGCTGACGCAAGCGATCCTTTAAATTCATCCCTTATAAACCCGGCCATATTTCCTTCTACGATTTTTCTCATATCAAAACATCCATCTTTTAATCCTGTAGCCGACATATTTAAATTCACCGCGTGAACCTTTATGTCTTTTTCCGTTGTTAAAAGATAGTTTTCGCAGCAACTCATAGCATAGCCAAAGTAATCTTCCGGTCGTCCAAGTAAGATTAATTCATCCAGATACGGCAGCAATGCTTCCATTGCCTCATCGAAGTAATCAAACACCACAACCAATTGCAGTCCATTCTTAAGAATTGTTTCATAGAATCTGTCCCATGTATCTTTCCCGACAGACATGAAGTCTTTTGGATTTTTTGCAACCGGAAGGACGGCGATATCATCGAAATAATAAAGATAATTCTTTAAATCAAACTCGTCCTTTTGCGATTGTTGCAAGTACAACAAATCCATAAAATCCATTTGAAAGGAATCCTGCAAAATTAGATTCGGCAGTACACTGAATTGCTCAGCGTCAAGAAAAACTGTTTCTCTCTTTTGTGATAGCAAATGGGATAAAGATAGTCCGAACGGCACTCTTAGATCATGATGAATCGGAGAATAGATTCCAAATATACTTGGTCTTTCCGATTGATTGCTATCCATTATTTCCTCATGTCTTTTACGATCGATTATTTCCTTAAGGTTCATCATGTTTTGATACTTATAAAAAACGTTATAAGTATCTTCTGTCTCACCCATAGAAGTTGACAAATAATATACATCTTCAATCTTTATATCTAGGGGAGACTCTTGATAAACCTGTAAGAATTCCTTTCCCAAGAATCCCATATGAAAACACCCGGATTTTGATTGGAAGGCATCGATCTCGGTAAAAGCAACCACGAATACTTGTTTTACAAACCCGCACAGGAACTGACTTAGCGCATTTACATAAGCAGAGTCTGTATCACAAATAACAATCGAGAATTCTCTCATGCTTCCTCCTGCAATATTCAGTTTTTGATGGAAAAAATATGAAGAGTTTTAAGATACTGTCATTGTAAAAACCACGAAAGAAATTTTCAAGAGGATTTTTAAAAAAATTGAATATTTTGTCATCTTATAAAAATTTCAATTGATAAAATTGTAAATATTGAACAAAAATAAGAACGACAAGTTTTACCTTGTCGTTGCTTAAAATACGTTATTCGGTTTATGCGAAAAATCCGCGATTGCTTTCTGCACCGATGGCTTCGTTTACGTCATTGCGTCCATAGGTATAGCCTGCAGAAACCTTTTGGGTGTGCTGCATTAATGGTTTGGAATCATCTGCCTTTGCCACTTCTTTGAAGCTTTCATACAGTGGCTTCATCACTTTTAATGTATCTTCCAAATCTTCTTTTTTTAAACTGTAACTTGCTTTTGCAATGTTGTTTTCCACAAAGCTGTATAGTCCAAACAAGCTTCCGGAAATTTCATAAGAAAAATTCAAATCATCTTCCAAGTGTCGTACCACTTGCGAAGCCATGCGAATCGCTTTTGCATAATCACGAAGTTGTTCGCTTGTTTTTTCTTCGGACATTTCATCCAAAAGAGCAAGGGCATCTTCCATATATGCAAAAAAGATTTCATATAGAATCACAATGAGTTCTGTTTTATTACTCTGTGTAATACGAACCTGAAAAGAAGAAATCTTATCCTTTGTCATAACTTCTCCTTACGGATTATCCTAACAACTGCAATGCCAACTGCGGCAATTCGTTTGCCTGAGAAAGTGCACTGGTTGCTGTCTGTGAAAGAACATTTAATCTGGTATACTCTGTCATTTCAAGTGCCATATCCACGTCAGAGATACGAGAGATTGCGGAGTTCATGTTCTCGGAGGTTTCATCCAAACTCTTGGTTGCAGACTCCAAACGGTTGGTGTACGCACCCAAAGCAGAACGTACTTTATTTACAGATGCGATTGCTGCATCGCACTGAGAAATGGCACGCTGTGCGCCCATAACCGTGGTAACATCAACACTGTCGATATATAAACTTTTGGTATCGCAGGATGGAATTTTTACACTCATCTGCTGACCTTCGTTGGCACCGATCTGTAACACCATTGGGCCCATCTCAGTGGCGTTCAATTCAATATCACCGGTAAAGGTCGGCTCTGACTGTAAAAGAAAGCTCATTTCAAATCCTTTTACATCTGAAATGGTTACTTTATTTCCATCCATAGCATAAGTTGCTGTAGTAGAAAAAGCACTGGTAGTATCTAAGTTTAATACTGCATCTGTTCCCTTCACTGCAGGTTGATTTGCTGAAAGACCAAATTTTGCAGCCAAGTCGTCGTTGCTAAACTTAATCTCAAGTCCTGCATCTGCACCATATGCTGTACTTTTAAATGTCCATGGAGTAGCTGTATAGTCAGATATGCTTGCCTCTCCAATTTCTGCTGCATTACGAAGGGCTTCATAGACTTCTTGTGTGCTCATTCCCTCTGTAATATCCACGGAATATCCATTTATAGAAACCGTTCCGGCTTCACTTGCAGATACCGGTCCAGCAAATGCAGTTCCTGAAGTAATGCCTGCTTGTGTAGCAGCACTTGCTACCGTCAACTTATATACTCCTGCCGGTACTTCCTCAGATACCTGAATTCTGGAAGTATGCTCTGCATACACACGGTTGTCCAAAGATCCGTCCAACAAGGACTTGGTATTAAATTCTGTTGTAGATGAAATTCGATCCACTTCTTCCTTTAACTTATCAATCTCGACCTGAATCGCTTTTTTCTCTGACTGAGAATTGGTATCATTTGCAGCCTGTACTGCCAGCTCTCTCATACGCTGAAGCATTGCGGTTACTTCGTTTAATGCTCCGTCTGCTGTTTCCAATACAGAGGTTCCGTCAGATGAATTTCTGGATGCCTGATCCAAACCATCAATCTGGGCCTGCATCTTATTTGAAATTGCCATTCCGGATGGATTGTCCTTGGCATGATTAATCTTAAGACCTGAGGAAAGTCGCTCCATTGAAGCTGCTAAAGAATCCTCGGTACGAAGAAGCTGATTATTTGTAATGACTGCGGAAATATTATTATTAACCTTCATTTTCTAGTCCTTTCTGCACAAAAAAATTGCCAATTGAATACACGAAAATAACAAATGCTTCCATGCATTCAAATGACAATCCTTGTCTTACAATAAATTTATCGGAATATCTGCCAAAAAATTAAGATGCAATTTCACCTAAAGTTTGGATAAACGCCCTTGCTATTCCATACAATTTTGACGTCTGAATCTCTCGTTTTTCCGTGGTGGTTTCAAAGTCGTATTCCGATTCTTCATAAATGGAATTTGCATCCAAAGATGCATCCCAGGCAAAACTTAACGCCACCGGAAGCTCTGCCTCTTTTTGCATGGCTCCTGCAATAAGTCCCATATGTGAAGATAATAGTTCTCTCGTCATCTGCGAACCGGCGGTAATGGTTCCATCCAAAGAATTTCCTTCATATTTAAACTTCGCAGAAACAGCTCCGGTGGATTCCATATCAAAGGTAATCTCCACCTGACCCTTGTCCTCTTCTTTTCCGCGAACAATCTTTAAAGAAAGATTTCCGTATTCGTCTGCCACCATAATCGGCACCGCATACTGTTCGGTCTTAGGCGCCTGTGCACCCAGCATCTGAAGCTGCTTTACCGTTATTTTCATACCGCGAACATCGATGGAATTTACATCTTTTTCAACGATCATATTTCGCATGACATTTTCTGCGGTCTCTGCCAATTTCTTTTGTGCCTCTGCCATTTCTTCCGGTGTCTTTGCGGCCTCACCCATAGCCTCAATAATATCTGCCATGGTGGTTTGCAACAATCCATCGATATCGGAAAAATCCAGTTCGCTTCCGATTTCAGAAAAGACATCTCGCTCGCCGCCTAAGTTCTTTGCCAAGTTCTTAAACATCTGGTTGCGGTTATTCAAATACTGACTCCATGCTTCCAAATAGGCCGGAGTTGTCGGCATATCCATCTGCTGAAGCATCTGATAGATTTTTTCCTCAGAATTTACTGCGATTTGCATGCGGGAAATTTCTTCCTGTGCATACGCTTTTTCCGTCTCCACATCCTCGTCCATAGTTTCCAATGCGGATGCAAACTGGTCCGGATTCATGTTCATGTAAGAATCTTCGTTTTCAAACTGCATCATTTTTGACGCGGTCATTTCTTCTTTTGCCGCAATGGCTCTGGCGGTCAAAAATCCGGTTTCAATCTGCTGGGTAATGGATAAAGATGAAGTGGTATTATCCACACCGCCGAAGGCATCATCCACCTGATATTCACGATTCTCATGTTTTCTTGTGCGTACCGCACCCATCATGTTACGAAGGGTAATATCTGCACCCTGGTTGATTAACTGGCCAATAACTGCTCCGTCTGTTTCCTCTACCTGATGAAGCAGACGATACACTCCAATAAAGCTTTGTCTTTGCTCCTCGGTAATACCGTTTTGACGCTCCAACTTCCACAAAAATTCCGCAAAGTTATCTTCCTCTTTGTCTTTTGAAAACTCCCCTGAGGAATCGGTCTGGTTTGCAGTAATCTCCTTTGCTTTTTCCTGCAACTCTTTTAAAGAAGCGTCCAGAGGAGAATAACCTTCTTTTATCATTTCCGTTACCACCTTCGGTGTTAACGCCTTAAATGTGGAAGACACCAGTTCATTTGCATAACGCATGGTCTGTACAGATTCCGTTGTAATGGAAAGGCTGTTATATCCCAAAATGCGAACGGCTTTTTCATTTGCTTCTGTTGCTTCCAAGCCCAAGTCCGCTAAGATATCGTCCACGTTTTGGAAGGCTTTTTTAATGGAGTCTCCCAAATCACGACGAACCTCAGTCGCCATTGTTTCATAGCGCTCGCCTGCAGCTTCATATTTTGCAGTCAACGCTGCACCTGTGATTTTTAAATCCGTTATGGTTGCATGTTCAATTGCATCCTTTGTGGAGAATGCACCTAAAAGATCGATAGGATAGCTCTTTACTTCTTCTTTTACCGTAAGAACTTCCGCAACTTTATCTTCCACTGTCGCAGAAGCTTCCTGTGCTTTTAGATTCTCAATCAGTTCTTCCAATTCAGTGGTATCAATGGTAATGCCCTGTTTTAAAAGAGCATAATTTGCTTCCATGGTCATCATGAGACGAATCTCATTTACCTGACGAAGTGCTACCACCTGATCTTCTGTCGTAGATAAAAATGCGATTTCCTCCGCAGGCGTATTTTGAAAGTAGTCGTTTACTTCCTTTGCCTGATCCTTTAAGGAAAATCCGTCCATCAGATAAGCGTCCTCCGGCATTTTTCCCTCTTCCAAAGAAGTTAAAATTGCCTCTACAATCTGTGTCTTTTCTAACTGTAAATCCTCTGACTGCAGTGTATTCAAGTAGGTAATGCTATCAACAGTAACCGGAATTTCACTTTCAATCAAAAGAGAAGCATTCTTTGTCTGGGTCTCATCCGCCTCAAATCCGGCTTCCGTAATCACACTTGTCACCTGTTCCAAAAGAGACGCCATTTCCGGTTTGGAAAAATCAATTGTCTCGGAAGACGGCATACGAACCGCCTCAGACCCTTGCGA
>ODAI010099831.1_pt1 | contig 15205 bp, 8 predicted proteins | sample 1539321 | NCBI WGS metagenome assembly ODAI01 (sample SAMN02144231, study PRJEB22623) | gut metagenome | biome: sheep rumen | host: Ovis aries | place: New Zealand
CACATCGCCCTTGACCCTTCGCATCAGGAAGGGCCGGATGCGGCGGCGCAGGTCATCCGCGTTCTGGCCCTCGCCCCAGCGGCGCAGGAATTCCGTGTATCGGGGCAGATATCCCGGCAGCACGAAATCGAACAGGCTCCACAATTCCCCGGCGTGGTTTTCCATGGGGGTGCCGGTGAGGGCGATGCGGGTCTCGGCGGTCAATTGCTTGACCGCGTGGGCCCCAACGCTTTGCACGTTCTTGATCTGCTGGGCCTCGTCCAGAATAGCAAAGCGGAAGGGGATATCCTTCATCATGGCGATGTCCCGCCGGATGAGGGGATAGCTGGTGATCACGATATCCGGGGCCTCTGTCCCTTCGCTTAACGCTTCGATCTGCTCCCCCCGGGCCTGCTGGCCGCCGCTGAGCAGCATCACGGACAATTGGGGGGTGAACCGGGCGCATTCGCTGAGCCAGTTGTAGGTCAGGGAGGTGGGGGCCACGATCAGGGAAGGCTTGCGCTCCTTTTCATTTTGGACAGTGGAAAGCAGCGCGGCCAGGGTCTGCACCGTTTTGCCCAGGCCCATATCGTCGGCCAGAATGCCGCCCATGCCCAGGGCATGGAGGGACAAAAGCCAGGCAAAGCCCCGCTCCTGATAGGGCCGCAGGCAGTCCACCGGCGGGGCCGGGGGCGTAAAGGACAGGGAAGCGGCCTGGGAAGTGGCGTCGTCCAGCTCCACGTTCAGGTGGTTTTCCTTGATCAAGGCGCTCAGGTACGCCGCCCAGCACGCGCCCAATTCCTGATGGCCCGTGCTTTCCGCGCTTTCCGCCACGGCTTCGGCCAGGGGCTGCCATTCGGCGGTGTCGCTTAAATCCAGATAGGTGCCGGACTTGAAGCGGAAATAGCGCCGCCGCTTGCGCAGGGCGTCCAGCAGGGGAAACAGCTCCTCGATGGGGGTGTCCCCGTCCATCATTTCCAGCTGCAATTGGCCGGAACGCATGTGGATCGCGCCCCGGAACAGGGTCTTCTTGGGGGTCAGACGCCGAAAATCCTTGCTGAAAAAGACCTCGGCGCACTGGGCCAGCCGGTTCGCTCCCTCGGTTACAAAATCATATATTTTTTCGCTGCCGCTTAAATAAACGCTGTTTTTATAAATGTGGAAGCCGTCCTGGGCCAATTCGTCCAGCACGGCCCGCTCCGCCGCCGCGTCCCGCAGGAGCAGCGCGTCCTGGGGCTGGGTGGCGGGATCGAAGGGGTCCAATTCCACCTGGCCGTAGAGAAAGGAGACCTTGGCGGTCACATCAGCGCCTTCTTTGTCCAGATAGATTTTGGCGCTCAGGGGCAGATGCAGGAAATGGTTTTCCAGGGCCGGATCGATGATCACGGTGGCCGCCTGCATCAGAAAGGGCAGCAGCTCGCTCATCACCCGCTGGGTATCCTGGGGTGAAAAGCTGAACAGCGTTTCCCGGCCCGCGGAGTACCGGTGCAGCACGGCGATCATTTCCCGCTGCTCCGGGGGCAGCTCCAGGCATTCCCCGTCGGCCAGGATAAAGCGGTAATCTTTGGTCAGGGGCAGGATGAAGCCCGGCAGCTCCACGGACATGTTCAGCTTTTGAGGCGTGCCGCTCAGGTGAAAGTTCAGGGGGATGGAGCGGGCCTTGATGCCGTTTAAGGCGTACTGCTGGCCCCGGGCCTGAAGGGTAAAGGGCACCTCCCGCAAGGCTTCCAGCACCCGCAGCGCCGCCCTTGGGGATAAAAGCATCACCCGGGCGTCGGTGCCGGTCAGGGCCCGGGCCCCGGGATTTTCGCAGCTTTCCGCCAAAATGTCCAGCAGGGCATTCTGCTTTTCATCAAAGCGCATCCACTGAGGCTTGTAGTCAAAGCCCTTGCCAAAGGGCAGCACCTCGCCCTTTTCCCGGCAGTCCAGGAAATGGGGGATATGGCGCACCACATACAGCCGATCCTCTCCGATTTTCAGGCCGATGCGCAGGCCCTCCCGGGTGAGAAACAGGGCGGGGGAGAGGCGGATGCCGTCGGTTTCCGGCAGCATGCTGCACACCGCTTCAAACAGTGCGGGGGCCGCCAGCTGGGCCCGGCGCTTTTCCATCTCCGCCATGACCCCGCTTTCCAGGGCGGTCAGCGCCGCGGCCACCCCATGAGCGCAAGGGGACGCGCCGCAGTCGCAGCGCACCTGGCCCACGGAAACAGAGACCGTGTGGCGTTCGTCCCCGGATACGATATAAAAGACTTCATCCTTCTGTTCATCCCTGACGCGCTTGGCTTCCCGCACCAGGGCGCGATGGAAAATGGCGCTGCCCTGGGCAAATAAATCCTCCCCTACAGATTCCCGCAGCATCTCTTCCGTCAACATCCATTTGTCCTCCTCGTTCAAATGCGCAAAACGCGCATCCTTCCATAATACGACGCGGACGCCTTTTTTCCTGCTGCAAAGCAAAAGAAAAATCCCGCGCCTGGATGAGTTTGGAAAATGAAAAGCCCTCCCGGCGAAAAGCCTGGAGAGCTTGAGGATTACCAAGTGAGGAGTTTGGAGTGAGGAGTGAGGAGTGAGGAGTTAATAGATTGCGCTTCGCGCCATAATACGAATTCATTTTGTGTGGAACAACTTTCAACTCCTCACTCCTGACTCCTCACTCCTAACTGTGTTATTCCAGCCGCCACACCGCCGCGTCGTGGGGCGGGAGGGAGGCGGTCAATTCCTGATCGGCGCGGCCGGACCACAGCTCCACCGCCGTTTTCCAGGGCGCTTCCAGCGCGGCGGCGGGGAAGGATACCTGCCGGGGCGCGTCGGACAGGTTGAAAACGGCGGCATAGCAGCCCTTGCCGTCCTTCCGGGGGGCCACCCAGCAGCATTCGTTTTCGGAGGTGAACACCGGATGAGCGCACCAGCTTTCCTTTTCAATGGCCAGCAAGGGGGCGTTGGTGAGCAGATGCAGGGTGAATTCGTCATTCTTGGGCAGGTCGCCGCCGATCATCAGGGGAGAGCGCATCATGCACCACAGGGTCATCATGGTGCGCTGTTCGGCCTGGGTAAAGTTGGTCCAGCCGTGGTGGCTGTGTTCCCCGGCTTCGCCGCCCTGGCCGTCCTGCTCATAGCACTGCCGAAGGGCCCCTACCGGCAGCATATCCGCGTCAGGCCAATGGCCAGGCCCGGCGTGAACGCACCATTTTTCCGCCCGCTCGAACATGGCCCGAAGCAGCCGCCATTCATCCCAGAAGTCGTCGGTGATGCGCCAAAGATTGGCGTACTTTTTCAGGTGCTCCGCCTGCTCCACCGGCGCGGGGCCGGGGGACAGGGACAGCGCGATGTCCCGCCCGCAGGCACGGCAAGCCTCGGAGATCAATTCAATTTCCCTTTGGCACCGGGGATACTCCCGGGCGATATCATCGCACTTCACATAATCCACGCCCCAGGAAGCGTACAGCTGAAAAATGCTGTCGTAATAGGCCCGGGCGGCGGGCAGATCGCATTTCAGGCCGTACATGTCCGGGTTCCAGGCGCAGATGGAATTGGGGTCGGCGGCCTGGTCGCAGCGAACGTCGCTGTTCAAAATGGGCAGATGCCGGTGGGCCGCCATCCGGGGCAGGCCCCGCATGATATGGATGCCGAATTTCAGCCCCAGCCCATGCACGTAATCCGCCAGGGGCCGAAAGCCCTGGCCGCCCTTGGCGCTGGGAAACCGGTTTTCCGCGGGCAGCAGCCGCCCGTATTCGTCCATCACCAGCTGGGAAAAGGGTTCGTAGGCGTGGGTGGAGGCGGTGGGCTGATACCATTGAATGTCCACCACCACGTATTCCCAGCCGAATTGTTTCAAATGCTTCGCCATATAGTCCGCGTTGGCCTTGACGGTATCCTCCGTCACCGCCGCGCCGTAGCAGTCCCAACTGTTCCAGCCCATGGGCGGATATTGCGCGATCATAAAATAACCTCCTTTTATTTTGTTTGGAGTGAGGAACGCATCGTGTGCGCTTTGCGCATTGAAAGCGCAATCTATTACCTCCTAACTCCTCACTCCTAACTCCTAACTTTACAATATCATTCTCTTCCCACCGCGAACACCTCCGGCAGCAGCAGGAAGTTTTGCCCGTTGCTGCCGGGCAGGTGAATGAAGTGGGCTTCGGGGTCCACGTCCAGCCAGCCCTGAATGGCCTGGGAATCCGGCCCGTCCACCCGGCGGATGTTCACGCTGGAGCGGGGCTCCTCGAAATAGCTGAACAGCACATCTTCGTGCAGGGCGATGGACATGTAGCGGTCCCCTTTCAGCAGCCCTTCCTTCACGATGGCGAAATGGTGATAAACATATTCAAACATGGTGTCCTGCTTTAAATAGGCGATCCGTCCCCTTCGGCGCAGGGGCGCGGGGCGCCGCTCCCAATCCTGCTCGTCCTTGGGTTCGCAGTGCCAATAGATAGGATACATTTTCGCCCACCGGGCCGTTTCCTCTTTCTGCGGCCAGGGGGAGAGGACTTCGTCCAGGGGGGTCATGAAGGCTTCGGGCGGCATTTCCTCCCCGATGGCTTCATAATAGAGAAATAACTGCCGCCCATAGACGTACAGCCCGGCGGTCAAAAGCGCGCCGTCATGAATGAGCCGCTGCGCTTTCTTTCGGCATGCTTCGGTTTTCTCCCGTCCCTGCGGCAGCTCCTCCAGGGGCGCTGTGAGCTGGGCGCGGTAATGGCATCGGAAAACAGGCTTTCCGGACATAACGCTTCCTCCTGCTTTTCATAGAATTTGACTGTGTTCAGTATAGCATAAGGCGCATGGATGGGCAATAAAAAATATATTCTGCGGTGATTTTGCCGGGGGGAGAGGTGTCGGAAAGAAGAATGATTTGTACATAATTTTGTAACATTTCGTCGAATTTTTAAAATGTTTGCTATTTATTATTAAAAAACAGTTGACATTTCGTAATAATTCTGATATAAATAAGGAGAATAAACTTCATGATTTTGAATGGCGCTTTATGCGCCTTTGGAAGGTGAAATGCATGGCGAAGAAACGCGTGTCGGATGCGTACCGGAAATTAACGGGCATCGTGATCGTGCTGTTCGTGCTTACGGCGCTCTGCACGGCGGGTTATGTGCTGCTGGATCAGTCTGTGAAGGAGCAGGCGGCGGAAAACGCGGCCCGGGCCGAGCAGGAAAACCAGCTGCTGGAGCAGCAGTATCAGGAGGCCAAAGCGGAGGAGCGGGCCAAGCAGGCGGAAGAAAAGAACGTTGGCTGGCCGGAGCCCAAGGCGCAGGGCTGGGACGTGGTGGACGTGAGCGCCTTCCCCCTGAACAATTCCCGGTCGCTGGAAGCTTCCCGGATGGAATTGATCACCAGCGGCATGATGCTGGTGAACCGCTGGCACGCCGTGCCCGAGGATTTGAGCACTGCCGAAATGCTGGTGGTGCATACCACGGATAAACGGATTCCCACCGCGGGCAACAGCGTCAAGCTTCTTTCTCCCGCCATTACCGCCCTGGGCGATATGATCGCTGCCGCCAAGGACGAAGGCCTGGAGCACTATAACGTGGAGGAAGGCTACCGGCTCCGGGAAGTGCAGCAGGAAAAGTATGATAAAGCCGCTGCCGAATACGCCGACCGGTATTCCGGGGAAGCGCTGGTGGAACGGGTGATCAACGCGGGCTACAGCGTGCCCGGCACCAGCGAATATGAATCCGGCCTGGCCTTCTGCATGGGCCGCTATGCCAAGGGCGACCCCATTATGGACAAGAAATTCCATGAGCTGCCCCAGTCCGATTGGATGGTGGAGCACAGCTGGGAATACGGCATTATTTTCCGTTTCCCCGTGCAGGGCTATCCCAACAGCACCGTCACCGATAAATCCTACAAAACCGGCCAGAACATCAAGCTGAGCATCTACCGCTACGTGGGCAAGGCCAACGCCGCTGTGATGCACATCATGGATTTCTGCATGGAGGAATACATCGAATACCTGGTGCAGCATCCTCATCTGGCTGTGTACCAGGATGGCGTGCTGAAATATGAAATCATCCGCACTGACGGCTATTACGGCGGCGACGCTGTGGTGGACGTTACCCGCTCCGCCCAGGAGGTGTCCGTTTCCACGGATAACCTCAATGGAAACGGCACAGGCGGCCTGATCGCAACCATGTCCTACTGAGCGCCCTTCAGCGCTTATGCCCTATTTTTCGGCCGTCCGGGTTCTGCTCGCCCGGACGGTACTTTTTTTATACAGCCGTCGGGCCAAAAGAACAACGAATACAGGTGTGTTTTCGTTTTTTGCCGTAACAGCGGAAGCAACATCATAAATGTGTTATTTGTTTTTCAGAATAAGTTCCCCCAGAAATACCTTTCTCAGAACTGAAAATAAATAAACGCGTTGGCCCCGCCGGAGCGCAGGTTAAACAGCCAGCACAGGGCAATGGCCAGCGCCAGCAGCACCGCCAAAGCCAGATCCCGGTTCACCGGCGGCTTGGAATCAAAGGCCCAGCGGCCCGCAAAAAAGGAAACTGCCAATGCCAGCAGCAGCCGGAAAAGGGCGATCAGCGTCAGGCCGCTCTGCTGCCAGCCAGCGCCCCAATGCCAGGGGGAAAACAGGGCCCCGTACATCTCCCACGCCTTGGAAAGATCGGCGGCCCGAAAGAAAATCCAGGAAAGGGAAACCACCGCGAAAGTGAAGGGAAAGGACAGCCAGCCGGGCAAGGGCCTGCCCCGCTTCCGGGTCACGGCATTTTCCAGTAGATAGCACATTCCATGGACAGCGCCCCACAAAAGGAAGGTCACATCCGCCCCGTGCCAGAGGCCGCTGAGCAAAAACACCGCCGATACAGCTAAGAGCCGCCTGTTTTTCCCGCCCAGGGGCAGATACACATAGGAGCGGAACCAGCCGTTCAGGGTGATATGCCACCGCCGCCAAAAATCCCGCAGGGTCAGGGACAGATAAGGCTCCCGGAAATTCCGGGTCAGCCGGATGCCCAGCAGCCTGGCGCTGCCCAGGGCGATTTCAGAATACCCGGCGAAGTCATTGTAAATCTGAAACCCGAACAGCACCGCCCCCAGGGCCGCGGAAAACCCGTCGGGCTGCTGAACGGAAAAAACGCTGTCCACATAAGGCGCAATAAAATCCGCCACGCAGATTTTCCGGAAAAAGCCACTGAGGAGCAGCCTGCCTCCTGCCGCTACATCGGAACGCAGGAAGTGCTTTTCTTCCCAGAGCTGGGGCAGCAAATCCTTTCCCCGCTCGATGGGCCCGGCCACCAGCTGGGGAAAAAAGGACACGAACAGGGCAAACCGGAAAAAATTCCGCTCTGGCTGCTGATCGCCCCGGTACACGTCCATGACGCAGGAAGCCGCCTGGAAGGTATAAAAGGAAATGCCCACCGGCAGGGCGGCAGCTTTGAGCCACCCATACAGATTGCCGGGAAACAGGCCCAGCAGCATCCGGGAGGGATACTTGCAAATCAGCAGCGGCGCGAAAATGAGCAGGAGCAAGCAGGCAAACAGCCCCTTGCTTTTTTTCTTTTCCACGATCAGGCAGGAAGCATAGCACACCGCCGTTTCTCCCAGCAGCAGCAAAGCAAGGGGAGCGCTCCAGCCCATGTAAAAGCCATAGGACGCCGCCAGCAAAAGGAGATACCGGTATTTCCCCGGGCACAGCCAGTACAGCGCCGTCACCGCCGGGAGAAACAGAAGATACGCGCCGGACGCAAAGCTCATGATTCCTTGCTCCTTTCCGGGAACAGCAAGGCGCAAAGGGCCACGGCCATCACCCCTAAAATGGCGGCGGTCAGATCCCCCTGGGTCAGCACCCCCACCGCCACGCCGGCGCAGCAAAGGGAAAGTGAGAGGAAGGGGAGGGTCAGGCGCGCGCCGCCGAACCGCCTGTTCAGGGGCCACATCACCGCCGACGATAGAAAAAATAGTCCGCACAGCAGAAGCATTGCCTGTTCCTTCCCTTCCATCCATTCAAAAGGGCGGGCTGGCCCTGTGGGTCAGCCCGCCGCAGGTTCGACAGGAGATTGTTTAAACGGGTTTCCGGCCATTGGCGCTGCGCTGGGCGTTGAATTCCCTGCGCACCGCTTCTTCCTTGTCCTCCAGCGCCTTCCGGGCGTCGGCGGACAGGGCGGCCAGCTTCTTTTCCTCGGCGGCCTTGGCGTCAGCCTGGCGCTTGAGTTCGGCCTGGTAGGCTTCTTCGCCTTCTTCCAGACGAATCTTTTCCTCGGCGGAAATATAGGCGCGGCCTTCCTTTTCGGCGGCGGCCTTCTGGTCTGCCACGATGGCTTCATGGTCGTACTTGCCGAACTTTTCCACGCCCATGAAAATGAAGATCAGGAAAATGACCAGATAGCAAATGGTTTCCACGCCGATGAACACCCAGGGCATGGCCCCGCGGATGGCGGCGGAGGAAATGTTGTCCGCGGCATAGCCCACGTTGGACAGAACGATATTCAGGATGCCCGTGGCCACGCCGGTCATGCCGGCCATGATCGCGCCGTAGATGGTCATGGTCAGGCCGTCGGTGCGCTGGCCGTGAATGGCTTCCTGATGATCCAGCACGTCGGCCAGCAGGGCCATGCTGAGATACATGGCGGGGGTGGAGCCCAGGGCCTTGAGGATGAAGGACACATACACCAGCACCAGGTTGGCGGGGGCGATCAGGCCCAGCGCGCCGCCCACCACGGCCAGCACAGCGCCCACGAAGATGGCCTTGCCCTTGCCGATCTTATTGGCCAGGATGGGGGCCGCCACCATGCCGATGGCCGTGGGAATGGCGCCGATGATGGCCAGGAAGCCGGAAATGTTGCCGCCGTTGGCGATGGTATACACGCCGTCGGCATTGGGGAACATGGCCTGGCAGAAGTACAGCTGGGAAACGTTCTTGGCCATGCCGCCCAGCTGATAGCAGAAGAAGAACACCATCATGATGACCCAGAATTTATCGGAGAAGCAGATCTTGGCCTGCTGGCCGATGGGCAGGGCCTTCTTGGGGGCGGCGGCGTCGCCCTGGGTCATGGATTCCTCGGTGACGCGCTCCCGGGTGAACATGAATTCCACCAGCGCGCCTACCACGGTGATGGCGGTAAGGGCGATAACGAAAATCTTCCAATGGTTGTAGGAGGCCACGGCGTCATAGAGCACCACGCCGTTCAGGGCGTATTCGCCGCTCTCCAGCAGCACCGCGCCTTCGGGCAGATTGGTGGTCTGGGGCACGAAGAGCAGGCTCAGGAAGAAGGGCAGGATCATGGTGGACAGGCCCATGGCCGCCAGGGCGGTGGCGTTGGAGAGGGTGGCAAGCAGGGTCCTGTCCTTGCTGTTGCGGGTGGACAGGTTCACCAGCGCGGCATGGGGGGTATAGTACATGGGATAGGCGATGGCGAACCACAGGTTATAGCCAATGGCGATGCACACCAGCGCCAGGCCCTGGCCCTGGGGATTGATGGTGTCGGTGGCCAGGGGAGAAATAACGAACAGGATCAACAGCGCCAGGAAGGAAATGGGCACGGAGATCAGCAGCAGGGGCCGGGCCTTGCCTGCCCGGGAGGAGCTCTTGTCCATGAGCCGACCCACGATGATGTTGCCCACCACCACGAAAATGACCGAGATCACGGGCAGCCATTTGAAGAATTCGCTGGCCCAGGAATTGATGTTGAGCACGTCGGTCATGTACTTGTTGAAGTAATTGGCCAGCACGGAATTGGCCATCAGGGCCAGGGTGGGGCCCACCAGGTAACCCATCAGCCCTTCGGGGAAGAGGGTCACGTTGGACTTTTTGATCAGGCTGGGCAGTTTATCAAAGAAGCTGCCCTTGGCGGCGGTTTGGCTCATGCGGTTCATCCTTTCTTTCCTATGTTATTTCCGGATTCTATCATACCACAAATCAACAAATCAGGAAAGCATTTTAGCGTAATTGGCCGATTTTTTGGCATAAACTGCAATCTATCATAACGAAAGAGAGCTTTTCGTTCTTTATAGTCTGCTTTATAAGCCAGAATCTTCTCAAAATGTCAAATAGTCTGAACAAGTGTATTTTACAGCTTTCTTGGAAGGGGGCCTGGGGAAAACCATTCTTACAGCCAGACGGCCTGAAGGGACGCCTGGCGCGGTTTCAGCCAATGAACATAGTGAAAGGAGCATGGGCAAGCAAAGCGCAGGCCATGCGAAGTAACTCCAAAGAATGGTTTCCCCCAGTGTTTTTCCATTTTTCAGGTTACACTTCGTTCACCTTGCAGCGCATCTGATGCGTGCCGGAGCGGAAGGTGGCCCTCTCTCCGTCGGGGAGGATGACTTCGCACTCCGCGCCCACAGGCACGGTGACGTCGATGGTCAGCATCCCGTTTTCCTTCTTCCAGGAAGCGGCGGCCTTGCCGAAGGGGGTTTCCGTGAAAGCGGAGGCACAGGTGAGCCCGCCGCCGATCATAGGCTTGACCCGGAACTTCCGGTAGCCAGGCTCCGTGGGCTCCAGGCCCGCCACCCGGCGGTAGAGGAAATCGCCCACCGCGCCGGAGGCGTAATGGTTATAGGAGATCATAGCGTCGGTGCCGTCGTTTCCGATGGGGCACTGGCCGTTTTCATCCAGGCCGTCCCAGCGCTCCCAGATGGTGGTGGCCCCGGCCTTGACCTCATACAGCCAGGAGGGGCATTTTTCGTTCATCAGCATGGAGAAGGCGGCGTCCTGCTGGCCGTTGTCCGCCAGGGCAAAGAGGATATAGGGGGTGCCGGGGAAGCCGGTGCCGATGCAGAAATCGTTCTTCTGGACCAGCTCCTTTAGGTTTTGGGCGGCGGCCTTCTGCTTGTCTCCGAACATATGAAATTGCAAGGGCAGCACATAAGCGGTCTGGAATTCCTGCTTCAGTTTGCCCTGCCCGTCGGTGAACACGCTGATATAGGCGTCCTTGACCTTGCCTGCCAGCTGGGCATACTTTTGTTCGTCGGCTTCATTGCCCAGGATGGCGGCGATTTGGGACAGAAGATGGCTGGTGTTAAACAGGGAAGCGGTGGCCGTCCAGCGGGAGCGGGCCTGCCACTGCTGCATTTTCGGCACGTCCGGTGCCACCCAGTCGCCAAAGTGGAAGGTGGCGGGGGTGTGCCAGATATAGCGGTATTTGCCCACGCCAAAGCCCGCCCAGAACCGGCACGCCTTGACGTACTTTTTCATCATTTCATAGTTTTCTTCCAGGAACTTTTTGTCCCCTGTGGCCTGATACAGGGCCCAGGGCACCAGCACGCTGGCGTCGCCCCACCAGTCGATGGCCATGCGGGGCATGGTGGCGGGGAAGCCGTAGAGGTGCACGGGAACGGTGTTGGGAATGCCGCCGCCCTTGTTCTGCTCCGCCCGCATATCCTTGAGCCATTTTTCCAGGAACCGGACCATATCAAAGTTAAAGCAGGCGGTGGGGCCGAACACGGCAATGTCTCCCGTCCAGCCCATGCGCTCGTCCCGCTGGGGGCAGTCGGTGGGGATGTCCACAAAATTGCTGCGGGCGCCCCAGAGGATATTGCGCTGCAATTGGTTCAGCCGCTCGTCGGAGCAGGTGAAGCCGCCGCCCTCCATTACGTCGGAATACAAAGGAATTAGGCGCACCTGAATATTGTCCTGGGTGATGCCGGTGACGCTGATATAGCGGAAGCCCATATAGGTAAACCGGGGGGCGTAGGTCTGCTCCCCTTCCCGGCAGGTATAGGTCAATGTGGCCTTGGCGGTGCGCAGGAAGGCAGTGTTCAGGGAGCCGTCGGGGTTCAGGATTTCCGCGTGGCGCACGGTCACCTTCTGGCCCTGGCTGGCGTTTACAGTCATGCACACGATGCCCGCGCAGTTCTGGCCGAAATCATAGATGATTTCCTCGCCCCGCTCGGTAACGGACACCGGCTCCAGGGCCTCGTGGGCGGTGACGGGCAGGCCGTACTGGGCTTCGATTTTGGGATGCACCCGCATTTCTTCCACGGCGGCGGGCTTCCAGGACACGCTGTCCAGGCTCACGGTGGCGTCGTAGGTTTCGCCGTCATAGAGGTCCGCCATCTTTACGGGGCCGTCCTCGGTGACCTGCCAGGTATTGTCGGTGCCGATGGTCTGGATCTCCCCGTCCTCATATTCCAGCCGGATTTCTGCAAGCAGCGCCTGGCGGTCGGCGGCGTAGCGGTTCTTCCGGGTGAACACGAAGGAGCCCACCGCCCAGCCCCCCGCCACGGTGGCGGTGAGCACGCTGGATTCCTTCATCATCCCGGTCACGTCGTAGGTCTGATACTGCAAATGGGTGGGGTAGGAGGTAAAGCCCGGCGCGAAATACTGGCTGCCCACAGGCTGGCCGTCGATTTCCAGGGCGTAAATGCCCATGGCCGTGGCGTACACCGTGGCTTTTTTCAGCGGCTTTTCCACCGTCAGCGCCTTGCGGAACACCATGGGCCGGGGGCTGACGCCCTGATCCTTAAAAATATAGGTAGGATCAGAAATCCACTGGGCGGTCCAGGGGGTATCCATGCGGCCGGTTTCAAAGGTGAGGGCGGCCTGGGCCTCCTCCCCTGCGTCGTCGGTCACCTGCAGTGTGGCTTCATACTGGGTAAACGGCTTCAGGGCAGGCCCGGCGTAGAGCGTCTTTTCGCCCGGCGTCATGGCCGCGTGCCAGCCGTTCACGGTGAGCAGCGCGCTTTTGACCTGCGCGCCCTGGCGGTCGCTGTCCACGGAAAAGGAAAACCCGGGCTTCTTTTCATCCGTGACGCAGCCTGCCTCCAGCCGCTCCACGGTCAACTTGCGAATGCTGAGCATATGATCACCCCTCATGATGATTTGGGAGAATTCTTTCTTTTTGCCGCTGTTTCGGCTTTTTCTGAAGCAGCGAATGAAGCAAACGGGGCAGCGGTGTTGACCGCTGCCCCGCAGCATGGTTTTATCAGGCTTTTTTCTTCAGGCCCAGGAAGGCGCTCACGATGCCCACCAGCCAGGTGGCGCAGTACAGGGCGATGCCCTGAATGCTCTGGCTGCCGGCGGTAAAGGCGTCATCCTTGCCCAAGGCCAGGTTGGAGCCGTACACATAGCCGAAGCCGTCCACCCGGTCGGTGAGAAAGTAAGCCAGGGCCACGATGATCAGCACGGGAGCCGCCACCCGGAGAACGTCTGTGCACAGGGCCACGAAGCCCTTCTGCTCCGCCAGCAGGGCGGACAGGGCGGCGATCACGGCGCAGGCGATGCCGCCGATGGTCAGCCAGGTCACCAGGGAAGCGTGCACGTTATAGCTCTGGAAGAATTCGTCCTTGGCCGTGGGGGCCGTGGAGATATAGCCGTTATTGTTCAGATACACGATCAAGGAGATCAGGGCCAGCACCGCCATGAGCGCATAGGCGATCACGCCGGATTTTTTCATATTCTTGGCAGCCATTATTTTTCCTCCTTCTTCTTCATGCTGCTTACCAGGTACAGCGCGCAGCTGAGCACGCCCAGACCCAGGAAGCCGTATTCAGCGGCCTTCATGGCGGTTTCCCACCAGGGAGTGACCTTTTCAAAGCTCACGGAAGCCACTTCGCTGTTGGCGAAAGCGTACAGCTGATACTTCATGGCTTCGCGGGCCAGGGTCACAAAGCCGGGGTTCTGCTGCACCAGTTCGGGGGTCATGTAGTTCCAGGTGGCCTGCACCTGCTGCATGGTTTCGTTGGTGGAGAAGTCGGCGATCTGGGTCACGCCGGAGGCGATGATCATTTCGGGACGGAAGTAACCGGCGGAGTTCATCATGTCGGTGGACATGAGGCCCTTGAAGCCCCACTCGCCGCGCAGGATGTTCTTGAGCAGGCCGATGTGGCCGTTCACGGGGGTGGCGCCGATGCGGGAGAAGGAGGTCATGATGCCCAAAGCGCCCTTGTCTTCATAAGCGCCCTGGAATGCGCGCAGCTCGTTTTCACGGGCTTTCTGCTCGGTCATGTAGGGGGCCACGCCGGAGCGCTGGGTCTCCTGGTCGTTGAAGGCGAAGTGCTTGGGCCCGATGATGACGCCGTACTTGAGGCTGCCCTCGATGACGGCGGCGCACATCACGTTGCTGAGCATGGCGTCTTCGGAGTAGTATTCAAAGTTACGGCCGTTCCAGGCGGAGCGGTGGGTGTTGGCCGCCGCGCCCCAGATGGACCAGTTGCCGCTCATGAGGCCGTCGTTGCCCAGCAGTTCGCCCCAGGCCTTGATCAGGTCCTTGTTCCAGGTGGAGGCCATCAGGGTTTCATTGGCCATGGTGCCCATATTGAAGCCGGCGTTCTTGTCGTCGGCATAGCTGCCCCGGCCGGAGAGACGGGAGCCGAAGCCGTTGGGGCCGTCGTTCTGATACACCACGGGATTTTCGATTTCGGGGATGTAGTCGGAAGCGGAGCCGCCCTTGGCCAGCTTGGCGATCAGGGTGTTCACGGGAATCTGCTTGACCAGCTGGTCATACCGGGCGTCGTTGATATCGGTCACGCCCGCCAGATCCTTGAGCTTCAGGGAACCGGCGATGCCCTTGGTCATTTCATCGTCGCTCACCTTGCCGTCATAGGGCATCTGGTACACTTCGTTGGTCAGGGCCTGAATCCATTCCTTGTTTTCGCCGTCCACGGTCAGATCGTTATAGGTCTTGGGGAAGGTGCCCGCCCAATCCTGACGGGACAGGTAAGTGGCATAGCCGGGCTTATAGTAGTTGATATCGGCGTTGGCCAGCTGGTTCACCACTTCGGTGCCGTTGGCGGACTTGGCGAAGGTGGTTTCATCCACCGTGCCTTCCGCGCCGATGCCCAGGGCCTTGGCATTGGCGGCGATGGCGTCTTCAATGCTCACGCCCTGGCCTGCCAGCACGTTGTTCACGGCTTCATGCGCGCCGTTGCCGATGGCGAAGTAATAATCGCCGCCGTCCAGAATCCAGCCGCCCTTGCCGTCCTTAGCGGTGGAATCCCAGGAAGCCATGTATTTGCCGTCCACGGTGATGGTCACGGTTTCAGAAGCGCCGGGGGCCAGCTCCTGGGTCTTTTCCATGCCCAGCAGCTGAATGGCGGCCTTTTCCACATTGTGGGCCTTGTCGTATTCGGTGTAGGGGGTCTGCACGTAGAGCTGGGCCACGTCCTTGCCTGCCACAGCGCCGGTGTTGGTCACGGTGACTTTGGCGGTCACCTTTGCGCCGTCGAAGGTCACTTCGTCCAGGGTCTGGGTGAAGGTGGTATAGCTCATGCCGAAGCCAAAGGGCCAGGACACTTCTTTGTCATAGTTCCATTCTTCCGCGCCGTCCACCGCGCC
>ODAI013411815.1_pt1 | contig 15205 bp, 7 predicted proteins | sample 1539321 | NCBI WGS metagenome assembly ODAI01 (sample SAMN02144231, study PRJEB22623) | gut metagenome | biome: sheep rumen | host: Ovis aries | place: New Zealand
ATAGGACTCACAGTGAAAGCCTTGTGCAGTGAGAACGGCATCAGCGAGAGCTGTTTTTATTATCGTCAGCAGCACCTTCGAAAGCGCATAGGCAGCGCGCTTCCGAAGTTTGTTGAAATAAAACCCCCAACTGAAAAGACGGGGACCCAGAACCTTGAAAACATGAATAGCGTTGCTACCATCCAGATCGGCAGTGTAATGATCGGGCTCAGTAATCAGGCATCCGGTGAATTGATACGCAACATCGTGGAGGCGCTGTATGCTGAATGATATAAATGGTGTCGAACATATCTATATAGCGGTCGGCTATACGGACCTGCGCCGTGGAATTGACGGCCTCAGGACTCTTGTTGAGCAGACCTTTTCGCTCGATTCATATCAGAACTGCCTTTTCCTTTTCTGCGGAAGGCGGACGGACAGGATCAAAGCATTATTATGGGAAGGGTTTCTGCTGATGTACAAACGCCTTGAGACAGGAAAGTTCCAGTGGCCGCGTTCCGAGTCAGAGCTTCGTGAACTCACGGTCCAGTAATACCGGTGGCTCACAGAAGGCCTGTCCATAGAACAGAAAAAGACTATCCCCAAAGTCTACCCGGGGAGCTATGCACCTGCGTGATATTTGGACAAAGGAGTTGACTATTCCATAAAGAACACTATATTTTGTGGTGTTCTCCACAAGTTTTGTTTCCTGTCCACAAGTTGTTCCATGCGCCTTGCAGGGGATCTTTTTCCGTGCTAAGGTAATCGCATGGAAAAGAAGAACCAGCCTCTTACAAGAGAACAGATCCACAACTTCACAAAGCCCCTCCTGGAGGAGATGGTCTTCAGCATGCAGGGTCAGATCGCTGAAATGAACAGCAGGCTCAGCGAGCTCACGGAACGCATCAACGTACTGCTGGCGGACCAGTATGGACGAAAGACCGAAAAGGCAGAGCAGCCGGATCACCAGATGGTCTTCTGCTTCAACGAAGCAGAGGTCACGATCATGGATGCGTCCGAACTGCAGCTCCGGGAGCCATCGATCACGGATATCAATCCATTGCAGGACGAAGACGGAACCGGGGAAGAAAAACCATCCGGAAAGCCTCATCCAAAGAAGACCAATGCCGGGAAGCTGAAAGCCCTTTCCCAGAAAGAAGTCCCTTACCAACTGTCCGAGGAACAGAAGAAGTGCGCCTGTGGAGGGACTTATAAGGAGATCGGAAAGACGACCGTGACCCGTCTGGAATTCCACCCCGCCTCATTCGAAGTAGTCAAACAAATTATCTACTCGTATAAGTGCGACAGCTGCGTGAAGATCATACGGGCGGACCATCCCCTGCCCTTGTTCGAAGGCAGCCTTGCCACCCCGTCCCTCCTGTCCGGTATCATGACAGCGAAGTATACCAACGCCATGACGTTCTACCGTCTTGAGGAGGCCTTCTCCGGCAATAACGCACTGCTTACGCGCCAGACCATGGCGCGCTGGATGATCCGTGCGGCAGAAGTGTATTTCTCACCGCTGTTCGACCGGCTGAAGCAGGAACTCCTGTCCAGTGACATCATCCATGCGGACGAGACGACCGTAAATGTTGCAAAGGATGACCGGCCTGCCGGTGCAAAGAGCTACCTCTGGAACTATACAAAGGAAGGGGATGACCGGCCGGTCGTACTGTTCGAATACCAGAAGACCCGGGCGCATTCTCACGCAAAGGAGTTCCTGAAGGATTTTATAGGGTGGCTCTGCTGCGATGGCTATGAAGCCTATCACCATCTCAGCGAAAGCATCACGGTATGCGGCGGCTGCTGGGTCCGTGCCAAAAGGCATTACTCCAATGCGGTAAAGGCATTGAAGAATCTTCCTGAAAGGAGGATCGAGCGGACAGTGTCCGAAGAAGCGATCCGCATGATCGGGGATATTTTCCATACCGACAAGCAATGGAAGGACCAGCCTTTTGAAGAGCGCCGGAACAAGCGGGAAACCGTGCTGAAGAAAAAGATGGAGGACTATTTCAGCTGGGTAGAATCGAAGATCGGGACAGTGCCGCCAAAAACGGAGACCGGAAAAGGCCTGTCATATTCAATCAACCAGAAGAAATACCTTCTGGGCTGTTTGTCGAACCCTGATGTCCCTCTCGACAATTCGGCTTCCGAACGCAAGATCCGAAGATTTGTGATCTCCAGGAAGAACTTCGTACAGATCGATACAGTTGCAGGTGCGGAAGCAAGTGCTATTCTGTTTTCGTTGTCCGAGACGGCGCGGGCGAATAACCTGCAGCCGTACGAATATTTCAAATATCTTCTGGAAGAGATGCCAAAGCACATGATGGATGATCACCGGGACATGTCTTTCCTCGATGACCTCCTGCCCTGGTCGGAAGCTCTTCCAGCAAAGATACGGAAGCCTATTGAATAGATCAGCTGCCTCATAATGAGGCAGTTTTCTTTATTTTGTTAAACGTCTTAGTTGTACCGTTTACATAGTATCAGTTAATATTTTTTTGAAATAAGGAAATGGTAATTGTACCTCCAACACTTTTTTTGAACTTCGTTGTTGTATGATCATTTATGACACATCAGGAGCTGCGTATTATAGTGCTTTGGTTTGTTTATAGCATTATCTTCCTATAATGCCGGCGCTAGCTGCCTTTTTAATACCCAAAGCAGTATTCTTTCGGAGCCTTGGATTAGCAACAAAATTGTTAGTTATATTGATGTTCCGTAGGTTCAATGCTTTACAGAGAATTGTGAGAGGTAGGGAGAAATGTTTCATTTCTTCTTGATTACTATTATGTATTTACTAAAGCCGGATGTTATTTCATTTGTATGATTTTCGGGAGCTTTGCTTATGAATTAAATGTTTAAATACAAAATAAATTGAGATTTGCAAGTTGAAAGTCACAAGACTCTTAATTATACTTATTATATTAGTAATTATGAGTCTATGCATATTTTGAATGGGAGGACTGGAAATGACGGTCTCTTACGATAAACTATGGAAAATATTAAAGGAACGAGAAATGATGAAAACAGATTTAGTCCGTGCAGCCAAAATTAGTACTAATGCTATGGCTAAGCTTGGTAGAAATGAGGACGTACGAGTTGGAGTATTGGTGAAAATCTGTTTGTGTCTTGATTGTACATTTAATGATATTATTGAAATCATTCCAAATAAAAAGTAACAGAATACAGCTGGCATAAATATAGAACGGAGGATGAGGGGAATGCCGATACGTTTATGGCCAAATGATTTTGCAAAGAAAGAACATATAACCTCTGGTGAAAGATTCTTACTAAGAAATGCAGGTAAGAATTTTAAAGATGGTCATTTTGCAATAGATATAGATCCAGTTAAAATGAGCAGTCCGTCACTAAAAATGGGCTTATACTTATCGCCTTCAGAAGGGCTGGTTACATTTTCGCTGTTTCCAGGCGAACCGAATATTCAGCTAATGGAAGTATATATTAATCATGTAAAAATGGTTGAAGCAAAAATACATGAACGCCTCCTTGATTCTAAGATTTTAATTATTCGCTCTGAAGACTATAAGGTGTTGAAGTTTCCTTATAAGCATATGATTTTATTCCAGAATGAGACAAGCATAAAACATAATGGTTCGATAGAGGAACGAAAACGATTAGCGGAATATGCTTCATATAAGTTCTTTCATCCCGTTGATGTGAACGGGCCTATTAAGTATGTCAAAGATCTTAGAATTTTTGATTCTATTCGAAAAGAGTATGATCCTAATTTTAGGAGTATAGCAGAACTTGAACAAAAAGCAGTGTTTGAAAGACTGGCGCCAGAATATACGATAGTCATGAACGAAGTCGAACATGTTCAAGTTCCTGTCAATAGAAATTTTCATTCAGAAGAAGAAATGCTTATAACTGGAAATGAGTTAGAATTTAAGACATTTTTTCTAGATGAATATCAGGTTGGCCTTGTAAATGATATGGGACGAGGTCATAGGGTAATACTTGCAAACCCGGGGGCTGGTAAGAGTGTTCTGTTACTGTCAAAAGCTTTCAAATATGCCAGCATGTATAAAGAATCAAATATCCTTTTAACATGCTACAACAGTAATTTAGCAGATGCGTATTGTTTTAAACGCAGTTGTGCTAATTTTGGCGATAATAGTAATCTGCATATTATGACATTTCATAAACTTGTTAAGAAGATTTATGAAGACTGTCTTCATATGCGTTGTGAATCTAATATAGCATCCCCTGAAGAAATAAGTAGATGCATTGAGCTTGTTAAAAATGGAAAATTGACACTTCGCTTTAAAGCCATTTTTATTGATGAAGTTCAAATATTTGATCCCCAATACTTAGAACTTTGCTACTTACTATTGGAAAAGGCAGAAGATAATGTTTTTTTAATGGCGGGTGATCTGAATCAGACTGTTCGTAAGAAAAGTAGGCGAGGGGATGTCCCTTGGAAAAAAATAGCTGGAGTTTCGTTGGACTTCACAGGTCGTGTTCGCTATATTAAAAAGAATTATCGCAACAGTAGGGAGATAGGGCTTTATTTGCGCCATATGCTGCAGCATATGAATAACCGATTTAAAATGCTTGATATAATTAATTATAAAGAGTTTGAATATGATTCGTTTGAAATAAATGATAAAAAGAGTTTGGCTTTAAAAGTTACGACAGGTGTGGACCGAATTAACATAAAGGACGAGACTATTAATGCAATAAAGGAAATCGCATTCAAGTATAAGGTAAGTTACTCTGATATTGCAGTACTGTTTCCGTATAAGAAACATAAGCTTGTCAAGTACTATTTTTTGCACTGGTTGCAGCAAGCACTTGATGACGAAGATATCCCATATTCGTTGATTACATCTTCTTCCGACAGCATACTTGATCGCAAGCGGTATAGTGATACAAATGGAGTAGTGGTATCTACAATAGATTCTTGCTTAGGGTTGGATTTTAAAGCTGTTATACTAACTGGCTTGTATCCGTATAACTTTGTGTTTGGCGATTCTTTCTACAAAAAAACGATTTCTTCATGGAGTGTAATCAAGACGATGCCTGAAGATGATCAGGCTCAGGTCCAGAGTCAGATGAGGGCATTATATACAGCATGCTCGCGCGCAAGGGACGTGTTATACGTTTTGAGTGACTTGATATCTGGGTCACCCATGGAAGAAATTTTAAAAAAGTAAGGAGACGAGTATTATTATGGCAAGCAATTACAATATAATAGCCAATTATATCGTGTCAAAATATATAGAGCGAGTATCCGGGAAAGATTTAGGAGAAATATTTGTTGATGAAGATCCGTCAAAACGAGTAATGGTTGGAATGCTTGCAGAAGACAGGGTGGAGGCAAAATTTGAAGGCGGATATGTAGAGAACACAAGTACAAAATTTGATAGTATTCCATCTATCAGCATTTCTTTTGTTGTTGAAAATACTGAAGAAGGAATACTTAATGTTATACCATCAGGCCTTCTTTTTTATATGATAGAACCTGATTATGAAAAGACCGTACAGTATATCTTAAAAAGATATTCTGAAAAAGATCTGGAGAATTATACTAGCATTCTGCAGCTTTGTGAAAAATACCCTGATATTAAGTTTAATTTACCATTGACTTATAAAAAGATAGATATTGCTTCTGCAATGGGGGATGGTATACCTATTTTATTATCAGATATGGTCACTGGTCAAACGTTCCATCTGAAAGAAAAAATAAGTGAGAAGCTTGGAACCATTCTAAATCATGTCTCAAGTGAAATCCGCATTGTATCGAAGAATCGTATTAGTTTCTTTGATCTTACAGATCCTGACCGGTTTCACTTGGTTACAGGGGTAAAAGATGAAAAAGTACAACCGCGTTGGGATATTGATGTGGTTTGTAACGTAAGAGAAGAAGGGAATACTCTACGTTTCTTACTTCAAATGGTTAATACAACACCAGTGCATGATAACAAGAATACCGGATACTTGCCTAAGATATTTGATGCAGGTCTATGCATAAGAGGAAATGATAAAATTGTATTTCAGAACATTCCACTTGATTATTTTAGTGGAACATATAAAGAAAGAGATTCAATCTATGCTGTAACAGAAAATGCTTCGGCCAAGTATTTCATGGAAAAGAACGAAATACGGACAGAGAATATACCAGTTTATTACCAGAAGCGCTTAGTGACAAAAGATGACTTGAAAGAATATGTAACCTTTGAAAAACTCATTCTAGATCCACTTTCAAATCTGCGATATATCCTCTCGAGGATGAAGAAAGACTATGAGAAATGTGAAGACGATTTTGAACTAAAACAGAGTAAGCTATCACATCAGGCTCGATTAAAGTATCAAAATGCTTTGAGAGAATATAAAAATGAAATTACACGATTCAGTAACGGGATCAAGCAGATTGAATATAAAGATTATGTTCGGAAAGCATTTTACTATATGAATAAGACTTTCCAAACGAAATTGAAGGGTCAATCAAAGAACATAAGAGGGTGGCGACTCTTTCAGATTGTTTTCATCGTATCAATGATTGGAGAAGTTATTCGGAGTGAATATCAGGATGACTCCTCTTTAGCTTATGCTGACATCGACGTTGCGAATCTCCTATATTTTCCTACTGGTGGCGGCAAAACAGAAGCATTTCTGGGAATTACCGTGTTTGCAATGTTTTTTGATCGGCTTCGAGGAAAGGATCAGGGAATTACTGCTTTTCTTAAGTATCCATTACGTTTATTAGCTGTTCAACAGCTAGATCGAGTGTTGTCTATAGTAATGCAAGCTAATGTCGTTAGACAAGAAAGCATTGAGCTCGCTCTGACCACGGAGTTCCGTGTTGGTTTTTACGTTGGAAAAGATAATACTCCGAATAAAATAAGTAAAAAAGAGAAATTAAGTAGTCGAGGTGAGCAGCAAAAGAATCTGGATTTATTGTTGGAAAGTGATCAGGATACTTTAAATGAATACTATCGATTTATTGATAGATGCCCGTGTTGTGGCAAAAAAATGGTAAATGTACGATTCAATAAAGAACTATGGGTATTGGAACACGTTTGTGAAAATCCAGATTGTAATACATTTGTTCTGCCGCTATTTATTGTGGATAGTGAAATCTATCGGTATTTACCATCAATCGTTATTAGCACGATCGATAAGATGTCATTGATCGGTATAAGTAACGAATTTAAAGCGCTATTTGGACAGGTGAAACGCTATTGCCCGATTCATGGTTTCTCTACTGGATCAAAATGTACCTGCGCAGAGTCTGGCTGCAGCGGACGTGCGCAGGCGGTTGGCTATCTGAAAGACCCTGTTCCAACACTGTTTATTCAGGATGAGATGCATCTAATAAAGGAAAGTTTGGGAACATTTGATGCCCATTATGAATCCTTTATTTATTACTATGCTAAGAAAATGGTAAAGCCAGAGCACCGTAAAAGAATCCGTTATATAGGTGCAACCGCAACCATTTCTATGTATCAGGAACATATCCGGAACCTATATCATATGGAACCTAAAAGGTTCCCATGTGAGTACCCGGCCATTAAGAGCGGAGAAGATTTTTATTCATATACTGATGAGAATGATATAACACGTATCATTCTTGGTTATGCACCTTATGGAAGGTCTATCACTGATGGGATGTGGGAATCAGTATATATTATGCGCCTTGTGGTTTACAATATGATGAATCATATAGATGAAAGCTATGAAAGTGTAAAACATTTGGGATTTACCTCATCAATGGAGGCGTATGAGAACATGCTCTTCGATTATTGGATTGAGCTAGTATACAACAATAGAAAGCAGGATGCTATTGAATTGGAAAATGCTTTCCAGAATCAGGCGAATAATATCTTGGCATCAAAGGGGATCCCTTTATATGTGATTAAAGAAATGACGAGCGATGTCGATTTTCAAACTGTCAGAAAGACATTGTTTGATATTCAGGCAAACAGAAAAAACGTTACAAGTACAAATTTAATTTTGGCAACGAGTACAATATCTCATGGTGTAGATGAGGATTCGTTTAATATAATGTATTTTTTTGGAATGCCAAATAATAATGCTGAGTACATACAAGCATACTCTCGTACTGGACGAAAGTATACAGGAATAGTGATTGACATTATTCGTCTAATGAGAGTGAGGGATCGATCCTATTTAAAAAATTTTGTAACATTTCATCAGAATAAGGATGATCTTGTTGAATCTGTACCAATTAACCGATGGGCAAAAAATGCTATATATAGTACATTGCCAGGTATTCTATCCGGCGTTATTATGCAATATTATACAATCCTTACAGGTGCAGATCATCTATATCATGCTGTAAAAGTAAAGAAACTACTAATAGATGAAGTCATTAGGATAGATGATGTTATCAATCTGATAGTTGCTATTTATGACTGTAGAGATAACGAAAAAATGTCTCTTGCTTACAAGGAAATTATTGCGGAGGAAGTAACCAGTATTCTGAATGGCATACAAAACGGGAATTTTACCAAAGATGATTTTTTGTCAGATGCAATTGGCTGCTATTCTCATGGAAAATTAAAACCAATGAGAAGTTTGCGCGATACAGAAGAGCAAATCGAGATTAAATTAAGGTGATGCTATGAAACGGAGTAAAAATCAAGCAGTTTATAAATTTTTGCCTGAAACTTGGGTATCTGAACGAGACGAATCAAATGTTGCGGTGACTGCGAAAATCACAAAATGGAATTATGATAAAATGCAGGGAATCTACGATGATTTCATCGAAAATGAGATTAAAAGGCAGATAGAACTGTTTGGGAAAAGAGGAGGCGACATCAGGTCTTTTGATATTCGAAGTGATGTACATTCTTTTTCTATAGTTGAGCCTAAATGTCTCGAAGGAATCCCAGATGTTTATGGAGAAATGTCTCCACTAGTCTTTTATTGTAGTGCGTGTGGACATGTAGTAGAAAAACGTTATGCCAGCGAATTGGATAAATATATTTGGAATTGCACTAATCCGGAATGTAAAAAGCATCATACAGTGAAGCAACTGCAGATGATCTATGCATGTGAGTGTGGATTCGCACAGGGCGTTAGAATTCCATATCTTAAGGGCTACCATAGTTTCAAGTATTATCCGAATGAAAGTCAATTTAAAATGTTCTATAAGGTGGGAAATAGTGAGAAAGCCGTAGACATTGCTATGATGTGCCCGACTTGTAATTCACGCCTTTTGCCAGACAATGCGAATGCTGGACGAAATTATAAGGCGTTTACGCTTTGCGTCATTAACTTGATTGATACTCGAAGTGGAGAATTCTATAAGCGAGGAGAAGAAGCGAAGAAGGCCATTATTGCAAAGTGGTTCGGAAAAATGACACAAAAAGAATATGAGAACATTTTAAATAATGTTGAGGAAGCATTCAGTGAACGATTTCGTACGAGTACTCAACGACAAGAGATAGAAGAAAAGTATAATAAATGGGTGGCGCAGGGAATTATCCCAAGAGAACTTGCAGATACGCTCATTCAACAGGAAGTATCTTCGCTTCAGGCAAATAGTCTTAGTATAGAACGATTTGCAAATGATTGTGATGAAATATTTGCAGGTTTTAGTAATTTGAATACTGTCGCATATGCTGAATGGATAAACAATTTTTCCTTTAAGTTAATGCAGTATAATACAATTAAATATGCCAAACGTACGATTACCCTTGATGACTCAATAAGTCGTCAATTAGAAATGGATTTTATAGAATCTCCTCAGGATATATATTGTTTGCATGAGAAATTGGGTATATCCAATATGCAGGTATCTAGTGATATTCAGATAGTAAATTGTACATATGGGTATTCACGGCGTGCATTTGATCCTAAGAAATCGACAAATAAAAACAGTCGTTTGAAACTGAATGCATATGATAAAACAAAAGATGGGTCTGCTAATCTTGTATATGGTGCAAAGCTTGATACTGAAGGAATTCTTTTTGAAATCAGTCAGAGCAAAATCATTGAATGGTTATGGAAGAACCATATTATTAGAGAAGAGCAACTTCCTGATATGGGTGATGAACAAGCTATAAAGAGATGGTTTGCAGAATATGTTCACAGTGATGTGATTTCTATGTTCGGCGATATCGATGATAGTGAATCTATTACCAAGAATGTATTTGGTTTACTCCATTCAATGTCTCATGCTTTTATCCGTATGGCGGGAGAGATTAGTGGATTGAGTAGTAATTCACTTACAGAGATTATTATTGTTGAAACCGCAAGTATTTTTATTTATGCTCAAACAAGTCAAGGAATACCACTTGGAGCGTTATCTGGAATGGCAGAAATGCGTTATGAGTATTTTTTGCGTCGCGTGTATGAGGATTCACGAAACTGTGTATTTGATCCTATATGTACAGATAGAGACAATACCGCTTGCAGTGGATGTTTGATTATTCCTGAAATTTCTTGTAATCATTATAATGCGGAACTTGGAAGAAAGTACATATACTCTATCGAAGAGGCAGGCAGTCCTCAAATTGGATTTTGGGAGATGTAGATATGGCTCATATGTACCCGAAAAATATAGCAGAGTATACTCCTGAGGATTCGGAAAGAATTGTGTATATGGAGCTCAAAACTCAGTTGCCAGATACATGGGATGTCTTTTATTCAGTCCCATGGACATCATATAAGCGGGGCCGATGTATTAAATCAGAAGCTGATTTTATTGTATGTAGTCCTGAATATGGATTCCTTTGTCTGGAGGTAAAAGGTGGAAGCCAGATTAGAAAAGAGCATGATATCTGGTATTTGAGTGACTATGAAAATGGAGAAAGAAAGTTGAATTGCTCTCCATATGATCAAGCCGAAAAAAGCATGTATTATTTTGAATCAGTGTTTTCAAATATGTATAGCATCAGTTATCCTGGGATATTTGGAGCTGGTGTAGTATTCCCTTTTTATTCGATCCCAGAAGAACTTAATTTAGATAATCGAGAAAGAGAATGTACAATAGACTGTTATGACCTTAATCATCTTTCTATGCGAATTAAGAAGATATTTAAGTTATGGGGAGGATCCTCTTATGGGTTACGGGTCTATAACGCTGAACATCATAAAGCTTTAGTTGAATTAATACGTGATAGGATTGCAATATCGGCAGCAGCTGGAGCGCTAGTACGATATAAAGAGCAACAACTGCAAGTAATTAACCGGGTACAAGATAATTATGTTTATTTTCTGAGTAATGTGAGGAGATTTTATATAAAAGGCGGCGCTGGAACAGGTAAAACTTGGATTGCAAAAAAGATGGCAATACAAAATGCGAAAACAATAGATAAAAAAGTACTGTTTCTATGTGCTTCAAAGAGATTAGTTGATAAAGTAAAGGAAGATTTACCTGATAGTATAGATGTAATGACAATGACGGATATTCTAAGTATTGTTTCAGATACAATGTCAGATTATGCGGCACCTATGTATCAAGGAATATCAGAGAGTATTTATTTATATCCCAAATATGATGCGATTTTTGTCGATGAGGCACAGGATTTTAATCAGGAATGGGCTGGAATCGTAAGAAAAATGTTACGCGATGATAGTTCTGTACTAGGAGTTTTTTATGATGATGTTCAAATAATACGAGAAGAAAGTTTTGGTAATGCTTTTGATATTCCAAGTCAACCATATCTTCTTCGAGAGAATATTCGTAATACTGCAAATATATATCAGTGGACAGCTGAAAAAACAAATCTTGGCAAAGATGTGGTTGTAAACCCAGTAGAAGGACCAACCCCGGTTACAGAAATACTATCAGACCGATATGAGTTAACGAATAAACTAGAGACTCTTTTAAAAAAATACTTGGAGGATGAACATCTGAGTAATAATTCAATGATAATTATTACTGAAAACAAGAATCAGTTGCTTTCAGAGTATGCGAATGGAATTGCAAAATGGAGATTTGTGGATCATACTGCAATGAATGAAAACGAAATACAAGTGGTTTCGATTGAAGATTTCAAAGGTTTAGAGTCCGATATGGTAGTATATATACATAATATAAATACTACAGATAATTTGAATTACATTGCTTATACGCGAGCAAAATACTACTTGATAGAATTGATAAGGAGATAATTCATGGCTAAAAATGCATCTTTCATTCGATGGGCTGGTGGAAAAGGATGGTTTATACCTACAGCTCAGATGATGGTCCAAAATATACAGTTCAATAATTATATAGAACCATTCATGGGAGGTGCATCAATATTCTTTTCGTTGAATCATCTGAATCGTGCATACTTATCAGACATTAATCATGAGTTAGTGAATACCTTTATTCAGATAAGGGATAATTTGGAGATGGTTACTGAAAAGTTAAGAGAATACAGAACAGATAAAGAGTCTTATTATTTAATACGTGATTTAGATCCAGCTGACCCCGTAGAAGAGGCTGCACGGTTTTTATATTTGAATTTTTATTCATTTAATGGAATATATAGGGTTAACAATAAAGGAAAATTTAATGTTCCTTATGGTAGACGGTCAGGAGAGTTTAATTATGAACGGCTTGAAATAATAAGAGACAAATTGCAAATAGCAGATATACGTTGTCAGGACTTTTCTAAATGCAGAGATGTTATTCGTCGAGGAGATATGGTGTTTTTAGATCCTCCCTATGCAGTATCCAGTAAATCGACTGATAATGATATGTTCATTGCATATAATCCAACGCTGTTTTCGTTAACAGACCAAAAAAGACTCGCCCAACTAGTAGATTATATTCAGGAAGTCGAAGCATATTTTATTTTAACGAATGCCCATCATCCAGAAATCGTTAAGATTTTTGACGGAAGAGGAGAGATGTTAGAGTTTGTTCGTACTTGTAATATTGGGGGTAAGGCAGCTAAAAGAGGCAAGGTTCAAGAATACGTTTTTACAAATATTCCTGGAATAAGTAGAGGGGAGGCTGGAGAATAATGTCTAAAACAAATTGGGAAAAGATGGTTTTTGAAAAATCTCTGAATTCAGCCAAAAGTGCTCGTCGTAAACAATTTGATACATTAAAAATCAAAGCTGATGATCTTCCAAAGTATATCGACGAAGGTTGGGAGCAAAGTAAAGAATACAAGAATCCCAAATATATTGGTGTAACACGAGAAAAAGAAATCCAAGAACAGTTTGAAAATAAAATCTGGTTGCTATTTGCAAACATGGGTTTTACAACCATGAATGCAGATGGTGAGTTTTACATGTCTTATGATTTTCGCGATGAATCGTTGGTGCAGCAGATAGATGTACTGGCTGTAGATGACGAAACAATTATTATAGTTGAATGCCGTGCTGCCAATGAGATGATAGACATCAGTTTTTCTGCAGAAATAAAAGAATTTTGTGATCACATTTCTGGATTAAGGAAAGAGGCACTTAAGCAGTATCCAAATAGAAAAACAAAGTTTATTTGGGCAACACATAATTATATTATGCAGAAAAAAGACCTTATTGCTCTTGATAAGGCCGGAATTACATATTTTAATGATTCATCGGTTGAATACTATTCTGACCTTTCAAAGCATCTTGGCTCCTGCTCAAGATATCAACTATTGGGGCACTTATTCGCTAATCAGGAAATTAAAAATATGGATAATAGGGTTCCTGCTATTCAAGGAAAAATGGGGGGATACACGTATTATTCATTTTCTATTGAACCTGAAAAATTACTTAAAGTTGGATATGTACTTCACCGAAATGAAGCAAATCAAAATATGATGCCAACATATCAACGTATTATTAAGAAAGCTAGGCTGACCTCTATTAGAAATTTTATTAATAATGGAGGATATTTCCCTAATTCTATTATAATAAGTATTGATACCGGGGGTAAAGGAGTTGTCTTTGATCAGTCTGGCACAAAAGTTGAAGGGTCAATATCAAAGCTAGGGATTTTGCATATACCCAAAAAGTATAGGACTGCGTATATTATTGATGGACAGCATCGTTTGTATGGTTATTCGGATTCAAATTATGCAAGTACGAACACCATCCCAGTGGTTGCATTTATCGATTTGGATCGTACAGAACAAATAAAGTTGTTCATGGATATCAATGAAAATCAAAAGGCAGTCCCAAAGTCTTTGCGAGTAACTCTGAACGCAGATATGCTATGGGAATCAAAAGACATGAATGAAAGGAGACAGGCTCTACGATCCAAAATTGCACAAATGCTTGGAGAAGAACCCACATCACCTTTGCGCTCTCGTGTTATCGTCGGCGAGGCAGAAGCAGCACCCGGAAGATGTATTACAATAGAAGCCATACAGGCAGCACTAAAAAAGTGTAGTTTTTTTAATATTTATAATAAAAAGAATGAATTAATCACACAGGGGACTTTCGACTTAGATGACAACCAAGAGTCATGTGATCTTTTTTATCCTTTTATAGAACGCTGTTTTAAATATATACGTGAAAATTGTTTAGACGAATGGAATAAAGGTGATAAAGACGATGGAATGTTGACTATTAACCGGGGGATTCACGGTGTGATTAGAGTGATTGATGACATTGTGAATATGCTGGTTGAAAAGGAAATGATTACACCAAAGACTCAAGAAGTCGAGGATGTTTTTAGCTTGATTAGTTATTATTTGAAACCTCTAACAACGTATATTAATGGGCTAGATGAAGAACAAAGAAAAGAAATAAAAAAGGTCTTTGGCGGTGGCGGTGATGTCCGTTTCTGGCGCGCATTTCAAAAGGCAATTGCGGATGCCAGACCTGATTTTAAACCAGAAGGATTAGAGGATTATTGGTTAAATGAGGCAAAGACTTTTAATGAGACAACTCGTATAATGATTGGAGAAATAGAAAACAAGATAAAAACGATTATTGCTGATAGTCTTCAAGATTATTATGGAGAGGCTTGGTTGGTCAAAGGGTTGCCCAAGAATATTTATAAGAAAGCAAAAAAAGTTGCAGATGATAAAACATATGATTTGCTATCGAATGATGGTGATGTGGAAGATGTTGATATATGGGATTTTGTTCAGCTTGCAGATTATCAACCAATTGTGCTGAATGGTAAAAACTGGTCTACGTTTTTTGAGGATTATTTGGTTCGACCAGAAGAAAGTAAGATTGCAGGTGGCAAAGAAGCAAAGACACAATGGATTCTAAGATTGAGTGCAATTAAGAATAAATTAGCAAAGGAGTCATACAGTGTCCCAGTTGATGAGTATAGTTATGTGAAAAGCAT